>Ga0315281_10010396_pt1 | contig 12835 bp, 11 predicted proteins | sample YL17G07_0_MG_FD_204540 | JGI IMG/M metagenome (GOLD analysis project Ga0315281, IMG submission 204540) | Sediment microbial communities from Yellowstone Lake, YNP, Wyoming, USA - YL17G07_0 | ecosystem: Environmental > Aquatic > Freshwater > Lake > Sediment | place: USA: Wyoming | collected... | reverse complement strand
GTTCACAACCTGTCGCGCGTTTTCCATCGATTTCATTTCACGGCAACAAATGCTATCTTCATTCATCAAGAGCAATATCATCATCTCAATTCTCAGTTCTCCTGGATCCGTGCAGTTGGAACACGATCGCAACATCCCGCTGCAACCAGAAATCCTCAGCTCTCTCCGACGCGTCCTGGATGAGGACATCGGTTCTGGAGACGTCACGACTGACAGCATTGTTTCACCGGGCACAGCCATGAGCGGGCAGATCATCGCCAAGCAGAGCGGGGTGGCGGCGGGGCTTGATGTGGCGTGTGCTGTGTTCACAATTCTGGATCCAGACGTGCGTTTCATCGCTCAGATCCCCGAGGGAGCTCGGGTGAAGAGCCTCCAGGTCCTTGCGTCCGTGTCGGGCTGCGCTTCCGCGCTGCTCAGGGCAGAACGGACAGCATTGAACTTCCTCGGCCGGATGTCAGGGATCGCTACACTAACCCGTCAGTTTGTTGATGCCGTCGCTGGAACAAAGACAGTCATCGTGGATACCCGCAAGACCGCTCCTGGACTTCGTGCGATCGATAAGCTCTCCGTCCTCCGGGGTGGCGGCCAGAATCATAGGATGGGACTTTTTGATATGATCTTGATTAAGGATAACCATATTGATCTAGCAGGCTCGATGACCGAAGCCGTTCACCGTGCTCGGCAGGCGGGCTCAGCCCTCGATATCGAGGTTGAAGCCCGGACGTTGGATGATGTGAAGGAAGCCCTGGAACTGCACGTGAACCGAATCCTCCTCGATAACATGACGTTGGAGGAGATGCGTCAAGCGGTTGCTCTGAATGCCGGGCGCGCCAAGCTCGAAGCTTCCGGCAGCATAACCTTGGAGAACGTTTGCCAAATCGCCGAGACCGGCGTTGACTATATCTCGATCGGAGCCCTCACGCACTCTGCCAAGGTCTTTGACGTCAGCTTTGTCTATCAGCGACAGCCTCTTCTTCACTCTCAGACTCATACGCCTTGAACTATGATACCTATGACGCATCTGTCGGTCGATGACCTATATTCAGAGCTACACACAAAGCTCGGCGACGTCGTGCCATATTTCGAACTGCGGTACAAAGCGGAACTTGCGTTCGAGATCAATCGCCTGAAGAAAGAAAGGAACGCGGTCATCCTCGGCCACAATTACATGGAGCCTGCGCTGTTCTATTCCGTCACGGATTTCAGGGGTGACTCTCTGGAACTCTGCTATAAGGCACGCCAGACGGACAAGGACGTTATCGTGTTCTGCGGTGTCCGATTTATGGCTGAGACAGCGAAGGCCCTCAATCCCTCAAAGACCGTCCTTCTACCCTCAATGGAAGCTGGCTGTTCGCTCGCGGCGAGTATCACCCCTCAGGATGTGCGGGCCCTGAGGCAAGAGTTCCCCGGTGTCCCAGTCGTTGCCTACATCAACACCTATGCAGATGTGAAGGCGGAAGCCGATATCTGCTGCACCTCAGCGAACGCGGCCGCTGTCGTGCAAGCATTGCATAGCGACACGGTGATTCTTGTTCCCGACGAGTATCTTGCACGGAATGTGGCCCGCGAAACGGGAAAACACATCATCGTTCCCACGCTGCACACCGGTGAAGCACAAGATTCTGCCGTAGAGTACCATCTTGTCGGTTGGCCCGGCCGATGCGAGGTGCATGAGAAGTTCACCGTTGAGGATGTTCGGAATGTGAGGAAGCAATTTCCGGACGTGCTCATCCTGGCGCACCCAGAATGCAGCCCGGAAGTTGTCGCGGCATCGGATTTCTCTGGAGGCACCTCAGCAATGGTACAGTATGTCGAGCGGACCTCGGCCCCCCGTTACTTGCTGTTGACCGAGTGCGCTATGGGTGACAACATTGCCGCCGCCCATCCGGAGAAAGAGATCCTCAGAATGTGCAGCGTCCGCTGTTCCCATATGAACAAGATCACGCTCGAAAACACGCTCCAGTCGTTGACTGCACTCCAACACGTCGTCGAACTCCCTCCTGATATCATCGAGCGGGCTGCAAGGGCCGTTGAGCGGATGTTGGCCATCGTGTAACGCTTCCAGCACTGATCGCGTAACAGCCACGTGACTCAAATTTCCCGATGGGTCTCTTCCTCTCGGCCGCTCCATGTCCAGAGCAGCGACCCGGCCCGTCAGGACGACGCTCTCACGCAAAAGCACGTTTCGAGGTTCCTCCAGATCCCTTCGGTTACAGCCCACGGGATTTGATCGCTGGCAACCTGATGGGGATGTCGGCCCTACAGACCCACGCATCTCAAATCTCGCCTTTATACTTCTAAGCTCGCACCGGTACGCAAGTACATTCTTGATTGCGGTTACTCGGACCTCCGGATAATCAAGGATTCGGTTGGTGGGGAGAGGCACGACCTGACACGATGCTCCACTATGACGATGCCACCTGGCGAGCGATGCAGAAATCAGGATGCAAAATGATATTTTTCGGAGCGGAATCGAGCTCTCAGAAGGTATTGGACCTGATGAACAAAGGGGGGACGCAAACGGCCGACACGGTGCTTGCGGTGGCTGAGAAGATGAAAGCTTACAAGATCGTGCCTGAGTTTTCCTTCGTTCTCGGCAATCCGACAGATACCGTTGAGGAAGACCTTGATCACGACATTCGCTACATTCGCAAAGTCAAAGAGATCAACCCGGCGAGCGAGATTGTCATCTACGTCTACTCTCCCGTGCATTTTCAGGAGGCCGATCTTTTTCACGCATCAAAGAGATTCGGATTTCAATTTCCGGTCACCCTAGATGACTGGCTTTTGCCCGAATGGCAACTCCACGATTTGAGGAAGAATCCCGTGACGCCGTGGCTTACAAGCAAGCACGTAAGAAAGATCAAGAACTTCGAGCGCGTCTTGAATGCATACTCTCCGACAAACTCAGATTTGAAGCTTACGTCAACTCAACGGGGACTCCTACGTCTTCTCGGGTCTTGGCGCTTTTCGATGAGAATCTATCAGGCTCCATACGAACTCGCTGTGATGCAGCGGCTTTTCAGATATCGACAGCCTGAAATCGAGGGATTCTAGTCATTGTGAAATATTCAGTCCTTCAGACTGCTTCTTTGTTCGGAAATGTCCTTCCTTAAGGTCGTTAGACGTCTTTACTCGCTCGTTTTCTACCATGGATGGGTAAAGCGCAAGACTGCCCGGACTGTTACGACTGATCTCCTGGGCTTCTCGCTTACTGTTCCGCCTTCTGTCTTTCATCCGAAGTTCTATTTCACGAGCAAGTTCCTGGGTGAGTTCATTCAAAGCCTGCCACTCAAGGGCAAGAAGGTCCTCGACATCGGCTGCGGTTCAGGCATCCTTTCTCTTGTTGCGGCTGCTGCTGGAGCATCGGTTACAAGCATTGACATCAACCCCGCTGCAGTCGTTGCTACGAAGGAGAATGCGAGGCGCAACAACCTCAGTGAGAGCATCGCTTCCCACGAAAGTGACTTGTTTGTTCAGTTGAATCCGAACGTGCACCAATTTGACTACATCATCACCAATCCACCTTTCTATCCAGGAAAGGCGAATACGGTCGCAGAGAAAGCGTTCAAGGGGGGCGACGCCAATGTTTTCATGCGGAGGCTAGCGAAGTCAGCTCCCGCGTTCTTGCTCCCTGACGGAGCAATCCTGATGGTCCTCTCATCTGATACTGATATGAAGAAAGCATTGCAGCCGTTTGAAGAATGCCGCTTTGTTGATCGCTATGCGGCTACGCGACAACTCGCGTTCGAAAGACTTTTTATCGTCGAACTTCGACCCTCAAGCGTCATCGATCCTGCGACAGTTACCCACCTCTCACGTTGCTTTTCACTCTAAACTTGTCTATATTTTCACGGCTTTTCGACGTTCTTGCCGTCGAATGTTACAGAGTCACATGAACAGTCTTCCCATCTTGCGCGCTGAATACAAGGAACTCGTCAAGGCTGCACTGAGAGCAAAACGTCTGGCGTTTGCTCCCTACTCCCGCTTCCGTGTGGGAGCTGCTCTTCTTGCCTCCAATGGAAAGATATACCGCGGCTGCAATGTCGAGCTCAGTGCATATCCCCTCACCATCTGTGCAGAACGAACAGCGATTTTCAAAGCCATCTCCGAGGGGGACAGGAGCTTCAAGGCGATTGCAATCGTCTCTGATGACCCAGAGTACACTCCCCCGTGTGGCGCCTGCCGGCAGGTGCTGATGGAGCTGGCCGGAAACATTGACATATTGATGGTCAATGGGAGCAATCGCGTCAAGACAATGAGGGTGAAGGAGCTGCTCCCCTTTGCATTTACTCGTCGAAATCTTGAACGAACGCGAAAAAAGAATTGAACGATGGATACTTCAGAACTCCATAATGTTCCTCGAAACACCGGTTGGATCGAAGTCATTTGCGGCTGCATGTTCAGCGGCAAAACGGAGGAACTCATCCGGCGGGCGCGGAGAGCGGAGATCGCCAAACAGAAGGTTGCGATCTTCAAGCCTTGCATCGACAACCGTTACAGCTCGGAGCACATTGTGTCACACAGCGAGCAGACGCTGGTTTCTCAAGTAGTTGATGATGCCCTGGAGATTCTCGAGTGCAGCAAGGATGCTCAGGTGGTCGGCATCGACGAAGGGCAGTTTTTCAAGTCCAACCTTGTCGATGTGTGCGAGCAACTTGCCAATCAGGGAAAGAGAGTTATCGTTGCCGGCCTCGATCAGGATTACCGAGGGAAACCGTTCGAGCCCATGCCGCAAATCCTCGCCGTGGCGGAGTATATCACAAAAACCCTCGCCATCTGTGTTGTGTGCGGTAATCCGGCGGATAGGACCCAACGAAAGACTCAGCAGTCTGATCGCGTGCTGGTCGGGGCGAAAGACATCTACGAGGCTCGCTGCAGGCATTGCTTTGAACCCCCGTTGGAAAGTTAGGATACTGCTCCCATTCGTCAGCGAACATATCCGGATGCCCTTGGCAGCCGGAGGGGAGTGTCTGGATGAGTCGCGAAGTTCCTACATGCCAGCTTGGCCAGAATCATCATTGGAACACATAAAGGCGCGAAGGGGTGATAGACAAGTTGCAGGTCGACAGGGCCTCGTCCTTCATTCTTGAACGGATCACGGAGAAGCCGATCATAGGGGTGATTCTTGGCTCCGGTCTCGGTTCTTTTGAAGACCAGCTCACTCCCCGGGAAACCATTCCGACCCTCACCATCCCTCATTATCCCACCCCTACAGTTCAAGGCCACAGAGGGAAGCTGATTTTTGGACGGGTGCGCGCGAATGGCCGAGCCTCCCTGCCGGTGTCGATCTTCAGCGGACGTGTTCACTTCTACGAAAGCGCGGATCTTGATGCTGTGGTGTTTCCTGTCCACATAGCTTCTGCCCTGGGAGTGAAGTATCTTCTCGTGACAAATGCTGCAGGCGGCATCGGCGCCGATCTCGCGGCGGGCGACCTCATGATGATCACCGATTTCATCAACTTGAGTTTCCTCAGCCCTCATCTGAATATTGAGAAAGACGGGAAGATCCCCTTTGTTCAAACGGCAAATCGCCAGGTCCTTAATGAGAAACTTCAAGTTCTTGTGCGGTCCGCGGCGAGCGATTCTGGCATTGAACTGCACGAAGGAACGTACTGCTCGCTTCGAGGCCCTTCGTATGAAACTCGCGCGGAGATTGAGATGTTGCGACGGATCGGGGCCGACGCCGTGGGAATGTCGACGGTCCCTGAATTGATGGCGGCCGACGAACTCGGGATCAAGGTGGCAGGGATATCATTGATATCGAATCTGGCCACAGGTATCACTTCTGAGAAGCTTTCTCACGATGAAGTCACAGAAGCTGGGAAACGCGTCAAGGAGAAATTCGCTGGACTTCTGCAGGAAGTGCTTCTTCGTATAGAGGCCTAGGATTTACATCTAGTCTGCGAGGCTAATTCCCGTATCATGAAGGTGTACTTTGATTTGCTTGAAGATGTACATAGGGGTCGCGCCGATGCAAATCGAATGGCCGCAAGCCAACAGCCGTCCGAGTAAGAGTACTCGAGCAAAAGCCGGGAGACCTTTAGAAATAACCGAATACGATCATTGCGCGCGCGGTAATGCCCCGGGTTGTGGCTTCGGGGCTCCAGCAATGCGCTGCTGAAGAAGTGCCATAAGAGAAAGGCTTGTTGAGTCTATGAATTGGATTGAGTATCGGGAGCTAAAATCAGTCGCCAACACGTTTTCCTCCCTCTTCACAGATTACGTCTCAGATTTTTCACGCGTGGAACAGTTCTACGGCGGCAACTTCCGCGAAGAGGCGCATTGGAAGTCGATTCTGAAAAAAGTCACCGACCGCGCAATCGACAGATCAGCGATCGTGCAAATCCTGGCAAATCAGAACCGGGAGTTTCATTGCGGCGTCCGTACACTGGCCAACATCGATTCTCTGCTGAACGATAATTCTGTCGCGGTTGTGACAGGTCAGCAGGTAGGTCTTTTCACCGGTCCTCTCTACACGATCTACAAAACCCTCACCACGTTGAAGCTTGTCGAGCACCTGGCGAATCGATTTCCCGAGTACACGTTTGTGCCTGTTTTCTGGCTTGAGGGCGAGGATCATGACTACGAGGAGGTCAATTCGGTCAAGCTCATCAATGCATCAAACGAGGTTCAGACTTTTGCGTATCAGTTTCGAGGGGCCTCAAGTGAAACGAACCTTGGGGCTGTCGGTAAGATCGAATTCGATGAGGGGATCGAGCAAGTTCTCCAAACTATTGACCAGTCGTTGATCCAGACCGAGTTCAAGCCCAGAGTCATCGAGCTTGTCCGTACGGCTTATCAGAAAGGGATGAGCTTCAACCGGTCCTTCGCACATTTGATGAACGTCCTTCTTGAAAATTCAGGTCTCATTTTCCTTGACCCGAATGACAGGGAGGTAAAAAAACTCCTGGCGCCTCTCTTTCAACGGGAGCTCACCGAAACTCCAAAATTCTGCCAGCTTGTAGTTGACCGGAGTGCGGAGCTTGAGAAGCAATACCATGCCCAGGTGAAACCCAAGTCAGTGAATCTCTTCTTCTTTCATCACGGTGGTCGCTATCTTCTCGAGCCCCGCCCCGACGGGTTCGGATTGAAAGGCACACGTCAACATCTCACCAAAGAACACGTTCAGGACGCATCAGTCAATTCCCCTGAGCTGTTCAGTCCCAACGTTGTCCTCAGGCCGATTTGTCAGGATTGGCTCCTCCCGACCGTGTCGTACGTCGCTGGCCCGGCTGAAATTGCATACTTTGCCCAACTGAAGACGCTATATGAAGAAACAAAAATCCCGATGCCGATGATCTACCCACGGGCGAGCGTGACGATCGTAGAAGAGAAGGTCGAGAAGGTGATAGATCGATTCTCGTTGCCGCTCACCGATCTGTTTCAGGACCTGGAAATAATCAAGGGCAGAGTTGCAGGCCAGCTCGCGGTCGTCAACTTGGAAGAGTTGTTTGGCGAGACCGTTCTTGCGATGCAGGAACTGATTGACCGTGCGAAAGAGCCACTCCAAGGCATTGACCCGACGTTGACTGGTGCGCTTGACAATACCGCAAAGAAGATATTGGGAAACTTGAGTGCGTTGAAAGACAAGGCAGTTGCGGCTCAGAAGCGCCAGCATGAAGTATCGCTCCGTCAGCTCGATAAGGCGGCGAACCTCGTTTTCCCTCAGTCAGGTTTCCAGGAAAGAGGGTTAAACGTTCTGTACTTCTTGAACAAGTACGGGATGGAATTCTTGCGGTGGCTTTATGATGAGATTAAGATTGATGCATTCAAGCATCAAATTATCAAGTTGTGAAGTGCGCGCGCGAACAGAAAAACCCTCGCGCCCCCCTAGATAACTTTCTCCGTTTGCTTGTCGAAGAAATGAGCCTTTGAAAGGTCGAAAACCAGCTCGAGTGGTTTCCCCACCGGCGGCTCCTGGCTCGAATTGACCCTCGCGACATACTGGCCACCATTTGGTCGCGTGGAAAAGTAGACGTAAATCTCGTTCCCCATCGGCTCAACGACTTCCACCATCACCTTGACCTTCGTCCCTGCGAAAGCACCGGGGCCAGTGAGGTGGATATCCTCAGGGCGCAATCCCAGCGTCAGTTCCTTTCCAACAAAGGCCTTCAGTCTTTTAGGGTGCTGCTTGGCTAGAGGGAGTTTCACTCCCCCGCGATCCTCAAGAAAGACAAGGCCGCGTGCTTTGCCGAGTCGCCCTTCGAGGAAATTCATGGCAGGGCTTCCGATGAAGCCAGCAACGAACTTGTTCGCGGGTCGGCTATAAATCGCGAGCGGCGCAGCAATTTGCTGGACGTATCCGTCTTTCATGAGGACGATCTTATCCCCCATCGTCATCGCCTCAGTCTGATCGTGCGTGACATAGATCATCGTTGCGCCGAGATGTTGATGCAGCTTGGAGATTTCGGTCCGCATCTGGACACGGAGCTTTGCGTCAAGGTTGCTGAGCGGCTCGTCGAACAGGAAGACCTTTGCTTTACGAACGATTGCTCTCCCAACTGCTACGCGTTGGCGTTGCCCACCTGAAAGCGCCTTCGGTTTTCGGTCGAGATATCCTTCAATGTCAAGGATGGCGGCGGATTCTCGAACTCGTTCGTCAATTTCGTGCTTGGGTAACTTCCTGAGTCTCAAGCCGAAGGCCATGTTCTCATACACGCTCATGTGCGGGTAGAGCGCGTAATTCTGAAACACCATAGCGATGTCCCGATCCCTCGGGGGCACATCATTGACCACCTGGCCATCGATGTAGATATTTCCGCTTGTGACCTCCTCGAGACCAGCGATCATCCGGAGCGTCGTGGATTTCCCGCAGCCTGAGGGTCCAACGAGTACGGCGAACTCCTTGTCCTTGACGTCGAGGCTCATTTCATGGACTGCGACGACGCCTCCCTCATACGTTTTTGCCACTTTTTCCAGACGAACACTCGCCAAGCTTTGGCCCTCCAAAAGAGTTCAGCTCTGTTGAATCATTCGCGACATCTTCCAGAATTCAGGCGATGTGGTCACTCCTTGGAACCGCGTGGGTCAATGCCGCTTGTGTGGACCTCCAGGTCTGTCGTGTGACGGTCTCTCGCGCCTTTCGCGTGGCCGATTCATCTCCTCATGCGCCTTTTCACCGCCGGGCAAAAGCGCCTTGCGGCTGAGATTCAACCGCCCCTCCTCATCGATCTTCATGAGCTTCACTTCGATCGTATCCCCCAACTTGACGACATCTTCCACTTTAGCAACGCGAGTTGTGTCAAGTTGTGAGATGTGGACGAGCCCTTCTTTGCCGGGCAGGATTTCCACAAACGCTCCGAACTCCATGATCTTCTTGACGGTAGCCTGATAAACCTTTCCCACCTCAGGCACTTCGGTCATTCGCCGAATCGCTGCGATAGCCTTGTCGGCGGATTCCTTCTGGACAGCGGCCACGGTCACTGTACCGTCGTCTTCGATATTGATTTCGGCACCCGAATCCTTCACCAGTTGCCTGATATTTTTTCCACCTGGGCCAATCAATGGTCCGATCATATCGACGGGGATCTTGATCGTCTGGAGGCGTGGTGCATATTGCGAAATTTCGGGGCGTGGTGCCGCAATCGCATTCGACATCACGTCAAGAATATGAATCCTTCCTTCCTTGGCTTGAGCAAGAGCCTTCTCCAAGATCTCAAGAGTGATACCCTTGATCTTGATGTCCATCTGGAATGCCGTGATACCGTTCAATGTGCCAGCCACTTTGAAGTCCATGTCTCCGAGATGGTCTTCGTTACCAAGGATATCGCTGAGAATTGCCACCCTCTCCCCTTCTTTGACGAGGCCCATGGCGATTCCCCCTATGGAGCGTTTGAGAGGCACTCCGGCATCGAACAGCGCAAGCGTCCCCGCGCAAACGGTTGCCATGGACGATGAACCATTCGACTCGAGGATGTCCGAAACAATCCGAATCGTGTACGGAAACTCGGGTTCGGAAGGAATGAGGTTTTTCAGCGAACGTTCCGCGAGATTACCGTGGCCGATTTCTCGACGTCCCGGGGTTCCGATGCGTCCGACTTCGCCGACACTAAACGGCGGGAAATTGTAATGAAGCATGAAGCGCTTGCTCGTGTCGGGGAACAATCCTTCGAGGATTTGCTCATCAAGCTTTGTCCCGAGCGTCACCGTGGTCAAGCTTTGCGTCTCACCCCGAGTGAACAACGCTGAACCGTGTGTCCTCGGCAAAAGCCCCACCTCGCAGCTGATCGGGCGAATTTCCGTCCAACCACGACCGTCGAGGCGCTTTCCCTCTTCGAGTATCATCGAACGCATTGCCGCGCGCTCCAAGTCGTGGATGATGCCATTGATTGCTACGGTTTGGTCGGGATATTTTTCGGCGAGCGCTCGGTTAACCTCCTCGTAGACTTTCGCCGTAGCCTCCGATCGGTCGTCCTTGGTCAAGACGGTGCGGCTAAGGTCTCGGAGCTTCGCCGCGGCAAGTGCCCGAACCTCTTCCGCGAGCCCATCAGGAAACTGGGGTGCGAGGACGGCGCGTTTTGATGTCCCAGCAGCCTGAGCAAGCTCTTCTTGGATGCGGCACAACACTTTGATTCCTTCGTGACCGAACTTCAATGCCTCGAGCATGTCCGATTCCGATATTTCTCTTGACCCCCCCTCGACCATGACGATGGAACCGTCTGTCCCAGCGATAGTAATGTCCATATCGCTTTTTTCCAACTCATCGTACGTCGGGTTGATGATGAACCTTCCGCTGAGCCGTCCAACGCGAACTTCAGCAATGGGACCGTCAAAAGGAATGTCGGATACCATAAGGGCGGCCGAAGCTGCGCAAGCGCCGAGGACGTCTCCATCGTGCTGCATGTCGGATGAATAGACTGTGACGAGAATCTGAGTCTCGTTGAAGTATTCCTTTGGGAACATCGGCCGGATTGGACGGTCAATCAGACGCGAGGAGAGGATTTCTTTTTCCGACGGGCGACCCTCGCGCTTGAAGAACCCGCCTGGAATTTTCCCTGCGGCAGACGTTTTCTCGCGGTATTCGACCTGGAGAGGGAAGAAATCCTGGTCCTCCTTCGGCGCCTCCGCGCTGACCACGGTGGCAAGCACCATCGTGTCGGCATACCGAACCATCACGGATCCATGTGCCTGTTTCGCAAAGCGGCCCGTCTCAAAGGAGATGAGCTTTCCGCCGAGTTCTACCTCTTTCGTGACTGTCATGGTTGTGTTTGTCTTTCTTTTTCGCTGTCCAACCGATCATCGCGTAGCTCGCGTTCACCGGTACTACTTTCGGATATCGAGCTCTTGAATGATCTTTCGATATCGAGTGATGTCCTTTTTCATGAGATAGTCGAGAAGCCTTCTCCGTTTGCCGACAAGTTTCAGCAATCCGAGGCGACCGTGATGATCCTTCACGTGCTGGCCGAGGTGCGGCGTCAGGCTCGTGATATGGGCCGTCAGAATCGCGATCTGAACCTCGGGCGTTCCCGTGTCATTCGCGTTCTTTCCGAATTTGTTGATGATTTCTACCTTTTGGTCTTTTGTGATAGGCATTGCTACTCCTTACCAGTGAACGGTGAATACGATGAACAAATCAGCGCGTTAAGTTCTTGAGTACTGTGACTCGGACAAAAAAGCGTGTTGGAGCTTCAGGCTTTCGGACTTGTCTCGATGCATTTGTTCAACAAGCTGTTCCGCGGAGTCGAACTTGATTTCGTCGCGGAGTCTTTTCAGAAACTGGATTTGAAGAGACTTTCCGTAGAGATCACCCTGGAAATCGAGGATATTGACCTCGACGATGCGTCGGCCATTGTTGCCGAAGGTCGGGCGAACGCCGATGCTCGCCATACCGAAGAGATTGCCTTGGCCGAGATTGACCCTCCCAAAATAGATTCCGTTCTGTGGAACGACTTTCCTCGTCGATGACAGCTGCAAATTCGCTGTTGGGTAGCCAAGCTGCTTTCCGCGGCCGTCACCACGAACAACTGCTCCGCTCACGGCATACGGCCTTCCAAGCAACCGATGAGCGCGATCCACCCTGCCATCCAAGAGATGCTGTCGGATCTTGCTGCTGCTGACGACTTCCTCGTCAACATAAACCGGCTTCATCGCCACGACCGAGAATTCGAATTCCTTTCCAAGCTTCAGGAGTTCCTCGATGCTTCCTTCCCGATCACGCCCGAAGTGATGGTCATATCCCTCGATGACCTCGCTCACCCCGGTTCCCTGTACGACGTACCGAAGAAGAAAATCGCGAGACGATTGGCGGGAAAACTCGTACGTAAATTCAATTGCCACGAACAGGTCAACGCCAAGCTCCTCGCACAGTTGTTGTCGCTCATCCAAAGTCGTCAGTAGATGGACTGGAGTTCCGCTGAGCACTTCTTTTGGCTGAGGCTCGAAGGTCAAGACGATGCTCCGTCCCCCACGAGCCTGGGCGCGCTCCACGACTTCGCCGATGACCTGACGATGCGCAAGATGCACGCCGTCAAACGAGCCGACTGTTACGACCGAGTTCTTCTGGTATTCAACGTCACTAAGCCGGTAGACACGATTCATGATTCTCTTGTCGGGACCTGGCGAACTCCTGTTTAATGGACTCTAGCTGCTGCATCGTGAATGCGTCTCCGATCCGAAAGGGCCCGATCCGTGTGCGCCGCAGTGATCGCAGCGAGGCACCACATCCGAGTGCGGTCCCGACATCATCGACCAGGCTCCGGATGTATGTCCCTTTTGAGCACGCAACGCGAAACTCGACCAGCGGCGGAGTGAATGAACAAATCTCAAACTCTGAGATCTCAATCTCTTTCGACGCTCTCTCGAGTGTTTTCCCCTTTCGCGCATACTTGTAGAG
>Ga0315281_10010395_pt1 | contig 12835 bp, 9 predicted proteins | sample YL17G07_0_MG_FD_204540 | JGI IMG/M metagenome (GOLD analysis project Ga0315281, IMG submission 204540) | Sediment microbial communities from Yellowstone Lake, YNP, Wyoming, USA - YL17G07_0 | ecosystem: Environmental > Aquatic > Freshwater > Lake > Sediment | place: USA: Wyoming | collected... | reverse complement strand
TAGGCACGACGGAGTATCCGATCTCCTTGAGGAGCTGGAACACGTCCTTGTTGAGCTCCTCGAACTCGTCGAAGGACCTCAGCGTCCTTGCCACCTCCGCCGTGTAGGAGAACGGGTTGAGCGGGACGACGATGGGTTCGTTTAGGAAGTCCTCGATCTTCGTGGCGATGTCTATCATCGCGCCCATGCCGCTCTCGTACATCTGGATGGCCTTCCTCGAGACCCCTGCGATCTCCGCGAGCGTGCCCAGCGAGATGTTCCTCTCGGTCCTTATCCTCTTCAGTGTCTCGCCATCCAGCCGCACGTACAGGCCACCGGGAGCGGCGTACACGAACGGCGGGACTCCCTCCAGCATGTGCTCGTGGAATGTAGCTTCGGAGATGATGGGGATGCCGAACCGTGAATAGAGGATCCCTTCCCCGAGATCCCCGGAGCTCGAGTGGAGTCCGATGACCATCGGCTTGCCATCGAGAGTGGTTGCGAGGATCCTGAGCTGTTCCGCGTCGTCGCTTGACAGTGAATCGATGTTCGATAGGGCTTTGATGATCAGGAGCTGCTTGTCCCTGCGTGCGATTATGTCGAAACTGATGCTCCTTATGTTGTGTGGGTCCGAGACGAAGAACCCTGTCTTAGCGAGCGTCTCTCGGATCCTTGCCAGCAGCTCTTCCCTCTTGACAGCCATGTTCAGTGCCTTCGCCCTATCTTCCCTTGCGCCCAGCTCAGAGGATACTCGGATTCCTCAGCGGTACATCGTACTCAGTGATACGTTCTCGTATCTCTTTAAATCGCTCTCACTTAGGGGCTCGACGTTCTCCATGGCCTTCTCGAAGTACTTCATGCTCACCCTGACCTGCTTGACCTTCTCCTCTTCCAGGTCGCCCCCGCCGAGCACGTAGTCCCTGATGGAAAGCATGACGGCCTCGTTGCACACCGCGGCTATCTCGGCACCGGTGTAGTTCTCCATCTTCACGGCCAGCTTGTCAAGGTCGACGTCCTTGTTCAACGGCTTGCCCTTGGAGTGTATCTTGAGTATCTCCTTCCTTGCCTCCAGGTTCGGTGGGCCGATGTAGACCAGCCGGTCGAACCTGCCTGGGCGCACGAGCGCGGGATCGAGCATGTCCGGCCTGTTCGTGGCGGCTATGACCACGACATTGTGAAGAGGTTCCAGGCCGTCCATCTCCGTCAGGATCTGGCTCACGACCCTTTCGGTCACGCCCTGGTCGTGCGCGGTGCCTCTGACCGGGGCGATGGAATCAATCTCGTCAAGGAATATCACGCACGGGGAGGCCTGACGGGCCTTCCTGAAGATCTCCCTCACGGCCTTCTCGCTCTCCCCGACCCATTTGGAGAGAAGCTCTGGCCCTTTCACGGCTATGAAGTTGGACTGGCTCTCGGTCGCGACTGCCCTCGCGAGCAGCGTCTTGCCAGTTCCAGGCGGTCCGTAGAGAAGTATGCCTTTGGGTGGCAAGGCGTTCATGTGCTTGAACAGGCCACCGTACCTCAATGGCCATTCGACGGATTCCATGAGCTCCTGCTTGGCCTCTTCCAGGCCGCCGACATCCTCCCACTTGACGTTCGGAGACTCGAGCAAGACTTCTCGAAGTGTTGAGGGCTGGAGCTCCCTGTAGGCGTTCATGAAATCGTCCATCGTCACCTTTAGGCTGTTGAGGATGTCCGCAGAGATGGTCTCGTCCTCGAGGTTGATGTTCGGGAGGATCCTCCTGAGTGCGCGCATTGCGGCCTCCCGTGCGAGCGCCGCAAGGTCCGCCCCTACGTAACCGTGGGTTATGGTGGCAAGCTGGAGCAGATCGACATCATCTGCTAGAGGCATGCCCCGGGTGTGAATCTGGATTATCTCGAACCTGCCGTCCTTGTCAGGTATTGCTAGCTCGATTTCCCGATCGAACCTTCCCGGTCGTCTCAGGGCGGGGTCTAGCGCGTTGACGCGGTTGGTCGCGCCTATCACGACTACCTTCCCTCGGCCCGCTATGCCGTCCATGAGCGCCAGTAGTTGCGCCACCACTCGGCGCTCCGTCTCCGCTGTGACCTCCTCACGCTTGGGCGCGATGGAGTCTATCTCATCGATGAATATGATGCTCGGGGCGTTCTCGGCCGCCTCCTTGAATATCTCTCTGAGCCGCTCCTCGCTCTCGCCATAGAACTTGCTCATTATCTCGGGCCCGCCGATGGAGATGAAGTTCGCGCTCGTCTCGGATGCGACCGCCTTTGCGAGAAGCGTCTTGCCAGTGCCTGGTGGCCCGTGCAGTAGGACGCCCTTGGGCGCTTCTACGCCGAGCTTCTCGAACAGCTCTGGGTGCCTGAGCGGGAGCTCGATCATCTCCCTGACCTTGTCAACTTCCTCGTGCAGCCCGCCGATGTCCTCGTAGGCCACCTTCGGACCCTTTGCAGCTTCTTCCTTGGCAGGTCTTTCGCTCAGCTTGATCTCGGTGAAGTTCTGTATCATCACGACCTCGGCCCCTGGCGCTATTCCTTGGACCACCAGGTCGAACTTCCTGCCCATGATGTTTATCTCGAGGAGGTCGCCCTTCATCACGGGCCTCCCCTCGAGTGTCTGAACGAGGTACTCTTCCCCGCCCATTATCTTCAATGGCTGTGTGGGCGCGAGAGTTACCTTGTTCGCCGGCTTGGGCACGACCTTCCTGATGCCGACCTTGTCGTCGAGGCTGACGCCTGCGTTCTTTCGGATCGTCCCGTCTATCCTGATGATCCCGCGATTCTCGTCCTCAGGGAAGCCTGCAAATACGGTCGCGGCGGTGCTCTTCGTCCCCTCGATGACCACCGTGTCACCCTGCTCCAGCTTCAGTATCTTCATAAGAGCAGGGTCCACCCTCGCAATTCCCTTGCCATCGTCCGCAGATTTGGCTTGGACTACACGCAGGATCTTCTCTTTCTTCTCCGTCATGATTTTCACCAAGTGATGATTCGCGTTCAAGTCACGATTGAAACAACACGGATGAAAGGGGTCTGCCTACAAGTAGGCAGATCACTTCACCGGAAGCCTCTTCGCCTTCTTCTCGGAGTCCTTGGATTGGATTTGACTATGTTAGGGCTTCTATATAATGGTTACGCCAACCCAGCGGGATGCCAGGCGAGGAAGGCTAACTGGCCAGAAGACCCGGCTGTCGGTGCTGTTTATCGCAGGCTTTTGAGGCTTATCGCGACGGCCCCCTTGCGAAAGAGAACACGACCCCCACTGCTGCGATCATGGCCGATACGATGAATGCGAGGCTCATGCCGTGGACGAACGCTGCGGACTCCACGGCAATCTGTGCGGGATTCGTTCCGGCGAAGAGCGAGCTGACCACCTTGGACGATGCGACCGTGGCTATGACCGCCCCGGTCACCGCGAGGCTGAGCGACTGTCCAGTCGTCCTCATCGTCGCAACCATGCCCGATGCCACGCCCAACTGACTCTTCTCCACGCAGCCCATGATTGCGTTCGTGTTGGGAGACGAGAAGAGTCCCATGCCAGCCCCGAGGATTAGAAGATAGATAGTGACGGCGGAGGTGGATGATGTGAGGGTGAGAGTGCTGAGCAGAAGCAAGCCGATGGTAATGCACACCATCCCCCCAGTGCTCAGTATCCTTGAACCCACCCTGTCTGAAGCCCACCCACTGATCGGCGCGAGCATGGCCATGGTTATTGGCATGCTGATGAGTATAGCCCCGGTTTCAAGGGGAGACCGCCCGAGCACCCTCTGGAGGTAGAAAGACATGATGAAGCTGGCACCGAAGAACGCCGTGTAGTTCAGCAGAGCGGCGATGTTCGCAGCCGCGAACAACCGGTTGTGGGCGATGAGTGACAGGTCGATCATCGCCTTCGAACCCTTTCTCATCTCAGAGAGAATGAACAGTCCGAATGAGGCCAGGGCGAGTGCAAGCAGGCCGATGATGGGCAGCGAGATCCATCCGGCGGACTCTCCGACCGTCATGGCGACTAGGAGGCTGATTAGCCCGATAGAGAATGTCAGCATGCCCGGGATATCGAAGGGCTCCTTCTCTCTCCTCGGAACGCTTTCCTTGAGTCTCCAGATGGCGAGCGTCATGATCGTCAACCCAATCGGTATGTTGACCCAGAAGACTGACCGCCATCCAAAAGCGTAGGTCAATGCGCCCCCCAGGGATGGACCGACGGCTCCTCCAACATACACTGACATGATGTTTATCCCCAACGCCTTTCCTCGCTCCTTTCCGGGGAACACGTCGGCGACAATCGCGGTAGCTGTCGCGGCCATACATGCGCATCCGAAACCCTGCAAGATCCTGAACAGGATGAGCTCCACACCGTTCTGGGCGACGCTGCAAAGGAACGAGCCAAGGACGAAGATGGCGAAACCCGAGATGAGGATCGGTTTCCTTCCGCGGGTATCAGATAGCCGGCCGAGGATCAGCAATGACACGGCCAGGGTTACGAGGTAAGCGGCCGGGACCCAGATGACCGACACGTAATTCATCCTAAGGCTCGATGTGATCGACGGAAGGGCCACACCGACGATTGAACCGTCCAGAGGGGCCATCATCGCTCCGACCGAAGTGATGAATAGCACGAACCATTTGTACGATCTATTGTCGGCCATCTTCTCCCTGCCATTCCTGATTAGTGGTCCTCGAAGGTTGGTGTTTTGGGGATGTCCCGGAGATGGTTATTCTCATCGGATGGTGTTGTTCGTGACCGTCTCGAGCCGGTCGCGCAGAAGCCAAATTCGCCGTCGCATTGGGCCAAGAATGCCTCCACCGGGGCGATTCGCACAGCCGGTCTCATGAGAGAGCGCCAATTCCTGCGCAGTCATAAACGTCCTGCAGTAATACGCCTGGGACTGAACTATGGAGTATCAGGCCAGTCTGTTTCGAACGCTACCGTGCAAGCCGACCTATTCGGGCCGGTTCCGATTGTCGAGAGCAGGGTCCTTTGTGCGGCGGTCGGCGCAGGGCTTATCTCCGAGTACCCGCCATAACCAGCTAATTCAAGGATGCGGGACAATGATTCAGGAGCTTAGCTATAAGGATGCCAGGAACTTTTGTTCTGAGGTCGCGTTCGATTGCCAGTCCACGGAGGACCTGCCGCCATTGACGGAGATCATCGGTCAGGGCAGGGCCGTAAGGGCGCTGCGGTTCGGGCTGAGTATCAAGAACAAAGGCTTCAACATCTTCACGTCTGGAATGCCAGGCACGGGGCGGAAAACAACGGTGGAGAGCTTCATCCGCGATATGGCGAAGGATATGCCTGTGCCGGATGACTGGGTCTATGTGAATAACTTCCAGGATCCCACGGAGCCGAACGCGCTCCGTCTTCCCGCCGGGAAAGGCCTCGAACTGGAGAAGGAGATGGACAAGTTCGTTGCGGGCATCGCCAGCTCCCTCAGGGAGGCGTTTGAGAGCAACGAATACGCTCAGAGGAGAAGCGCAACGCTGAAGAGCATCGACGCTGAGAGAAAGGAGTTCATAGACAGCCTCAACAAGCTGACTGCGGACGCGGGATTCCAGATTGTCCAGTCGCCGATCGGGCTCTTGCTCGTGCCCGTGATAGAAGGGAAGCCCGTGAGTGAGGAGGAGCTCACCCAGCTCGCCCCGGATGTGCGGAAGGATATCGAGAAGCGAAGAGAGGCACTCCAGGGCAATGTCCAGGAATCCCTGATAAAGCTCAGGAACCTGGACAAGGAGGCGGAGGAGAAGCTAGTCAAGCTGAACCGGGAGGTCGCGACCTACGTCCTTGAGCCTCGGCTGTCCGGCCTCAGGCGGATTTTCGGGGGATTCCCGGAGGTCCTCGGATTCATCAAGAACGTCGAGGACGACATTCTGGACAACGTGCCGACGATCGTCCAGGGGGAACAACCCCAGCAGGGACCGATGGGCATGGTGGTCCCGACGGACGGACCGAAGCACAACTACGCAGTCAACCTTATCGTTGACAACTCGAAGCTCAAAGGGGCACCCGTCGAGATCGAGATGAACCCGTCATACACCCGCGTCTTCGGGGCGACTGAGAAGGAGGCCAGGTTCGGTGCACTGTTCACCGACTACACCATGATACGAGGCGGTTCGGCGCACAAGGCCAACGGCGGTTTCCTGGTCATGTCGGTGGAAAGCCTTTTCGCGGACCCTCTCACATGGCCGAGCCTAAAGCAGACCCTCTCGAACGAGAAGCTGGAGATCGAGGAGCCGGCGGCGCGCTTCGGCTATATGGTCACGAAGTCGATCAGGCCGCGCCCCATCCCGTTCAGCGCGAAAGTGGTTCTGGTCGGCGACCCTGAGGCTTACGAGATACTCTACTCAATGGACAAGGATTTCCGCGAGCTCTTCAAAGTCAAGGCGGATTTCGACACTTCCATGGACAGGAACGAGGAGAACATCCAGCTCTACGGGAACTTCGTCTGCACGCTCTGCAACAAGGAGAAGCTCCTGCACGTCGATCCGACTGGTCTGGCGGCCATCATCGAGCACAGCTCTCGGATGGTGGAGGACAAGAACAAGATGGCAACGCTGTTCGCCGAGGTGGCGAATGTCATCCGCGAAGCGAATTTCTACGCGACGGAGAGCAAGGCGAAGGTCATAACGAGGAAGCACATCAACAAAGCGCTGGAGGAGAAGACCTACCGCTCCAACATGATTCAGACGAAGCTCCAGGAGATGGTGAAGAAGGGAGTCCTCCTGATAGAGACCGATGGCGCGAAGGTCGGCCAGGTGAACGGCCTCTCGGTCCTGGCCATGGGCGACTATGAGTTCGGAATGCCCTCGAAGATTACCGCGTCCATCGGCGTAGGCAGGGAAGGGCTCGTGAACGTCGAGCGCGAGGCCCAGATGAGCGGTCCGACTCACACCAAGGGCGTGGTGATCATCGGTGGTTATCTCAACGACAACTACGCCAAGGAGAAGCCGCTCAGCCTCACGGCGAAGCTCACTTTCGAGCAGAGCTACTCCGGCGTGGATGGCGACAGCGCCTCGAGCACGGAGCTATACGCCATCTTGTCTGCCCTGTCCGGCAAGCCCATCACCCAGAGCCTCGCCGTGACCGGGTCGGTAAACCAGAAGGGAGAGGTCCAGGCCATCGGGGGAGTCAACGAGAAGATCGAGGGATACTTCGAGGTGTGCAAGCTGCACGGGCTGACGGGAAGGCAGGGCGCCATGATCCCGCAGAGCAATGTCCAGAACCTCATGCTCAAGGAGGAGGTCCTCGACGCCATGAAGGCGAAGAAGTTCCACATCTGGTCCGTGGCGACCATCAACGAGGGCATAGAGCATCTGACAGGCGTCAGCGCGGGAGCGAGGAAAGACGACGGCTCCTATCCAAAAGACAGTATCAACGACCTGGTTCAGCGCCGTCTGTCGGACATGGCAGACCGCGTGAAGGAGTTCAAGTCCTAGGCAAGAATCAACGATTGCAGAGGGCAGACTCGCCGTCTTCTTCCGGGCCTAACGCCTATTCAGTAGCTCTCTGGAACAACCGTCAGAAATAGAGTAATAGCCACCCGTCCATATGCTGGGTAGATGACGGGCAAGCTTGCCGGGAACGATGTACTGGTCGATGACCAGGCAGAGGCCAGCCAGATACATAACAAGGGTTACTATGGGATCCCCCAGACGGGGGGAGGCCTCAAGCTCGATCTAATGGAGGCCATCTACCTCGTCGAGTCGGAGAGGCTCGATGTTCTCTCTAACGACAAGAAACTGAGCGCAAGTGTTCTGCTCATGCTCGGTCACAAGTCCACAGAGGGTTTCGAGGTGAGATATCTCGTCTATCGGGAGCTCCGGCAGAGGGGTTACATCGTCAAGCTGGGCCAACCTCCACTAGATTTCAGGGTGTTCCCGCGAGGAGGGACGCCAACTAAGACCCCGAGCAAGTGGTGGGTGTCAGCGATATCTGAGCGCTCCACATTCGACCTCAGCAAGTCGCTCGAGCACTTGGACAGGACCAATGACGTCAGGAAGAAGCTGCTGCTCGCGGTGGTGGATGAGGAGAGCGACGTCACCTATTACGATGTCAAGCGCGTGACACCGAAGGGCAAGCTCGGAGCCGTGGATCTGAGCAGGACGATGGATGGCATCCTCATGGCTGACCGGGTCCTGATACCCGACCCTGAGAGCGTGCTGGCATTGCACAGCGGAGGCCACAACTTCGGCAAGCAGATTGGTCCCACTCTCCAACTCTCGCTCATCGAGGCGGCCTTCCTGGTCGAGCTCGGCGCCCTCAAGCTGACAGATGCGAAGGTCGGCCGATCTGTCAACCTCGCGTCCTTGAAGAGGAGGGCGAGGGCGTTGCAACCGGACTTCGACCTCAGGCTTGAGGCGTTCAAGGACCTCAAGGGCAGGGGCCTGATCGTTAAGACTGGGTTCAAGTATGGCTCCCACTTCCGGGCTTACGAGGGCGATCAGAACACCCAGCACGCTCGATACCTGGTGCACGCGGTGCCCGAGGACTACAAGGCGATGTGGCCCGAGGTGAGCAGGGCGGTGAGGCTGGCGCACGGCGTGAAGAAGGAGATCCTCCTGGGAAAAGTGTCCAAGAAGGAAGTCGAGTACGTCAGCCTGAGCAGGTATCGCCCCTGATCACAGCAGCTTCGGTGCTAGCTCGACGAGCCTGTTCGCGTAGCCCCATTCGTTGTCGTACCACGAGAACACCTTCGCGAACCTCTTCTGGACGACCATCGTCAACAGCGAGTCGATGACGGCGGAGTGTGGATCGCCGATGATGTCCGTGGAGACGATCGGGTCAGTGCAGTAGCCGAGGATGCCCTTCATCTTCCCCTGTGACGCCTCGAGCAGGGACTTGTTCAGCTCCTCCGATGTGACATCGACCTTGCTGTCGAAGGTGATGTCAGTGACCGATCCGCACGGAGTGGGAACTCGCATCGATAGCCCGTTCATCTTTCCCTCGAGTGCCGGGATGACCTTGCCGATCGCCTTCGCGGCCCCGGTCGAGGTGGGGATGATCGATAGGCACGCGGCCCTGCCTCGTCTGAAGTCCTTGTGCGGGAGGTCGGTGATTCTCTGGTCAGCCGTATATGCATGGACTGTCAGCAAAGTCCCTCGCTCGATGCCGAACTTGTCATTGAGCACCTTGGCCGGCGGCGCCAGGCTGCCGGTCGTGCACGACCCCATCGAGACAACGTTGTGCTTTGAACGGTCGTACATCTCCATGTTGACGCCAAGGACCAGCGTGACGTCCGCGTCCTTCGACGGCGCGGAGATCACCACCTTCTTCGCCCCGCCAACGAGGTGCTTCGCGGCCCTCTCCTTGTCGGTGAACAGGCCCGTGGATTCGATGACGACATCGACTCCGAGCTTTCTCCAGGGGATCTCGCCGGGGTCCTTGAGCTGAGTTATCTCCAGTCTCCGACCATCGACCGAGATCCCGGAACCTTCCACCTTTACCTCATTGCCCAGCTTGCCGTAGACGGAGTCGTATTTCAGTAGATATGCGAGTGAGTCGACGGGTGCGACATCGTTCACCGCGACGATGTCGAACTCCTTCCCGAAGCCGCGCATCTCGAGCGCAGCCCGGTAGGCGTTCCTGCCGATCCTTCCAAAGCCGTTGATGCCTATCTTCACCAAGTTTCTCCCCATCCTAGCGAATAGTTGCGCTCCTAAAATATGTATCTCCTTTACTGCGTAGAAGAACTGGATTCGTCCCGAAATTGAAGACATGAAAAGTGGTTTGCGCCTCGCCTCGGAGAAGACCGCGCGGGCACACGGCCAGGCACGCGCGCGTCCCAGCCTCGCGGGCGCATGCGGCATGACACGCGGGCGGCCCGGCGCGCGATGCTCCTCGGAAAAGACCTTATCGAGCACAGCGCGATGGGGGTTCGAGGAATGGCGATGGAGAGGAAAGTCGAAGCGCAGGATGCTCAAGTCAAGAAGAGGATTATCGGGATTATTGCTCTCAGTATCATTCTGATCTTGATAGTGGCATCGATGGCGGGGTATCTGCTATGGATAAGACCATGGGCGCACGCGTCCGGAGCATACGACCTCTCAACGCATCTCACGGCATCCGACAATCCTCAGATGCTGGTGTGGGGGAAGGTGTTCAATACCGGTTACAAAGATGGCTACGCGACATTAAGCGTCACGATCAGCGACCATCGAGGCTACAGTCTCAGTAACTCATTCGCACTCGGAAGAGTCGAATCGAGGGGTGGATATGTCAATGTCAGTAAGACGTACGATTGGCCGTATTACTACAAGAACTACTCCATCTCCAATGCTCTTCCGGTCTCGCTCGCAGTGACTATTGCATGGGTGGATGCCCTTTGACCTGAAATGGGGAAAAGAGTAGGGGGTTTACGCCGATTTTCCGGTTCCCTTCCAAAGACGCGATAAACGAGCGATCTTGTACCTTTTCGAGTCGAGCCAGTCAATTTGGTGGGTCCAGATCCCACAGGGTCCACCATGGTATTCAGAAAGGTCCATATGGGAGGAAAGGCGATTACGAAATGGGGAGATGGAATGAGTTCAAGTCAGCATGGTCCTAATGCTCATAAGAAGAAAGACGAAACCTCGACAGCGGTTCTCATGATTCTTGTGGTTTTGGCTGTTGGATTCCTTGTCTCTGTGGTGCTCTTGTTGATTACATAGAAATGAAAGGGGTTTCCGAAAATGGTTTGGCTGAGGCCGGCCTACAGCTGAACTTCGATACCCAGCTTCTCCGTGAGCTCTTTGTACCGGTTCCTGATCGTGACCTCTGTCACGCCAGCGATATCCGCGACCTCTCTCTGGGTCCTGCGCTCGTTGCACAGGATGGACGAGATGTAGATCGCAGCCGCAGCCACGCCAGTGGGTCCCCTGCCTGAGGTCAGCTCCTTCTTCGCGGCGTCCTTGAGTATGTCCGCTGCCTTGGACTGCACCTCGCCAGACAGCTTCAGCTCCGAGCAGAACCTGGATATGTAGTCCTGGGGCTTCGTGGGCATGAGCTTGAGCTTGAGTTCCCGGGTCATGAACCTGTATGTCCTGCCGATCTCCTTCCGACCGACCCTGGACGAGTTCGCAACCTCGTCGAGCGTCCTCGGGACGTTGCACTGCCTGCAGGCAGCATACAGTGATGCGGCCACCACGCCCTCGATGCTCCTTCCCCGGATCAGGTTCTTGTTGACGGCCTTCCTGTAGGTCATCGCCGCAGTCTCCCTTACGTTCCTCGGGAGGCCCATCGAAGAAGCCATCCTGTCAAGCTCGCTCAGCGCGAACGCCAGATTCCTCTCCGTGGCATTGGACACTCTGATCCTGCGCTGCCACTTCCTCAGTCTGTACAGTTGCGCCCTGTTCCTCGTCGGGATGCTCTTCCCGTACGAGTCCTTGTTCTTCCAAGAGATCTCGGTCGAAAGTCCCTTGTCGTGAATGGTATAGGTCATCGGAGCGCCGGTCCTGGCCCTCTTCTCACCTTGCTCGACGTCGAAGGCCCTCCACTCGGGCCCCTGGTCTATGAGCTGGTCGTCGAGGACTATCCCGCAGTCCTCGCACACGAGTTCTCCCCTTTCGTAGTCTCTCACTAAGTGAGCGCTGTTGCACTCCGGGCATCTCTCGATTTGTTCAGTTTCTTCTCTTACCTTTGCCATAGTCCCCCTCCGTTCTATCTTGAACGTAGACCTCCTTGCCGAGCACAGCAAGGGTCTTCAGTTCCTTCCGCGGTTCGATCGCGACGTACGGAGCTCGGACAGGGCCGAACACTTTCGATACCCTACCGACCTCTGCCTTCAGATTATCCCTCACAAATTCTCTAGGACTCGGAGCGAACCTCGCCTTGACGATGAGCTTCCCGTCATGGGATATGTCCTGCACCACACCGAGAAGACGCAATGGGCTCACCGAATCTTATAAATAGTTTGTGTTACTCGGCCAATGCTCTAATCTATATATAATGTTTTCCTCAAGGTATTTAAGCTTTGAGCCCCACTCCGGTCTTGGACTGGGTGACCCAAGGTGGGTTACCTGGTGGTACATTTCCTGTGGAGGTCTGATGACTGATATCCCGGCGACCCATCCGCGCTACGAATCCCTTGGCCGAAGAGAGAAGCTCATCGAGGGTTTCAAAGAAGGGATCGTGGTGCCACAGGGGCTCATCGCGCACGGTCGCGGTGAGATGTTCGACTATCTTCTCGGGGAGCGGACCACCAAGGAAGGAAGAGCCGCGTCCCGCGCGGCGGCCGCTCTTCTGCTCAAAGCGAAAAGACCGGTCATCTCGGTCAACGGGAACGTCGCAGCCCTCAGTGCTGCAGACGTCGTGAGGCTTTCACAGGTATCCAAGGCGCGCATAGAGATCGGTCTCTTCCACCGCACCGACGAGCGCGTGACCAAGATCGAGAAGGTCCTCATCAAGCGCGGGGCGATGAACGTCCTAGGGTTCCTGCCCGATGCGAAGATCCCGGGATTGGACAGCCTCCGTGGCCTGTGCTCGAAAGAGGGAATTGGCATGGCCGATGTCGTGCTGATCCCACTTGAGGATGGTGACAGGGCAGAAGCGCTGGCGAAGATGGGCAAGAAGACCATCGCCATCGACTTGAACCCGATGTCCCGTACTGCCAGGAACGCAACCGTCACGATCGTCGACGAGCTCACGCGAGCGATTCCAGAGCTCATCAAGAACGTGGAGGATCTCGTTGAAAACCCCCGCACGGCCAAGCTCGCGCTGTCCAGCTACGACAGGGACGAGAACCTGAGGCTGGTCTCGAGGAGCATGGCCAGCAACCTGAAGCGTTTTCTCGAGCGCTGACACGCGCGGAACAACAGTTATTAATGGACCATCCGATTAGCTTCCGGTAGAATGGCTAAGAACGAGTTGCTCGAGAAGGGCATCAACAGGATCGAATGGGCGAGGACCCACATG
>Ga0315281_10010393_pt1 | contig 12838 bp, 10 predicted proteins | sample YL17G07_0_MG_FD_204540 | JGI IMG/M metagenome (GOLD analysis project Ga0315281, IMG submission 204540) | Sediment microbial communities from Yellowstone Lake, YNP, Wyoming, USA - YL17G07_0 | ecosystem: Environmental > Aquatic > Freshwater > Lake > Sediment | place: USA: Wyoming | collected... | reverse complement strand
CGCCCGCCGGCCGTTCGCGTACGCCGTTCCCGAGCCGCGCGGCAAGGGCCTCCTGGTCCACACCTGGCACGGGTTCCCGACCGAGAACACCATCCTCAAGACCCAGACGCTGATCGAGCGAGTCGAGCCATGAGACGTGCCGCCTGTGGGAGGAGGATCGCGCTTTCGTCGGACAGGTGCGCGGCGGGTCTCCTGACCCGCCGCGAGCTTGCTGGTCCGCCAGCGCGGGGGGCAGGACTGTTACCCCGGTCGAGCTTCATCACTCGCGCGCGGCGGGTCAGGAGACCCGCCGCGCAACGCTCCGCGCCGGTCGTGCTGCTTCTCTTGTGTATTTTGATCGCGGCGCCCGCCGCGCGCGCCGGCGTCAGCATGGGCACCATCGAGGAAGACCCGCAGGTCGTCAAGCAGCGCCAGCTCGACAAGGCGGAGGCCGATTACAAGGAGGGGATGAAGGCCCGGGCCGCCGGCGACGCGTCCAACGCCGTCCGCCTTCTCCTTCGCGTGGCCGAGACCGAGAAGCACGGCCTGCGCTCGCCCTTCGCGCCGAAGGCGTTCGACGAGCTCAAGGCCCTCTTCGACGAAGCGCAGAAGGACCTCCAGGTGGCCCGCCAGCTCGTCGCGGGCGAAGACCCTGCCGCCGGACTCTCCGAGCTCAAACGCATCACGCGCACCTACATGGGCCTCGGCCCCGCCAAGGAGGCCGGCGCGCTCGCACGCCAGCTCGAGGGCGATGCCCAGTTCCAGGCCACCCTCAAGTCCGCCCGGCTGGCCGAGGAGCTCAAGAAGGCCGAGGCCGTGGAGGCCCAGGCCGCCGCGGCCCTCGAGCCGCCCAAGCCCGAGGCCGCGACGAAGCCCGAGGAGAAGCCCGACCCCTCGAAGCTGCCCACCGCCCCGCCGCCGGCGCCTATGCCCGAAGGCGTCGGGGCCGTGAACGTCCGTCCGAAGGAGCTGACCCCCGCGGAGCGCCAGGCTGCCCGCATCGCCCGCCTGCTGGAGGCGTACGACCTCTACGGCCGCATCGTCGCCCAGGGGCCCGACACCGGGCCCGGCAAGAAGGCCGCCGCGGCGCGGGCCCGCCTCGAAAAGGACGCCGACCTCATGGCCCGCATCGAACTGGCCAAGGCCGAGCGCAAGGCCCGGGAGCTCATGAGCCTGGCCGAGAACTACTACCGCGCCGGCCGCTTCGATTCCGCCCGCGAGTACTGCCGGAAAGTCATATCCACGTATCCTCAAACCGTACAGGCGAGCGACGCCAAGACGCTGCTGGAGCGCATGAAATAGTTGCCTCAGGCGCGAACCGCGTGTAGCTTAGGTATGTGTTTCCCAGAGCCAAGTGCGGAGCGCGGAATGCGGAGTGCGGAGTGGCAAGAGGCCACAGCCACTCGCACCCTCGTCCGATCTGCGCCCTTGAGCCGTATCTCTGTTTTCACTCCGCACTCCGCACTTCTTAGGAGGCAAGCCCATGACTCGTGACGAGACGCTGAAGGTTCTCCGCGACGTCGGCCTCGTGCCCGTCATCCGCGCCAAGTCCGCCGACGTCCTCGTCGACGTGGCCCGCGCGATCCTCGCCGGCGGCGTCCCGGTGGCCGAGGTCACGCTCACCGTCCCCGGCGCGATCGAGGGCATCCGCCGCCTGGTCCAGACCTTCGGGCAGGACCTCCTGGTGGGCGTCGGCACGGTCACCAAGCCGCACGAGGTTGAGGCGGCCGCGGAGGCCGGGGCCGAGTTCGTCGTCAGCCCGGTCCTCGTGCCGGAGGTCGTGGCCGCCACGCGCGCGCTCGGCAAGGTCTCGATCCCCGGCGCGTACACGCCCACCGAGGTCTTCCAGGCCCACCAGCTCGGCGCCGACATCATCAAGGTCTTTCCGGCGAGCGTCGGCGGGCCGGCGTACTTCAAGGCGCTCCTCGCGCCGATGCCCTTCCTGAAGCTGATGCCGACCGGCGGCGTCGACCTCTCGACCGTCGGGCCGTTCATCAAGGCCGGGGCCGTCACCCTCGGCTGCGGCGCCGCCCTGGTCGACGGCCGCGCCATCGAGACCCGCAACTGGACCCTCCTGACGGACCTCGCCCGCAAGTTCCACGAAGAGGTCAGAAAAGCGCGGGGAGGCTGAAAGGACCGTGCGGAATGCGGAATCCGGAATGAACGACGGAAAGCACCACCGCACGCCATTTAGCCGCCCAGCTTGCTGGGCGCGTTGGTAGGCGGTGAGCGTTTAGCCGTCGCCGCCACGGCGACGGTTGAGCCATGCCCGGGAGGTCTGCTGACCCGCCCCGCGCCGGTGAAGTACCGTCATGCCGTGTACCCGAAGCAACGTGAAATCACGCGGGGGGCTGCCGATCCGGAACGGTTTCCGCACTCCTTTTCACCGCCGAGGCCGCAGAGAACGCAGAGAGAAACGGCAACAGATTGCACCACGGAGAACACGGAGAGCACAGAGAAAACGAAGATTGAGGGAAAAGGAAAAGGCGAACAGGAACCGGAGAGCCAGAGGCCGCCGGACGGAGGCAAAGAGCGGCAACACGAGGTGCGTCGGTCTTGTCTCTGTCCGCCGTTTCTTCCAGAATTCTAGCTATTTCTTCTCTCTGTGCTCTCCGTGGTGAATTTCCTTTGCCTCTTCTTTTTCTCTCAGCGTTCTCTGCGCCCTCTGCGGTAAGAAGGCTGTCCGGTGTGGCCCCCCGTCAAGCAAGCGTGCATTTTCAGGACCCGTCACACGTAGGAATTCGTATAATGGCGGGCGGTTCGCCGGGAAGCGAAGGGGAAGGGGAGCGCCGCCGCCGATGCCGCTGGCGCAGGAAAACCGCTTCGAGTACAAGTATGTCATCGAGGAATCTGTCGCCCGGTCGGTCCGCGCATTCGCCCTCGTCCACCTCCAGCGCGACAAGTACGCCGACCCCAAGCGCGACAATTCCTACCCCGTCCACAGCCTGTACTGCGACAGTCCGGCGATGGACCTCTCTCGCGCCACGCAGCATGGCCACAAGAACCGTTTCAAGCTCCGCATCCGGTTCTACGACGAGGAGCCCGAGCACCCGGTGTTCTTCGAGATCAAGCGGCGCGTCAGCGACGTGATCATCAAGTCGCGTGCCGCCGTGCGGCGCTCGTCGATCCTGCCCCTCCTGGCCGGGCACGTCCCCACCCACCGCGACCTGGTGCGGCCCGAGAGCCCCCGCGACTTTGCGGCCCTGCATCGGTTCTGCGACCTGCTGAGGTCGCTGTCGGCCGACGGCCGGGCGTTCGTCTCCTACGAGCGCGAGGCCTACGCCGGCCCCGACGAGCGCGTCCGCCTGACGTTCGACCGGCGCATCCGCGGGGCGCCGTACCATCACGCGTTCAAGCTCCCGCCGTCCGACGAGTGGCTCTACCCGCCGGTCCAGGGCGTGGTGCTGGAACTGAAGTTCACCGAGCGGTTCCCCGGCTGGATGGGCGACATGGTGCGGGCCCTCAATCTCTGGCGCGGCCCGATGGCCAAGTACGTCGCCTGCATCGACCAGGACCCCCACTTGCGCGACGTGCTGGGCTACGAGTTCTGATCGCCGCCGGTGCCACGTGCCACGGCCCGCCGCGGCGGGCCGTGGGTGTTGCCCTCATAGTCTGTTGTTCCGCTAAGGTCTGTAAAGCCGGAACCGGTACCAGCGTGATCCGATCTGGTGATCGGGGATACGGACGACAAAGGCTTCGCCCTCGGTCCGCGTCTCGATGGGGTCGCGATCCTCGATGCTCTGGCGTCCCCTCTCGGTTCCGACCGCCTGGAGTTCAAGTTTGAAGTGCACATTTCCGATGGCCAGAGCGAGGGGTTTGGACTGGTCCTTCGCGCGCTCGTCCGCCGGCTGGCCCCACTCGGGCATCCATTTCTCGCCGTTCACGTAGGTGGGCTCGTCCTTTCCCTGGTGCTTGCCCGGCTTGGAGACAACACCGGGGTTCTTCCAGTAGATTCCCCTCGGCGTTACCCAGAGTTCCGCGTCGCCGTCGATCAGCGCCTCCACGATGATATCCTTCAGGGGCTTGGGAGGCTTGGCAGGCAGGACTTTCTGGATTTCGGCCGCCGCTCGATCCAGGCCAGCACGGGCGGCCAAGGAGGCGGCGTCCTGGGCCGCATGCACCTTGAGGAATTGCTCGTAGCAGGACTTGGCGCGCGCCAGCATTCTGGGCCTGGCCGGAGGGGTAGCGCTGTCGGCGAGGTCGGTGTACCACTTGCCCAGTTCCAGGCAGGCGTTTTCCGGAAGATTCTCTATGTGCATCGCTGCCACGAGGATATACTTTTTGAGCAAGTCGTCGCCGGCGGCGTCGACATACTTGGCCGCCGCCTCGGGGCTATCCAGTTCAACCGCGAGCAGTCGCGCCAGCTGAGCGGCGGTCGCCTTGTCCTCAGGCGCGCCCTGAAGCCGCGATTTCAACTGCTCAATCTGCGGCAGCAGCCGCTGGCGCGACTCGGCGTAGCGAATCGCCGTCTGGATCTCCGCCCTGTAGTCCAGCTGTGCCGCCGCATCGACGGGGGTCGCTTGGTGAAGCAGGGTGACCGCTTCCGCGAGCTTCCCGCCTGCTATCCTAAGGTCCGCCACCAGCATCATTTGCTTGACGAGCAGTTCCGCCACCAGCTTTTTCTCTTCAGCACTCCTGGCGCTGCGGTACCGCAACTGATAGACCCCGAGCACCTTTTCCTGGCACTCGGTCTTCCTCTCCGGTGCGGCTTGGGCCAGCAGGTTGGCGGCCTCGAGCGCCGCAGGATAGCCTGCCGCGTTCTTGATGCCGAGATCGTACGCCCTGACGCAAAGCACCGCGAGGAGCGCCGGATCGCCGGTGGTCGTCTTGGCGGCCTTGAGCAGTTTGGCGGCAAGCTCTGCATCGTCCCGGGTGTCTGCCGTGGCAGCCACTTTGGCGGCCTCCTTGCCGAACGCGTCTTCGAAAGCCTTCTCCGGGTCTTCTGCGGCGCGGCAACTGGCCTGGCACAGTAGGAACAGCAGGAAGAATAAATACATCTCACATGCACGGGGACATCGCATGGGCAGCCCCCTGACTGAAACCGACACGCTGGACATTCGTGCGTCCCTGCGCCGCGGCGAACTGTGACGGCATCCATGCTACAAGAGGAAGGGGTGTTAAGCGAATAAATTCCAAGCCCAGTTCAGGTCTCAGGCACTCAGGTACTCAGGTACTCAGGTACTCAGGCACTTTCGGTTCAGAGAATGGTTGGCCACAGTGGTCCTGGGGCGGTACACTACTGCCCGCCATGACTCGACGCGAAAGGCTGATGGCCACGCTGAACGGGCGGCCGGTGGACCGGCCGGCGGTCAGCTTCTACGAAATCGGCGGGTGGGTGGCCGACCCCGACGACCCCGACCCGTTCAACATCTATAGCGCCCCCTCCTGGCGGCCGCTGTTGGAGCTGGCGGAGGACGAGACCGATCTCGTGCGCATGGTCTCGCCCTGCGTGGAGTTCCGGAATGCGGACCTGCGGCGCTCGATCTTCGAGACGCAGGAGTACCTGGAGGGCGGCTCGCGCTTCCACCGCACCACGCTGCGGACCGGCGGGCGAATCCTGACCTCGCTGGCCCGCCGCGACCCGGACGTTTCGACCGTCTGGGCGCTGGAGCATCCGCTCAAGGGCGTGGACGACCTGAAGGCGTATCTCGAGCTTCCCGACGAGGCCCTCGCCGAAGATGTGGATGTCTCCAACTTTCTGGCTGCCGACGCCGAGGTGGGCGATCGCGGCATCGCGATGGTCGACACGGGCGATCCGCTGTGCGCGGCGGCGCCGCTCTTCAGCCTGGGGGACTACACGGTCGCGGCCCTGACGGAGCCGGGGCTGTTTCACCGGCTGCTGGAGAAGCTCGCCCGGCCGATTTTCGCCCGGACCGAAGCGGTGGCGAAGGCGTTCCCCGGCCACCTGTGGCGGATTTGCGGGGCGGAGTACGCCACGCCGCCGCTCCTGCCGCCGCGGCTCTTCGAGGAGTACGTGGTGCGGTACACCGGGCCGATGGTGCGGACGATCCACGAGCACGGCGGCTTCGCCCGCATCCACTGCCACGGGCGGATCCGCGACGTCCTGCCGATGATCGTCGGCATGGGGGCCGCCGCGACCGATCCGATCGAGCCGCCGCCGCAGGGCGACGTGGAGCTGGGGTACGTCCGCCGCAAGTATGGGCGGGAGCTCGTGCTCTTCGGCAACCTGGAGGTGGCCGACATCGAGAACCTGGAGCCGCCGGCGTTCGAGAAGGTGGTTGCCCGCAGCCTGCGCGAAGGCACGCGAGGCCCCGGCCGGGGCTTCGTTCTCATGCCCACGGCGTGCCCGTACGGCCGCCAGATCACCCCCCGCACGATGGCCAACTACCAGACCATGGTGCGGCTGGCGCGAATGTAGGGGGCGTGCTGTGCACCCTACGCTTGGCTCGTCTTGCCGGTAGTCGGTCAGCTACTGGGGCGTGCCGAAGCCTTTTTCCGAGCCGCGACCGTAAGGGAGCGGTGCCGTGAAGCGCCAAGGCCAACAACACCGCTCCCTTACGGTCGCGGCTCTGTCTCGTCCCCCTGCAACCGACCGATTACTCTTGCCGGCAAGAAGGGGGCGACGGCGGGCCGCGGTGCACGCCGACGGTCGACGGCGACCTGGTGTACGCCATCAGCCCGCACGGCGACCTCTTGTGCGTCGAGGCGGCCTCGGGCAAGGAGGTTTGGCGCAAGAAGTTCGACAAGGATTTCGGCGGCAAGATGATGTCGGGCTGGGCGTACAGCGAGTCGCCCCTGGTGGACGGCGAGAAGCTGGTCTGCACGCCCGGCGGCAAGGACGCCGTCATCGTCGCCCTCAACAAGAAGACGGGCGAGACGATCTGGAAGTGCGCCATGCCCACGGTCGGCCCGAAGGGCAACCTCGGCGCGGGCTATTCCTCGATCGTGATCTCCGAGGGCGGCGGCGTCCGGCAGTACGTGACGCTCATCGGCAAGGGCCTCATCAGCGCGGCGGCCAAGGACGGCAAGTTCCTGTGGGGCTACAACAAGGTGGCCAACGGCACGGCCAACATCACCACGCCCATCGTGAGCGGCGACTACGTGTTCGACTCGAGCGGGTACGGCACCGGCGCCGGCCTCCTGAAGCTCTCGGCCGATGGCAGCGGTGGCATCAAGGCCGAGGAGGTCTACTTCCTCGACGCCAACACGTTCCAGAATCACCACGGCGGCCTGGTGCTGGTGGGTGACCATCTGTACGCCGGCCACGGGCACGGCGCCGGTTTGCCGAAGTGCATCGACTTCAAGACGGGCAAGATCGTGTGGCAGGCCGATAAGGCGCCCGGCGGCGGCTCGGCGGCCGTGACCTATGCCGACGGGAACGTGTATTTCCGCTATGAGAGCGGCCTGATGGCCCTCGTGGCGGCCACGCCGGAGGGATACAAGCTGAAGAGCACGTTCAAGATCCCGGTCAAGACCGGCCCGAGCTGGCCGCACACGACGATCCAGGACCGCAAGCTCTTCATCCGCGACAACGATACGCTGATGTGTTACGACATCGCGAAGAAGTAGCGAGTAATCTCAACATTTCGTTATTCGAGCCCGCCGCGTGAGCGGCGGGAGACCCCCGCGTTGGGCGTCTCCCCCCGCTTCCGCGGCGGGCTCGTTTGGCCAGTGTAGGGTGGGTGCTCTGCACCCACCATCCGTTCTACACCCAGGCAGGTTTCTGCACCTCGTGCGCGGTGGGTCTCCTGACCCACCGCGCGGCAATTGCCCCCCAGCGGCGAGATAACGCATGAGCGCGGCGGGTCGGGAGACCCGCCGCGCGCAGGGGGGTTGTAGGACTCTTCAATGGCACAATCATGGTGGGTGCAGAGCACCCACCCTACGTTTGCAGGCGGTGGTACGTCAATGGCGCAATCACAGTGGGTGCAGAGCACCCACCCTACGTTGCTCCTCTTACGGCTTCGGGTCGCCGGAAGGGGGCGCGGGCGCCGGGGCGGGCGGCGCCTTCGGGGGCAGTGCCGCCGGCGGGCGGGCGCCGGGCTTCAGGAAAAGGTAGTAGAGCTTGCCCTCGTTCTGGGCGCGGCCGGCGAGCTCGCCCGCCTCGGGGCCGATGCCGAGGTAGATGTCGGATCGCCCGGCGGCCCGGATGGCGCCGCCGGAGTCCTGGTCGAGCAGGAATCCGCTGAACGGCGTGTCGACGATGGTCGCGCCGCGGCGCGTCGGCAACTGCGTCGACGCCATCGCCAGGCACGCCGGCGGGAAGATCCGCTTATCGGTCGCGATCGACCGGCGGGCCGTCACGGGAACGTTCAGGCAGCCGCGCGGCCGGCCGTCATCGATCGGGGCGAAGAAGACGTAGCGCGGGTTCCGCCAGGTGTAGGCGGTGATCTCGGCCGGGTAACGCTTGAAGTAGGCGATCATGGCGGGCAGGCCGTCGCGCTTGCCGATCTTGCCGTCCTTGACGAGCTCCGCCCGGACGCTCTTGTAATCATGTCCATTGTTGGCCGTGTAGCCGACCGTGGCCTCGCGGCCGTCGGCCATCTGCAGCCGCACCGAGCCCTGGATCTGGGCCACGTAGGCCTCGAACGGGTCGGCCATCCACATGAGCTCGTTGCCGGCGTACAGGCCGGAGGTCTCGATCGTCTTGCGGTCGGGCAGGGGCGAGGCGGGCGTGCCGTCGGCGAGCTTCAGGAGGCCCGGCGGCGCCTTGTAGAGCGGGTAGCGGAACTTTTCGGTCCGATTCTCGGACCCGTCGAAGATCGGCGTGTAGTAGCAGGTGAAGAGGACGGTGCCGCGGTTGTCGCAGCCGACGGATCTGTAGATATCGAAGTCTCGGAGAATGGCGGCGTTCATCTGGGCGGGCGGGAGGCCGGCGTCGAGCAGCGCGAGGAACGCCTTGAGGCTGGCCACCGCCTGCTCGTGCGTGATCTCGTCGTAGGGGAAGGCCCTCTGGCTGGACGGCCGGGCGAAGTAGTCGAGGCTGTGCTGGATGGCCTCGCGCAGGCCGGCCGGCTCGGCGCAGGCCGGCGTGAAGTCGGGGATCAGCCGCGGGTCGGTGATCTTGCGGAGGGCCAGTTGGCCGGGGGCCAGTTGGGCCTCGTAGTCGGGCTTGACGGCCGACGGGAAAGCGAACGGCTCTTCTTCGCGGCCCCGGCAACCTGCCAGAAGCAGGGTGCCGAGCACCAGGCCGCCGAGTACCAGCATCGTCCTCATCTCAACCTCCTTGACGTTCCCCGGGTCGCGCGATCTCACGAGGCCGGATTATCAGGCGCTCGGCGCGGGCTGTCAAGCATGCCTTCGGCGCCGCGGAAATTCTTGTGCGGCGCCGGGGCAGGCGGTAATCTGGCTCTTGCACAAAGGGATGCACCACAGAGATCACAGAGAGCACAGAGGACAAAGAGATAATTGCGAAAAGGCGAGAGACAGCAGACGTAAACCGGACCTCTCTTCCTTCTCTGTGCCCGCTGTGGTGAATGATTCTTACGACGAACAACGAAAGGGCAGAAGATGAAAAGGTTCCGCGGACTTGCGAAGACGCCGAAGCCCGACTGGGAAGCCCTGATCGCCAACATCCGACGCCAGGGCACGCCGCGCCGCGTCCATCACCTGGAGCTCTTCCAGGACGCCGAGATCGCCGACGCGATTGCCGAGCGGTTCGACCTGGCCGCCGACCTCTCGCCCGACGATCCGAACTACGCCCGCAAGAAGCACGTCGCGGTCCAGCGGTTCTGCGGCTTCGACTACGCGGGGGCGGCGCTCCTCAGGCTGGACTTCACGCTCTTTCGGACGACCGTCGAGGACACCGCGGCCCTGAAGCGCGCCGGCGGCCGCGCGTTCCAGGACGAGCACAAGGGGCCGATCGCCACCTGGGAGGATTTGGAGAAGTTCCCCTGGCCCGACCCGTACGCCCCCGAGGCCACGCAGGACCTCGAGTGGTTCCAGGAGAACCTGCCGGACGACATGTGCATCATCGCGCGCGGCACGGGCCACTTCGCGGAGTACCTGACGTGGCTCATGGGCTACGAGACGCTCTGCTACACGCTGTACGACCAGCGCGACCTGGTGCGGGCGCTGGCGGCCAAGCTCGAAAAGTTCTACGTGGCGAGCCTGGAGCGGATGCTCGAGTTCGACCGCGTGAAGGCGATCTTTGCGAGCGACGACATGGGGTTCAAGACGGGCCTCCTCATCTCGCCCGCCGACATGCGCGAGTTCGTCCTGCCGGGGCACCGCCTCCTGGCCGAGATGACGCACCAGGCCGGGCGGCCGTACCTCCTGCACGCGTGCGGGAACCTGCGAGACATCATCGGCGACCTGGTGGACGTGGTGAAGATCGACGCCAAGCACAGTTTCGAGGACACGATCGAGGACGTGTGCGAGGCGAAGCGGACGTACGGCCGCCGGATCGCCCTCCTCGGCGGCATCGACGTCGATTTCCTGTGCCGCTCGGACGAGAAGGCGATCCGGCGCCGCGTGCGGCGCACGCTCGACGCGTGCATGCCCGGCGGCGGGTACTGCCTGGGCACCGGCAACACGGCGGCCAACTACGTGCCGCTCGACCATTACCTGGCGATGGTGGATGAGGGGCGCCTGTACGGCGAATGACCAATGTTAAATGCTAAATGTCACATGACGGATGGCACGGTCGCGCACCGTTGCGTGGCCGTGCTGGTGCTCGGCGTGCTGGTGCTCGGGGCGATGGTGCTCGTGAGCGTGGGCTGCGGCCCGAAGAAGCCGGAGTTGTTCCGCGTGCGCGGTCGCATCCTCGACGCCGAGATGAAGCAGCCGCTGGCGGGGGTCCGGCTGGTCCTGCGGGCGACCTTCCCGGCCGACGTGGGAAAGACGACGCTCAAGTCCTTCGGCGTGACCCGCGCCGACGGGTCGTACGACGTGGATCTCTCGGAGGGGTTTGCGGTCCTGCGCGAGGCTGGGGAGATCGGCCTCGACGCCGCCAAGCCGGGCTACAGCCCCGTGAGCGTGGGCGTGCCGGTGCCGATCAGGAGCGCGCCGTTCTTCAGGATGGGCGACATCGTGATGACGCGGTCGGCAGGGCTGCTTCGTGAGGGCCCGCCGCCGGCGCCGCCTCCGGCGCGGGGACTGTTCCGCGACGATCCGCCGCCGCGGCGACGATGAAGAATCGTGAACGAGTGCCGCCATCGGGTTGCAGGTACGTGTCAAGCGTGGGTGGCACGGTCACGCGCCGTTGCGTGGCCGTGCTTGCTCCCCCATGTGGCCGTGCCACCCGGCGATTGGGCGCAGGCCCATGCCGTGTTTAGCCGTCGCCGGTACGGCGACGTGATTCTGGGGGGCGCGCCCCATTTGCGTCGCCGTACCGGCGACGGCTAAACGATGAAAAGGGGCCTGCCGCGGCCTACTTCGCTTCGCGGGCGCGGGGGGACAAACATGCAGTTGACGCGGCGCAGGTTGATCGTTGGGATAGGGCTCGTCGTCGGCCTCGTCGGGGCCGCCTTGGCGCTGCGCGAGGCGCGGTACCTGGCCCAGCTTCCTCCGCCGGTCCGTGCCCGCATGCCCGCGCATTTCCGGATACCGTCCGGCCTGGCGCCGGAGGTCCGGGCCGGGATCGAAGGCTGCTACGCCCGCGTTTCCGACGACCGGTTGCAGGCGGCCCACAACCTCGGCAACCTGGGCCCGGCGGCGGCGCCGTGGCTGATGGCCCTCTTGGCCGATGAAGGATCTGGATTGAGAGGGGCCAGACCCAACCCGGTGGCCGCTCCAACGCCGCCGTCGATCGACTGGTCGGCGTGTGAGGGCTGGCCCCTCATCGGCAATCTCATCCGGCTCCTGCGGGAGCGCAAGGACGATCTGACCCACCCGGACTCGGCCTCCGAGGCCTGTGCCGCGCTCGCCGAGATCGGCCCGGCGGCCGTCGAGCCCTTGATCACGCGCCTCAAGGACGACCTGCCGCAGGTGCGGGCGAATGCCGCCATCGCGCTGGGCAACATCGCCGATCCGCGGGCCATCGAGCCGCTGGCCGCCCTCCTCAACGACCCCGACTTGCGCCCCCGCAGGGCTGCCGCCCTGGCCCTCGGCCAGTGCCGCGACGCGCGGGCCGTCAAGCACCTCACCGAAACGCTTCTCCATGCGACGGTGCAACGCGAGGAGGGTGACGTGCGGGAGGAGGCAGCAACAGGGTTGGCCATGATGGGGCCTGTCGGGTGGCCTTCGATTATCGCGGCCCTCAGAGCCGAGAGCCGCGACGTGCGCCTTGCGGCGGCCGTGGGCGTGGCGTATTGCTTCGCTTCCCCAGAATCTCGGGCCCGCCGGAATGCCAGTGACCTGGTGGCGGCCCTGGGCGCCGCCCTGGGCGACCCGGACGAAGACACCGCCCGTTGGGCGGCTCGTGCCCTTTCAAACGCCAAGGACGCCGCTGCCATCGACGGGCTGGTTGCCGCCGTCGACCATCCCGCCGCCGAAGTCCGCCGCTACGTTGGCGAAGCCCTGGCAAACTTCGACGGTCCCAAGGTGGCGGACGCGCTGGCGGCCCTTCTCAAGCACCCCGAGAACCGTGAGCGGGCGGCGTGCCTCCTTGCGAACTTGGGGGACAAGCGGGCGCTGGAACCGCTGATCGAGCATCTCAGCAAAGCGGCAACGTCCTGGGATGTAAGAGAAGACAGTGAGGCCCTGGCAGCGCTGGGCGATCCGCGGGCCGTGCCGCCTCTGCTTGGCGTGCTGGATAGTTCCGGCGGATTCGAGCCTATTCGCGGCCGCGATCCCCACGCAGGTGAGCTCGCGGCCTCTGCCCTGGCGCGACTGAAGGACGCCCGTGCTATCCTTGGCTTAGGGTGCGCTCAACAATAACATGAACGATTCAGTGTAGCGTTGCGAATCAAAGCGTCGATAGCAGGTGCATGAACCAGACACGGGCTCTCGGACGCAT
>Ga0315281_10010391_pt1 | contig 12838 bp, 14 predicted proteins | sample YL17G07_0_MG_FD_204540 | JGI IMG/M metagenome (GOLD analysis project Ga0315281, IMG submission 204540) | Sediment microbial communities from Yellowstone Lake, YNP, Wyoming, USA - YL17G07_0 | ecosystem: Environmental > Aquatic > Freshwater > Lake > Sediment | place: USA: Wyoming | collected... | reverse complement strand
GGTCCGTACCGGCCTGACGGATCACGGGTGCGACCTGCCGCGTGCCGGCGTCGTCCTTGCGCGCGTATAGGTTGGTCTGGACGCCGAACACGGCGTAGTCGGTCGGGGCAGCCAGGTCGGCGTAGGTATAGGTGTCGATGTCTCCTGGCGTGGCGGACGATATGTAGGTGGTGTCACCGTCCGGGTAGGTGCCGGTCATCTCGTCTACAGCCGCGTAGTTCGCTCCCGTGTTCGGCGTCCAGACGGTGCTATTCCCGGCAGCAGAAGGGGCGAGCGTTTCAACCCGCACGTCCCCGATGAAATCGTTGTTCGGCGCCGACCCGGACGTGTCGAGGACGTAGACATCGTCATAGAAAGCGTTTTGGGCACCCCCGCTTGTCTGTCCCGCGAAGTAGATTTCGCCAATGTTGGCTGATCCGAAATTGCCGGTGAACGTCTCGATGTCGTCGACGCCGTTCGCTCGCACCTGGATCGTTCCGGCCGCTCCGGCGATCACGACCTTGAACTCGATGTAGTTCCAGGTGTCAGCAAAATATTGGAAGTCCCCTGTCTTTATCAGCGTGTTAGCCGCGTTACGCACTTCCAGCTTCCTGGTTGTACTGTTGATATTGAGCGCCACCACCTGCGTCCCCGATGACTTCAGGTAAAAGAGCACCTGGGAAGCATTGGCTCCCGGCTGATGGTTCAACGCGAACCCAACTATCAGTGTCGAATAACTCGAGGGAAGCAGCTTGTAGAATTGCGCCAGGTTCACGCCAGAGTTTAGGCGAAGACACTTTCCTGATATTCTTCCCCCAGTATCAAACACCGCAGCGCCGCCTCCGCCGAACGCGGACAGCCATCCCTTCAGACCATACAGCGCCGCACTCCCAGCATGGTCGAAACCCTCGATCAGCTGTAATGCCACCGTCTCACACCCTTTCCAGTTTCATGGCCACGGTCGCGCGGCGGATCGCCGAGCACGAGTCGACGTTGAAACGGAGCACGTCACCGGCCGCGATTGCGGTTGTCCATCCCATCAGCGTCATGTCCTGCGCCTTCGTCCCACCACTGATCGTCGGCGGTGCTGATGCCGTGATCTTGTCCGCCACAGTCGGAGGGAAGTTCGCATACGTGTCCTTCCAGATGTTGACGACGATGTCGCCGGTCTGATCCGCGAGTGTTGTCGCTGATTTGATCGTGCAGGCGAAGTCGATCACGACGTCGAGTTTGACACCCGTCGAGATGATGGCGCCGTTGCCGTTGATGATCACGTTGAGTGTGCCCGCCATCCCGAGGATCGGGTCGGAGCCGCCCGAAATATGCGTCTCTCCGTGCTGCGGAAGCTCCATGCCCATGCTCGTCATGTGATAATCCAATCCTCGCTAGGTGGAGTGTCGTAGTAAGCGGTGGGCGAAAGATCTAGAGACATTGTGACGTGAGGAAATGTCTTAGCGTGAGCAACAGCGCGGTAGTGGATGCCCTCTACGAAGAAGCCCTCATCCCAACCGCCACCACCAGGATGTGTCGTCTTGAGATTGACGACATCTCCGATCTCTATCCCACAGACAAGCGCCCACCAGGGAGCAGCGGATTCCCACATGGGATGCCTAGTGCTGAACACAAGCTGCTTGACGCGCGTACGTGGATTTGCGTAGTTGTCCACATAGTAGGTGCTGTAGAGCTTGGCTTCGTCCACAGCACTAAGACGACCACCTGACTCCTCACCCTTGTAAAGAAGTAGGCTGTCAAAGTTGATCGGATTCCATCCGTACTTCGCAATACTGACTACATCCTTCACGAGAGCACCTGGTACGTCAGCAGCGTCAACGCCCTGCGGAAGGGACAAAGCAGCGTTGTATAGATTAACCTTGCCTCTGTTCATCGTCATGTCTGCGATGAGAGCAACATTGTCTGGGTTTGCAAGATATGCAGCACGATCACCGGCGTACCACTGATTGATTCCATAAGTCGGGTTGAGAGGATTGAACCTTGCAAATCTACCTCGGAACCAGACCTCTCCATCTCTGTTCATGAAGATGTTCGCGACGCCAGGAAACTCTGCGTCTGCGGCGTCAAGTAGAACAGCCAGCAGTGAGCTGCGGCGGCGGTACACAGCCTCCTGCAGCGCTACATTCCCCGAGAAGATGCTGCGGAGAAGAGCAGGCCAAGAGGCGTCATCGAGAGCGAGGTTGATGCGATCGTCCGGGCCGATGTGGTCTGTAGTTCCGGCATAGAGCCCTCCCATGCCGTCGAAGTAAATCTGTGCAGAGGAAGCACTAGCAGAAGTATCTCCTATTTGGCTGTCTCCACCACCGAGCGGAGATACATCACCAGGCACCATCTCAATCCTAGTGAGAACATCAAACCCATCTGCGAAGTCCCAAGCGTGCGTAAAGAACTTGTTGCTGATATCAAGCTTAGGATCGAGCTCATTCGTGAATCCTCTGAATAATGTATGTAGAGCATCTGTGACAGGATTCCTAAGTACAATGCGCGACGGCTTCATCGGGTTTAACTTTCCAAACAGAGGTGAAGTTGTATTGGTCGGATCGTACAGACCAACCTTGTCGATAATAATCGTACGCGCAACTCCTGTTTGCATCTTGTCGAACTCTGTAGATCGACCTCTGTCAATCTCCCAAGTCTGTACTCCGAAAACATCTTGCCAAGACGGGTCTTCCTCCATAGCGTCGTCGTCAAATGCAATCTGCGCTGACTCGTGAGGAATCATGTTAGGTTGTACTTTATTCCGCCAGAGCGACCTCTAACCTGAGGCGTCGTCTGAGTAGATCGTGAGGACAGGTCATCAAGAACGACGGTGGCAATGGTACGGCCATCAATGTCGACGTGGAGGATGGTGGGTCCAGAGGGCTTGCCCCTGCCACTTAGCGGAATGATCGCTTCCGGACCGGCCTCCCCGACCAGGGCCAGCGTCGGCCTTGTAGCGACACCACCAGCAGCCAAGCGTGGCACACCAATAATCCCCGACGGAGTACGGATGTCAAAGCCATTTGCAGCTCCATGGGAAGCGGTAGAGACTCCGTTGATGTTGACGACAGCGGCGCGCATCTCAACAACGGCAACATTCTGAATCAGCTTTTCCTTGTCCTTGTACGCCGCGAAGAACTTAGTGAGCGTCCCCTTGTCTGCGTGTGCAAGGGCAAAGATCTCCGGGAATGCCGCTTGTCCCTGTCCGCGAAGCTCTTCCATCAATTGCTTGGGAGCGCCCTTCTTAGTAAGAGTATCAAGCCCTCCCTGTAGAATCTTGAAGTCAGCAACCTGACGTCTGAGATCTCTCAAATACTGCTTAGCAGAGAACTGTACTCCAAGCTTCCATTTCGCGATGGGATCGTTGCTGGCATCACCCGAAGGGCCAGCCCCCAGTGTTCCGAAGGAAGAATGAAGCTGATCCACAACGCTCCGACGAATGGAGATGAATTCCTTATTGACAGAGCGCAACTGCTTTACAAGTTCCTTATTGCCCTTCTGTAGGTTTATCTGCTTGGTGATTCCAACTTTGAGTTTAGTCAGTGCTTGCAAGTCATCGGAAATGCTTGACGTAGCAGTTGCTTCGTCCACAGCACCCCGCAAGCCAGCTATGACTTTCTCACCCTTGGCCTTGGCTATGGCCGCGCGTACAGAAGACAACTGCACGTTGACGTGAGCTAGCTTCTTCTGCAGGTCAACGTTCCCCTTCTGAACAGCGAGTTGCTTCAGAATGCCTACCCTCAGCTTGCCCAAGGCATTGAGATCATCTGTCAACCACATATGAGTAGATTTGGCCTGACTAACTCCAGTCTCTAGACGAGATATGGCCTTCTTGGCCATACTCGCGCGCAAGGAAGAAATAGTATGCATGGTTTGCGTCAACTTGGACTCTTCTTGCGATAAGAACTTGATATTCTTCTCGACAGAGATCTTATCCTTCAGATATGCAGCAACTCTCTCAAGAGCTTTCAATTCTTTACGATCATCTCCAAACCTCCCTGCAACTGACAGTGAAGTTGCAAGAGCATAAGGAAGTGTGAATGACTTAGGTTTGCTCTTTTTGATCTCTGACGCAATCTGAGAAGATAGTGACTGCACTTGCCTGGCGGCTTGAGACATGTTCTGCAGGATCGTGTCGTAGATCTCTGTGCCCTTCTTGGAACGCTTCAGCTGCCTGCGGAAGAACGCCTCCTGCTCCTTAGCAACCTTGAGATCGTCCTTCAAAGAAGGTGTAATATCTGCCCAGTACTGCGCCTCAAGAAGATTCCTCGGCAAGCTCGTCCTAGGGATCGGAGGACCCTTGACGACAGGAGACTTCTTTCTCACAATTCCGCTAGGTGGTCGTAGGTCTGCTCCTGCTGCTGACGGGAGAGGTTTGGGAGGTTTGTAGGGGATGAGTGTGACTGGAGCTCCGCCTGAGCCTCGTGCTGTGATGGCGCCAGGAACATTCGCGTCCTTCCCCATCGGCTTAGTTGATGCGACGTACTTCTTACCGTTCTTCTCAAAAATCTGCTTGCCTTCCGGCGTCTTACCCGTACTCTTGGTGCCAGCGACCTCTGGTGTCTTACCTTCAGCAGCATTGTATGCCTGAATTGCAATCAGAGCAACTCCAGCAATTGACCCCAACTTCCCGATCAAGATCAAAGCCTTCATCAGCCTGCCGACCGCAACTGTTGTCGCATCAATTGTCGCTCCCAACCCAGCAACCTCTAGTTCTGTCGCTGCTATGGCGGGAGCAGCCTTCACAGGCATCAGTGCAAATGCTGTGCCAAGAGAGCGAATCGCTTTGGCGGCGAAAGCGATCGAGACAAGCAGTGGTCCTCCGATAGCAAAGACGCCAACAACAATACCAATATCTCTTTTGGCAAATGACGGCAACTTATCGAATGCCTCTGCAATAAATCCGATGGCCTTGGCCATGCCTATAGCTGCTGGAGTGAACGACTGCCCTAACTTGGTGAAGGAGGTCTGAAGTCTTGCCAGCGCCTGATCGAACTTGAAAGCTGGCGACTCCATATACACCTTAGTGTTGAGACCAAACCTCTTCTGCCCCTCTTGAATCTGCTTCAGCTTTCCATCATAAGAGGAGACGGCAGAGTCAAGAGATTGGATGAGAGTCAAGATTGCTGCTCCAGAGCGTCCGCCACCAAAGGACTGCAGAATGTCTCGAGAACCTCGCACCTTGCCAACTTGCTCCATGCCCTGTTTCAGCATGGTGAGAACATTCACCAGACCATTTGGACCCCTTAGCCTAGTTGCCATTTCTTCAGCATTGATGCCCATGTCTGCGAGAGCCTTTACAGCCTTGTCCGACGGAGCTTGCATGAGCGCAAAGGTCATCCTCAAGCGCGTACCAGCGTTCTCAGCGCTGATGCCTCGATCAGCCATGACTGCAAGAGCGGCGCCAACCTGGTCAAGAGAGAGACCGGCGTTCTTGGCGGCTGGCAAAACACCCGTCCCCAGGAAGCCTACCAGGTCTTCCATCCTGATGTTGCCGACACCGATAGTTGCTACCAACGTCCCCATGGCAGCATCAAAGTTCTGAGCTCCTCTGATCCCAGAGACAACAGCACCACCCAATGCTGTCGTGACTCCCTCCAAGTCAGCGACTCCCATCTTGGACGCGATGGCGGCTGTGCTCAGAGCCTTCATAGCGGCTGCTCCACGAAGACCAAGAGATTCCAAATGATACAGACCCTTGGCGAGCTCTGTTGGACCAGTGGCGACGGCTGGCCCGAGTTTCAGAACCTGTCCCGTGAGATTCTTGACCTCCTGCGCAGACGCTCCGGCCTGCGTCTGAATCATCAGCATCTGCTTGGTAAAGTCGACACCCATCTTTACTGCTACAGCCCCAAGAATCACCGTCGGAAGTGTGACGCTCCTAGTGAGCGTACGACCGATGTCTCCCATCGCACGCCTCTGCGCTACGGCCGCACGTTCACTCGCCGCCGCGAGACCGTCCACCTCCTTCCTGAATCTGACGGTGGCGGCGGCTGCCCCCGTAGAGCCTACGCCGTACTTCGCTGTCGAGATTGCCAGCTTGTCCTGGGCCACTGCTAGCTGCAGCGTCGACCCTGCCATGCCAGCAAATGTCGTCTTGTAGCCCGCAGCAAACTTCTCAGTCGCTGCTGCTGCGGAGCCGAGCGCAGCCTTCAGGCTGGCAGCATCACCGATGATCTCAATCGCAAGCTTACGTGCCATCAGTTCAGAACCAACCCGTCAATTTGGCTGCCTCAGCGACAGCTAGCTCAGCGACAAGAACAATCTTCTCCTCGTTCTTCTGTGCAGCTGGTACGAACGCCTTCCTGAACATCATCGGCCCGAAGTTTGGACGTTGTCTGCGTATAACGCTCGACTTTCTAATCGTCTGAACCACCCACAACCCAGATGTAAACACCTTCTCCTCAATTCCATATGCACCCTCAATGCTGATAGGTCCATATAGACCTCGTACGTCCTCTGAGATGTCCGCTCCCAACCGTATGAGGTGATCAGTCAAGCGTCCCTCTGCCTTGGAGCCCATTGTGCGCTCCGCAGCCAGAAGCTCGACGAGACCGCCGATCCGATAGGTGGTGTCTACCGAGTTGATCATCAGGATCTCAAGTAATCCTTCATCGCGATGTACTGGCCTAGCGAAAGCTCCGCTAGCTGATCCCTGTCAATCGGCAGGTGATAGTGGTATCCGACCCACGTTGTCCAAAGCAAGCTCGGGTCTGCTATGACTTCTGAGATGCTATGGCCGCATGCCCTCTCTACTTCTTCGATGAGTCCGGCGTACCCTCGTCTTCGCCCGAGGGCAGGGAGTCCAAAGGGACGAGTTTCTCATCACCCTCCTTGTCTGCCTTATCCTCGTCATCTTCTCCCTCGAAGAACTCAACATCAGACATTGAGACGTCCTCGATAAATCTGATGACCTTGCTGCGAGACCACTCTGGCTTGGCGTGCCGGACCGACGTCGCCATCATCGCAGCCAGAATAGGAGTCCTGGAGCGGTCGAAGTCGTCCTGCACCGCCTGGAAGAAGTCCTGTGGCGGGATCTCGGCAAAGTGATCGATCAACTGCAGATCCTTCACCTTGTCCGTGATGTGCCACGGAAAGAACTCAGCATCGTACTCGAATCCTCCCTCCTGCGCCTTCACCTTCTTGTCACCCTTCGCCATTTCACCCTCCTAGTTGAGTCTCACCCGCGGAGCTCCAGCCCACGGAGCCCTCGCAGGTGAGACGATCTTCAGCCCTACGGCCCGGTCGGGTCCCTCACGATGGAGTCGTTCGCGAAGAACGTCACGTCCACCTCTGAGCGAGCACCGACAGCACCCTGCATCGGCTGATAGTCGAGCAGGATCCCTTCTGCGCATGAGTACTCCGGATTGGTCGCTGAAGGAGACCCCACGAAGGGCTGAACAGCGACAGGGAACGTCGGCTGCGAGTCTGCCGTCGCCAACAGCGGGAACAGAGTCGCATCAACCTTGGCAGCCGCGAAGTCCTGCAGGAACTTGACAACGAACGAGTCGTTCCGCAGACCTCCGAGATGCTCGTGGACGCCGGTCCCCATCGTGGAGACATCGACATCGTCAGCGTTCATGTTGATCGTGACCTCTGCGACACGATCGGACAGATCGACGCTGTTGATGCTGATGACGGCATCCTTGATGATGTACTTGGACATGCACCTACCTCCTAACCAGTTGTCTCGATCTGCACAATCCACGTAGAACCAATGACCAGGTCGTTATCTCCCGGCCTCTGGAACTGTTGGTGGCCCATGCTTCGTGTCACCCTGAGATCATCAATGATGCCTCCCAAAGTGGTGTCTGATTCTATTGCCTCCTTGACCGAAGTCGAACCACTTGACTTCAGCATCTTGTCCAGCTTCATCTGGCCACCAACATCAGCAACCATTGAAACGAACACCTGTACGGCGATGAAGTTTGCGTCCCCTCCGCGCTGCATTGTGATGTCATAGTTGATCTCCGTCACACCCGCTATCTGCAGTGTAGGCGGCGTCGGAAGAGCAAGCATGTATGGCGACTGCTGCAGCCCCTGTTCCTCGCAGAGATCAGCAAGATTCGCTAGCAAAGCAGGACGGATGACGTCAAGATCAAACAACGCGCTCCCTCACAAAGTTCTCAATCAGCATCTGGATGTCCGGGTCTGTGCGGCCAATGCGCATTGCTGACCCAACATCAAGCCCGACAGTAACGATACCAAACGGAGCCTCACGCATCCTCTTGATGAGCTTGGCAGCCAGCATCTTGGCCGCTACCTCCAAGAAGCTTGGAAGCTCAGGCCAACCGAACTTCCCCTCGACTGCTGCTCCTCTGACGGCCCAGTACGGAAAGCCGTTGATTGCTCGGAAGGAGTTGAGCTTGATCTGGGTGTATGGCCTATCGTCAGCCAGAGCGTTGAATGGCCACAGAGCAAAGTCGCTACCTACTGTGAACTCCTGCTCGTGATCTCCGTCAGAGTCCTGATCGCAGAAGAGGGAGACAACCTCGATACAGTCATCGATGGTGATATTCTCACCACTTGACGGAGTGTAGTAGCGTGTTGTGACCGCGGACGTATCTCGATCAAACTTGCGATTGCAGAGCTCGTTGAGGGCATCAGACGCTGCTGTGACCGCCGGACCTAGATCGTAGTCGGCATACACAGTGCCCTGCAAAGTCAGGGTCTTCTTCAGCTCATCAACACTGGTGTATGCGCTACCACTCATGCCGATACTCCGATCGGAAGTCCATTCACAACAGGGTCACCCTCCACCATGTCCTCAACCCCGTGAAGAGTTCTTGCCTTGTAGTAGCCATCCTGCGACATCCTGCGCACCATAGCGCGATCCTTGGAGCGGTGATAGACAACGAGGTCAGCATTGAGATCGCAAATCTCCTCCACGCCGTCGCTAGAGTGACGCACCCAGCGGCGCTCCTTGATGCCAGGGCGAGTCGGGAACTCACGAGAGAGGATCCAGTGCTGCGGACCATACATCAGAGACGGGTGCCAGCGATAGATGTCGCGCGTACGGCTCGTGCTCTCTGTGGCGTAGTCGTCATCTCGCACAATGCGAGCCATCTCTGGATCGGAGAACATGTCCTCCACTTGGAGGAATGTGTAGCTCGCGATGAGAGCCTTGGTCTTCTCTAGCCTGCCCCTAACGCGAATCGGATCAACCTTGAAGACATGGCAATCAGCATCAAACACGATGATCCAGTCTCCCTCTTCCAGGAAAGGAGCGGCCAACTTGAGGGTGAGGTTGCGCTTCTCAACCTCGTTTCCGAAGAACAGCTTGTTGGGGCGATGCACAAGACATCCCACACCAGCAGACTCAGCCGCCATCAAGACAGCTTCCGCCTGCTGCGGATGTGAGCACGGTCGCGCTCCGGGAAGAAGAGCGTATGCCCCGTCGACGGCGACGATCTGGTCACATACGCGCGCGAAGCCCGTTACAGCCGTCGCAAGCCAGTGCGGGACCTCATCGTACCAGCTCAAGATTCCAACTATTTTCATCTCAGGACCAGCCCGTTCGCGGGCACCAATGTCACAAAGGGATCAATCTGTCCCACGAGCACCTTGTCGTCGTCCGGATGGTTGGTGTGCCGCCATTCGTTGCGCCAGTGGTAGCAGAACGCTTCCCGCACGGCGTATACCGGCACCCTGTCGTTCTGAAGCCTACGAGACAGATGGAAGTCAGATGCGTATCCGGTGCTTCTGTCTCCGTCTGTGAAACATCCGAAGGGGTACTTGCGCCACATCTCTCTACTCATGCCTGTAGCACTCATTCCGACAAACCACGTAGGCACAAGCGGCTCTGGCCATGAAACAACCTCTCGGAACTGCCGGAAGTCGTAGGCGTCGACCGTCGGGTGCGTATCCCGCAGAGGGCCAGACGTCACATTGACTGTCCAGTCCGTGTGCGAACGCTGACTGTATCCGGTAGCCACCTCGCAACCGCCATCGAGCGCAGCAACGATCGCTTCCAGAGCTGGTGCGCGCAGGATGGCGTCGTCGCTGATGCAGAGGTAGTTGTCGAAGTGGCTCTCCTCGATAGCCCAAGAGAAGACGCTCTCTGCAAGCTCAGCCTCCGAATAGCCAGTCAGCCAGAGCTTAGCAATGTCCAGATCGGCGATAGCGTTCTTCGCCACACGTACATCGCGCGGGTTCAGAATCACAAGACAGTTATTGCTCACGGTTTGACTGCCTCTCGCTCGCGCATCGCCGATGCTTCCTCTGCGGGAAGAAACCACCACTCCGCATGAAGATTGATTTGTACAGCTATCCTCGAGGAAAGGAAAGCCTCTGGCGAGAGACGGAACATCCCACGAGAGTCAGCAATATACTTTCCCTCCCACCGCGAACCCATTGCATGCTCGAGACCAACGTAGTCCCGCCAGAGAGCGCTGCGCGGCGGGGCATGGAAGCTGACCCTTGCGCCGCTGATGTACTTCCGAACAAACCTGCTCTGGATCTCGAACTGTCTTCGCACGTACATCGCTGGTACATACGCTTCCCGCTCAAGCATGAGGTCAATGTGGAACCCAAGCTCGTGTCCGAGGCTGCGGCAGAACTCAACCGTCCCCACAAACTCGTCTGAGGATGTGTCGTAGTCCTCGCCAATGGAGCGGAAGTAGTAGGTCGACTTGATCCCATTCTGATTCTCGAGGTACGCCATCTGCCTCGCACAGCTGAGATTGTAGTCAACGTCGTGACGCCAGAACACATCGTCGTGAGAGGACTGCCACAGAGTGAGCAGGCGCTCCTGGCTGAAGTCCTGCGACGGCCACTCCTGGGGTATAGAGACGGCCATCATCTGAACCTCCGCGCCGGAACGCCTGCCCACGTCTCGCCCTCGGGGATGGGTTTCACCACGACTGCTCCCAGTCCCACGTGGGCATCATCGCCGACAGACACCCAGTCGCGAATGGCTGCGCAAGGGGATACGACGCAGCGGTCGCCAATCTGGGCGCTACCGGCGATCATCGATAGCGCAATGATCTGACAGTCCTTTCCGATCTCGACGTTGTGAGCGATGTGAACCAGGTTGTCAACCATGGTGCCGTCGCCAATGCGGGTCGGACGGTGGCGCCCTTGATCGATGCAAGCGTTCGCACCGATATGCACACGATTGCCTATGATGACGCCTTGCTTGTGCTCACGATAGAGGTTCTCCCCCTCGAGACCGCGCTCGTAGCCGAAGCCAGGCTGCCCGATACAAACGCCAGGGCCAATGACGCAATCCTCTCCAATCACAACGTCTGGCCCAATGTACACATTTGGGAAGAGAATCGTCGACGGCCTAATTTGAGCGCTCTCGTGAATGTACCACCCACGTCCGCTCAGGAAGCAATCAGAGGCATCAAACATCTCACCCCTGACATCTGTTGATAGAAACGCAGACATCAGGCCAGCACCGGCCTCAAGCAATGCTCGGCAGCAGCCAAAGCAGATGTCACATTTACAGCCATTGTGCGCTGCGATTCCAGGTCTTCCCCCACTAGCTGCGAGCACATCCTGACGAAGTCATAAGCCTCTGCCAGAAGAGGTTCCTGCATGTCTGCGGAGATCTTCTTTCCCGCAAGCTCGCCGATATTGGTATGGACCTCGAACTTGCGCTCCTTCTCCTGGCTCAACCAATCGAGCTCGATATTAGCCGTAGAGGAGCCTGCCTCCAGAACAACCTTGACGCGGTGCTGGTTGCCCTCTGCGGACACGGATGTGATGTCGCCGATGAGGTCGATGGCAGCAGCGAAGTCGTGTGGCCCCAGCCCCCAAAGAACAGAGTGGTCTGAGAGGCTCGGCCTCAAAGTGCGGCGGTGAGCATCAACATGCACGCGCCACGGGCCATGCATCTCAGCGGCTTTGTAGTCGTACTGCATCTCCTGGCTCACTTTGCGATCCTTGCAGTTCTTGTGGTGGCTGGTGTAGAGCGAGAGGTGACCGATCATCAGCACCAAACCGTTCTCCTCGGCCTCCTCACAGAGTTCTTCCGCCTCGTCGCTGCGGAGAACAAACGGCTTCTCGCACAGGACATGCTTGCCCGCCGCCAGAGCATCTGCCACGATACCAGAGTGTGTGCTCGCCGGTGTAGCCACCCAGATGGCGTCACAGTTAGCAATAGCGACGTCTGCTTCTGTCGCTACCCTCGTGCCCCAAGAGCCCCACTCGCTTAGAGCGGCTGAGCAGCGCTCGGGATCTGGATCAGAGATGACGGCCAGGTCGGCTACGCGCGCAATGTTACGGGCGACATACCCCGCACCCCAGCGCCCGTAGCCCACCAGACCAATCTTCACCGCGACGGCCCTCGTTCTCGCTTCGAGCGAGCGCTGCCGGAGATGATGGACATCTGTTCGTTTGCGATGCGAACATTCCGACGAGCACCATCGATCTCCTGACTCAGACGACGAACCTCGTCCTTGTCGTCGCGCTCTTCTGCCGAGACAAGCGCCTCTTCCCACGAGGCGATAGCCCTCTCGGAGCCCTCGATCTCATGAGCGAGAGCTCCCAGCTGAACCTCAGCCTCCTGCGTTGACATTGCCATATTGACCTTCCTCCTTCTTAGTTGTGTTTCGCCCTGTGACGAGACGGCTACGAAGCCGCCGCACTCCTGACCGCCATGATCAGGTCTTCCTTACGACTGTACAAGCTGACATCGAAGCCCTTGGCTGTAGCGTACTCGTCCCACGCCACACGCGTGTCGCTGTCCTCAGGACAGTCGTAGTCGTCGTCATCCTCGTCCTCAACGACGACTTCCTTTTCTTCCTCAACGACGACTTCCTCTTCCACTCCCTCCTGCAGAACTTGCAGCTGATCCTCAGCGGCCTCCAGACCCTTCTGGAGCCTGCGAGCGAGAACATCGTCGCCAGACTCCCAAGCGGCA
>Ga0315281_10010390_pt1 | contig 12839 bp, 13 predicted proteins | sample YL17G07_0_MG_FD_204540 | JGI IMG/M metagenome (GOLD analysis project Ga0315281, IMG submission 204540) | Sediment microbial communities from Yellowstone Lake, YNP, Wyoming, USA - YL17G07_0 | ecosystem: Environmental > Aquatic > Freshwater > Lake > Sediment | place: USA: Wyoming | collected... | reverse complement strand
GCGCTCCGCATTCGGCGATCATTTCGGTGTGGCCGATGTGTTGCCGGACGAGCGTTCAGCGCTGGTGCGGCGCTGGGATTTCGACACGGTAGAAGCGCGCAACCGGTGGCGCATCGGCAGCGATGCACGCGCGGAAGTGCGCGCGGGCTGGACGCACTTTTTAACTGATGCGGCCGACCAGCAATTGTATCCGGCCGGTTTTCAGGGCAAGTTCCTGACCGACGGCGTGCTCGGCGGACCGCATTATGAAGAAACGCGCGCCACTTTAAAAACCGCGTTCGAATTTCCAATCGCCGCGCACCACTATGGCGTGGCCGGAGCCGAGTACGCCGACGTGCGCCAGGGCGACACCTGGAACGAGCGCAATTTCAACTATCAACTGACATCGACCGGCGCCGTGTTTACCGAGGCTCCGCAGATAAAATATCAGGGTGTCGACAACTGGCTGAAAGAAGGTCTCGAACGGCGCATCGTGAGCGCGTATCTGCAAGATCAGTACACGGGTGTTGACAAAATCATCGTGACGGCCGGCTTACGTATCGATCACTACAACGACGTCGGCGACGCCGTGACGCCGCGCATCGGTGCCGTGTATCAACTGTCGAGTCGTCAAACATTAAAGCTGCAATATTCGAATGCGTTTCGTCCGCCGTCGTTCCTGGAGTTGTACTCGCGCAACAATCCGGTTGTGAACGGCAATCCGGATATCAAACCGGAGCGCATGCATAACCTCGAAGCCGGCTACGCCTACAACAGCGGCCGGCATATTTTCCGTGCCACGGCATTTTCCTCCGAGCTCCATGACATCATCGTGGTCGATTCCACCTCGCGGATGTATCAAAACGGCGGCACGGCGCATATTCGCGGCCTCGAACTGGAAGGCGTCGCACCGTTGCAGCGCGATGTGAAGCTTGACGGCAACCTGTCAATCCAAAACAACGATACCCAAGACGGGTTGGGCTCGTTATGGGGCGCGGCGCAACTGCTTGCCAATGTCGGCGTGCTGTATCAGGTGCAGACCGATCGATTTATAAATGTACAGTACCGCTACGTCGGTGCGCGTGAGCGTGAAGCGGCCGATACGCGCTCCACGCTTGCCGGTTACCGGACTTTCGATTTTACCGTCAGCGCTGACAAATGCTGGGTACCGGAATTCAGCCTGCGCGCGGGCATCCGCAACGTGCTCGACGCCGCCGTGGTGTACCCCGCCCCCAAAGCAACCTACCCGGATGACTATCCACGGCCCGGTCGCCAATGGTGGTTGGCGGCGAGTTACAAAATCTAACGTTGTCAAGGCGCGCTATGCAGGGCGTAACGCGCTTAACTTCACGGGTGAATCCTGTTTGAATCGTAACCCTCTATCGCACGGCAACTTCGCGCAGGCACCGCAGCGATCACTCGCCGTGTTTCGGTTAAACATTGTCAGCAACCCGTGGCGTGGCTTGCGTGCGGTGGCCGTTGCGGTGTTGTATTGCGTGTGTCTGATCACGGCGCTCCATGTCGATGCCGGTGAAGCCGAGGAACGGCGTGTGCGCATTTCGCTGGAAATATTCCCGCGTATCGTCGCGGTGGATCTGGATCTGCGCAGCAAACTGTCGACAACCGACACGCTACGATTGTTCGTGCTATTTGAGCATGATGCGGAGGCGGCGCGCCGCGTTTCCGAGCAAATGAAAAATTCGTTCACTAATATCGGCGGTCTATCGGTTGAATTCGTGGTGCAGAGTACGCAGTTGGCCGCAACCGGGGGCATGGAGCAGCCGGCGGCCGTGTTCTTGTCCGACGTGCTGTCCGACGACGCATTCGCAGCGGCGATGAAAGCCGCGGTCGAACGTCGCGTACTGGTGTTCACGCCGTTCGCGGGCGACGTGGAGCGCGGGGCAACCGTCGGAATCGCAATCAGCAGCCGGATCAAACCGTATTTCAATGTGTCGACATTGGAACAGTCGCACATCAGGATCCATGAAAAATTGCTCAATATTTCGCAGCGCTATGAATACAAATAACGTATTTGGCAAACTCGTGACGCAAGTGACCGTCGCGTTTTTTGCGGTGGTGGTGCTGCTTACCGGCGCGATCTGGTATCACTGGTCGTATTCCGTGGTGCCGCTGATTTTGGGAAGCGAGCAAACCAAGGCGGATTTGCTGGTATCGCACTACACTGAACTATTGCAGGGCGTCGCCGAAACGGGCACGGACGAGGATATCGACGGGGTGTTGAGCCGGATGATTTTGTTGACCGACGCCAAAACCACGCAGCCGATGATCCAGAGTCTGAAAGTAGAATTGTTTCGTGGCGGCACGTTTGAGAAAAGTAATCATCTGGAGGCAAGCGACGACGAATTCATCCGTGCCGAAACCGCATTGTTTTCGCGCAAGAGCCAATCGATGCTGGGCACCTTGCATCTGGTCTACAACGGCGCGTTTTTTCACCAGTTGTTGGCGGATGCGCGTCGGCAGCTATTGCTGGGCGCCACGCTGAGCCTGGTGTTGTTGCTGGGAGTGCAGCGCATGCTGTCACGTCTGCTTAGGCCGCTTGAGGTGCTTGCGGGCAAGTTGCAGGAAATCGACGTGGAAAAATTGCCGGCGTTGCCGCCGCCGAGCAAAACCGCCAGCGCCGAGATTCGCCAGGTCTGGCGCGCGTCCGAAGGCATGCTCAAACGCATCAAGCAGCAACAGGAGGAATTGATTGCCGAGCACAAGGCCGTGGAGATCGCACTGCGCGCCAAGCTCGAAGCGGAATCCGCCAGCCAGTCCAAGAGCCAGTTCTTGGCTAATATGAGCCACGAATTGCGTACGCCGCTGAATGCCATCATCGGCTACAGCGAAATTCTGCAGGAAGAAGCACGCGAGCGCGGCAACGATAATTACGTTGCGGATCTGGGCAAAATATATTCTTCGGGGCGGCATCTGCTGGCGTTGATCAACGACATTCTGGATATTTCCAAAATCGAAGCCGGAAAAATGCGGCTGTACATCGAGTACTTTGATTTGTATCCGGTCGTGCAGGATGTCGTCGCGACCGTGCAGCCGGTCATGGACAAAAACAGGAATAAATTCGTGTGCGAGTGCGCCGAGAACATCGGTTATGTACGCTCGGACATGACCAAGATGCGCCAGGTGTTGTTCAACCTGTTGAGCAATGCCGCGAAGTTTACCCACGCGGGTCAGGCCAAGCTGGCGGTGCGCAAGCTGAGCAATGGTGGTCGTGAGTGGGTGGTGTTTGAAGTCACCGATTCCGGCATCGGCATGGATGATCGGCAAATCGCCGGATTGTTCGAGGCGTTTGCCCAGGCGGACGCGTCCACCACGCGTCGTTACGGCGGCACGGGTCTGGGCTTGGCAATCAGTCGGCGTTTCTGCCGCATGTTGGGTGGCTCGATTACCGCGGACAGCCGCATGGGACAGGGCTCGGTGTTCACCGTGATGCTGCCGGCGGAGTTGACCGACGCTGCGGTGAATCACCCCAGCGGAGTACCGGACGCGAAATTGCGGGCGGCAAGCGACGCTGGCGGGCGGGTGTCTTCATCACCGGCTGCAGAAATTACGCTGCGTGCCGATCCAGTCAACGCGGAAGCGGTACTCGACGGTGTTTCCGGAACGATCCGGAAACTCACGGATCGGCGCAGTCGCCAGGCCACGGGGTTGGTGATTGACGACGACTCGGCCGTGCACGACTTGATGACGCGCACGCTGAGCAAAGAAGGCTTTAGCATTTTGTCCGGGTTTAATGGGCCGGACGGTTTGGCGTTGGCCAAGAGTTTTCGCCCCGACGTGGTGGTGCTGGACGTATTGATGGACGGCATGGATGGCTGGAAAGTGTTGGAGGAATTCAAACGTGATACGACTCTGGCGTCGGTGCCGGTCATCATGTTAACCATGCTGGATGACGACGGCGACGCGCTGGAGCGCGGCGCGAGCATGCAGTTGAACAAGCCGATCAATCGCGAAAAACTGTTGGACGAAGTGATTCAGCGCGTCCGCATGCCGCAGCAGAGTCGTATTCTGCTGGTGGATCACGACATCAACGAACGCACGCGGGTGCGCGATGCGTTGCACAGCGGCGGCTGGCTGGTGGATGAGGCCGAGCACGGTAAGGCCGCGCTGGCACAAATGAGCAAACACAAACCGGCGCTCATCTTGCTCGACTTGATGTTGCCGGAGATGGATGGCGTGGAATTTCTGGCCGAATTGCGCAAGAAAGCGGAATGGCGCGCGATCCCGGTGGTGTTGTTGACCTCGCAGGGCGCGGTCGGCGAGGTGAGCATCGGCGCAATCAAGGGCGTGCTGGTCAAGCGCGAAGACGCGCGTGAGCGTTTGTTGGAAGTGGTGGGCGACATCGTGTCGTCGTATGTGCCGCGGCGCGGAGGCGAGGCGCCCGGTGTTTAATTTCAGCAGAAGTGGTTTACGGACATGACGGTACTCCCTGCCTCGGTGTTGGTGGTCGACGACAACGAGATGAATCGTGACATGCTGTCGCGTCGTTTGACGCGGGACGGCTATCGTATCGACGTTGCGGAAAACGGCCGGCGCGCCTTGGAAAAAGTTGCCATCGAGAAGTATGACCTGGTGTTGCTTGACATTATGATGCCGGAGCTGGACGGCTATCGTGTGCTGGAGCTCATGAAGGCGTCGCCGACGCTGCGGCACATTCCGGTCATCATGATCACCGCGCTGGAAGAAATGGACAGCGTGGTGCGCTGCATCGAATTGGGCGCCGAAGATTACGTGCTCAAACCGTTTAATCCAACCTTGCTCAAGGCGCGTGTGGGCGCATGCCTGGAGAAAAAGCGGCTGCACGATCAGGAAGAGAATTATCGTGAAAAAATCGAGCAACAGAACGCGTTGCTGGAAAATCGCGTGCGCGAACAAGTGCGCGAAATTTCCGAAGCGCAGCTCGGTGCGATATTCGCGATGTCGAAGCTCGCCGAGTCGCGCGATCCGGAAACCGGTGAACATCTGGAGCGCATGCGCGAATACTGCCGCATCCTGTCGGCGTTCCTCGCGACCACACCACGCTACCAGGGCGTGATCGACAAAAAATACATCGACAACATTTATGCGGCGAGTCCCTTGCACGACATCGGCAAGGTTGGTATTCCCGACTCGGTGTTGCTGAAGCCCGGTAAATTGACCGAGGTGGAATGGGTGATCATGCGCACCCACACCTTCGTCGGAGCCCAAACCCTGTTGCAGGTGAATCGCGAGTATCCGGGTAATGACCTGATTCGTACCGGCATGGCGATCGCCGGCGGGCATCACGAAAAGTGGGACGGTTCCGGCTATCCATATGGCTTGCAAGGCGAAGACATTCCGCTGGTTGCGCGCGTGCTTGCGCTCGGCGATGTGTATGACGCGCTGACCTCCAGGCGTTGTTACAAGGATGCCTTCACGCACGACGCCAGTCGCGAAATTATCGTCACGCAATCCGGAACACACTTTGATCCGGCGGTAACCGAGGCATTTCTGGCAACGGAAGACGAATTCAAAAAAGTGCGGGAGTTTTATACCGACCCGTTGGAGGAGACGTAACTTCGCACACCGAATTATCGGTGCGGGGGGCTTAAGCAGGAGGACCAGGTTGTGACAAAAATATTGCTTGTCGAAGACAACGAGATGAATCGCGACATGTTGTCGCGGCGTCTGGAGCGGAAAGGCTTTCAGGTCGTGATCGCGGCCGACGGCAGCGAGGCGCTGACCTTGACTATTGCCGAGATGCCGGATTTGATTTTGATGGACATGAGCCTGCCGGTACTGGACGGCTGGGAAGTCACGCGTCGGCTCAAGGCCGCGGAAGACACGCGCAAAATCCCCGTCATCGGCTTGTCGGCGCACGCCATGGCCGGTGATCGTGAAAAGGGGTTGGCGTCCGGCTGCGACGACTACGATACCAAGCCGGTTGAATTTGATCGCTTGCTGAAGAAAATTGAAACCTGTCTCGCTGCCAAAAAGTGATGTGAACCCATCATGCAAGCATTGAATCGATCCGTGCTGGTTGTTGACGATAACGAAATGAACCGTGATCTGCTCGGTCGGCGCCTGGAACAGGAAGGCTATCATGTCGCCGGAGCGGGCAGCGGCAAGCAAGCGCTGGACATTCTGCGGCAGGAACGCTTCGATCTGATGTTGCTCGACTTGATGATGCCCGATATGGACGGTTTCGAGGTTTTGCTGCGGCTCAAGGAAGACCCGAGTCACAGCAACATGCCGGTGGTAATGATTACCGCCGACAACGACGCTGAAAGTGTCAAACGCTGTATCAAACTGGGTGCGGTCGATTACGTCGTCAAACCGATCAATCTGGCGATATTAAAGTCGCGTGTGTGGGGGCACATCGCGAAAGCCAGCCAGCAGCGTAATAAAGGCGTCGGGAAAATCAGCTATGCAACCGAAGGCGCACGCATTCTGGCGGTGGATGATCTGGCGCTGAATCGCGACTTGCTCGCCAATCGGCTGAGCAAGCTCGGCTATATCGTTAAAACCGCCGAGAGTGCCGACGCCGCCCTGCGCGTGCTGGGCATGGAAGCGATCGACCTGATGCTGCTGGATCTGATGATGCCCGAGATCGACGGATTTCAACTGCTGGAGCAAATCAGAAAGAACCCGCGGTTCGCACACCTGCCGGTGATTATCGTGTCCGGCGAAGACAGTAGTGACGCCATGACGCGCGGCCTGTCGCTGGGCGCCGACGATTACGTGGCGAAGCCGTTCTACGCCCCGCTATTAAAGTCGCGCATTGACGCCTGTTTGGCGGCGGAGCGACTGCGCGCGGGCATCTGATTCACACTTCCACCGGCAAGCCCGCCTGCCGCCATTCCGGAAATCCCTTTTCCATGCGCCGCGCCTTTAAACCCTTGCGGCGCAGCTTGGCCACCGCTTCGTAGGCCAGCACGCAATACGGGCCGCGGCAGTAGGCGACGATCTCGCGGCTTGCGGGCAGTTCTTTCCAGTGCTTTTCCAGTTCTTCGACCGGAATGTTGAGCGCGCCGGCCACGTGACCCGCGGCATATTCCTCCGCTGGGCGCACGTCGATCACGGTCACGCGTTTCTGCTTCATGCGCTTCAGCAATTCGTCCGCCGGTATCGGTTCCAGATCGTCTTTGCTGGCCAGATGAATGTTCACCAGGCGCTCCACTTCGGCCAGATGCTGCTCGGCGACGCGCCGCAGCGCCTCCAACAACACGACCACTTCGTCGCCCGCCAGTTGGTAGTGGACGAATTGACCTTGCTTGCGCGTCGTCACCAGCCCGGCTTGCCGCAACTGTTGCAAGTGCTGCGAAGTATTGGCGACGCTCAGGCCGCTCAGGCGGGCCAGGGTATCGACGCTGCGCTCGCCCTGCGCCAGAAATTCCAGCAGCGCCAGGCGGTGCGGGTTGCTCAGGGTTTTGCCGACGCGCGCGAACTGCACGAACAGTTGGTGTTTGACGGGGCTGCTTGACATGGCTCGCTGTCCTGTTATCTAATATTCAATAGATCAATTGAATACTAGTTTAACATTCCTGAAGCAGATGGCAAGACAGCGGAGCATAAAACCATGATTGAATTCATCCTGAGTCACGAACCGGCCGTGCGGCTGAGTTTCTTCTTCGGCGTGTTCGCGCTGATAGCGCTGTGGGAAATCCGCGCGCCGCGCCGCGCGCTGCGCGTGTCCAAGACGCAGCGCTGGACCGCCAACCTGGGGATCGTGGTGCTCAACACCGTCATGCTGCGGCTGCTGTTTCCCGCCGCCGCGGTGGGCATGGCGCTGTTCGCGCAGCAACACGGCTGGGGCGTATTCAATTATTTCCAGACCCCGGAAGTGGTCGCGGTGTTGGCGTCGGTAGTCATTCTCGACTTCGCCATTTATATCCAGCACGTCATGGTGCACGCGGTGCCCGCACTGTGGCGGCTGCATCGCGTGCATCACGCCGATCTGGATTACGACGTCACCACCGGCGCGCGTTTCCATCCGCTGGAAATTGTCTTGTCCATGCTGATCAAGTTCGCCGTCATCGCCGTGCTCGGTCCGCCGCTGGTCGCGGTGGTGATTTTCGAAGTGCTGCTCAACGCCACCGCGATGTTCAATCATGGCAACGTGCGTTTGCCGCTTGCACTGGATCGCGTGCTGCGCTGGTTCGTGGTCACGCCCGACATGCACCGTGTGCATCACTCAGTGGAAGACGACGAAACCAACAGCAATTTCGGCTTCAGCCTGCCGTGGTGGGATCGCCTGTTCGGCACCTACCGCGCCCAGCCGCGCGGCGGACACGATGCGATGAGCATCGGCATCCGCAGCTATCGCGATCCAAAACAAGTGGATCGGTTGTCCGGCATGTTGACGCTGCCTTTCATCGGTCAGGTGAGCGACTACGCCATCAACCGCCGCGTCTGGAGCGATCACGATGAACGCAAATAAATGGCTGCGCCTAATGGTTTTGTTGTTGCTTGCGACAGGTGTTGTCATGGCCATCGTCTACCGCGACCAGTTCGACGTGGCCGCGTTGCAATCGTGGGTGCAAGATGGCGGCGTCGCCGCGCCGTTGCTGTTCATGCTCGCCTACGCGATCGCCACCGTGTTGTTTCTGCCCGGCTCGTTGCTCACGCTCGCGGGCGGTGCGTTGTTCGGCCCGCTGTGGGGCACGCTCTACAACCTGACCGGCGCGACGCTCGGCGCCACCTTTGCATTTCTGATCGCGCGTTATCTCGCCGCCGATTGGGTAGCGAGCAAAGCCAGCGGCAAATTGCAGCAGATGATCGAAGGCGTGGAAAATGAAGGCTGGCGCTTCGTCGCCTTCGTGCGTTTGGTGCCGGTGTTTCCATTTAATTTGCTGAACTACGCGCTGGGACTGACGCGCATCCGCCTGTGGCATTACGTGCTCGCGTCGTACCTGTGCATGTTGCCCGGCGCACTGGCCTACACTTACTTGGGGTACGCGGGACGCGAAGCGGCGGCGGGCGGCGCGGGCATGATTCAAAAAGGACTGCTGGCGCTGGGCTTGGTCGCGCTGGTCGCGTTCCTGCCGCGCTGGATCAAGCGCTGGCGCGCGCCCAGCGCGGTGCCGTTTCTCGCGGTGCAGTCGCTGCGCGAAAAATTGGCGCAGCATGCGGATGTGCTGGTGCTTGACGTGCGCGGCGCGGCGGAATTCAGCGGCGAGCTCGGCCACATCGCGGGCGCGCACAACATCGCGGTGGAAGACTTGGCGCATCGGTTGCCGGAGTTGGAAGCGCAGCGCGCCCGCGCCATCGTGCTGGTGTGCCGCACCGACAAACGCTCGGCGCAAGCCGCGCGCCTGCTGCGCCAAGCGGGGTTTGAACATCTGGCGGTGCTGCGCGGCGGCATGACGGAGTGGAACAAGGCTGGCTTGCCGGTCGAGAAAGATAGGGCTGGTGAATGACGTCCAGCCGGTAAAACTACGACTTGTTCGGTGAAGGAGGCAGGTCATGATGGATAACATGGGTTGGTACGGCGGATGGGGCATGGGCTTCGGCTGGGTCTTCATGATCCTGTTCTGGGGCGTGGTGATCCTGGCGATCGCGGCACTTGCGAAGTGGCTGATGGGGAGTTCCGCCGGCGGCACCGCGCCGCCCGGCAAAAACGCGTTGGAATTATTGAAGGAACGCTATGCGCGCGGCGAAATCGGCAAGGAGGAGTTTGAACAAAAGCGGCGTGATCTGGAGCAGTAATGGCGTTGTTGTTACAACCTACCGCCGGCAAACCGGCAAAGGAGACCGACATGGACATCGTAGATATTCTGATTCACGTACACCCGGAGCTGTCTGTGGAACAGCGTGCGAAAATCGAACATGAAGTTGGTATGAACAAGGGCGTCATGTCCGTGCATTTCAGTGCCGTACATCCGCACGAGCTGACCGTGGCCTACGACCCGCAGGCGATCGCTTCCAAACGCATCCTGGAACTGGTCAGAGTGAGTGACGAGGCGGCGACCATGGTGGGGTTGTAAACACTTTCCACGTTCAAGGAGTCGCGTCATGACACAGGCTAAAACCATTTTGATACTCGGTGGCGGCATCGGCGGCGTGGTGGCCGCGACGCGCTTGCGCGCGCAACTGCCGCGCGAACACCGCGTGGTGCTCATCGAGCGCGCGACGCGTCACCTGTTTCAACCCTCGCTGTTATGGCTCATGACCGGCACGCGCGACGCGCAGTCCATTTCGCGTCCCTTGTCCGCGCTCGACGGCAAAGGCATCGAACGGATTCAGGGCGAGGTCGAACACATCGATCCGCAACAACGCACGGTGCGCGTAAACGGCCAGACGCTGACCGGTGACGTGCTCGTCGTGGCGCTGGGCGTGGACTACGCGCCGGACGCGGTGCCGGGTCTTGCCGAGGCGGGACATAATTTCTACACCTTGGCAGGCGCGGAAAATTTGCGCGATACACGTCTGGCCATCCGGCACGGCCGCGTGGTCGTGCTGGTGTCGGGCATCCCGTTCAAATGTCCCGCTGCGCCGTATGAAGCGGCAATGCTGCTGAAAAACGACTTGCGCGAACGTGGCGCCGGCGATGTGGAAGTACACATGTACACGCCCGAGCCGGGACCGATGAGCACGGCGGGGCCGGAGGTTTCCAAAATGATGCGCCAGCTCATCGAGAGTCAGGGCATCGTTTATCACCCCGAACACGCCGTTGCGCGCGTGGACGCCGCGGGCAAGTGTTTGCATTTCGCCAACGGCAGCGACGCGCTCTTCGATCTGCTTGCCTACGTGCCGCCGCACCGCGCACCCGCTGTGGTGCGCGCGGCCGGGCTGTGTGGCGAAAGCGGCTGGGTGCCGGTGAACCGCGACACGCTGGAAACGAAGTTTCCCGGCGTGTATGCGATCGGCGACGTGACCGGCATTCCGCTCAAGATGGGCAAGCCGTTACCGAAGGCCGGTGTGTTCGCGCATCACGCGGCGGAAGTCGTCGCGCACAACATTGCGGTGTCGATCAGCGGCACCGGACAGGTGCAACGCTTCAACGGCGAAGGCGCCTGTTTTGTCGAGACCGGCAACGGCCGCGCCGGATTCGGCCAAGGCGATTTCTTCGCCGAACCCACGCCGCGGATGGAATTCTCATCGCCCGGCGTGTTGCGCCATTTGAGCAAGGTCGCTTACGAGAAATACTGGTTGTGGAAGTGGTTTTAAAATCACAAGGAGAGATCGTCATGAAACTCGCATTAGTTATTTACTCGAACGACAGCGAAACCGTGTGGAACGGTTTTCGTCTGGGTCTGTTTTCGCTGCAACAGGGTGACGGCGTGAGCGCCTTTCTGCTGGCCAAAGGCGTGGAGTGCGAATCGCTGGACACGGAACGATTCAAGGTCACGGAACAGATGCAACAGTTCTTGAACGCAGGCGGAAAAATTCTGGCCTGCGGCACCTGCCTGAAACTGCGCCACAATGAAGGCTCCGAGCTGTGCCCGGTGTCGACAATGAAAGATTTGTACGAGCTGATCCGCGATGCCGACAAAGTGGTGACGCTGTAGGAGCGCCGCCCCCGGCGCGATTCGTAACTTGGAGAACCGCAATGAACTACCGGCTACAACTCATGCTTGGCCTGTGTTTGAGCGTCATCGTTCTAAACGGCGCCTACGCCGAGAATGTGACGCTCAAACACAAAAATGTCACGCTCAATGCCTACGTCGAAAAAGCCGGCGATTGGCCAGGGCGTGTGGTGCTTATGACGCACGGAACCTTGGCCAACAACCGCACCGAGACCCTGTCGGGTCTGCAAGACGCGCTCAAGTCGCGTGGCATTTCGTCGCTGTCGATCAACCTCAGTTACGGGATCGATAACCGCGCCAGCGCGACCTACGACTGCGCGGTGCCGCATCGTTACAAACACACCGACGCGCTCGACGAAATCGGCGCGTGGCTGGCGTGGCTCAAGCAGCAGGGCGCGAAGGACATCGTGCTGCTCGGTCATTCGCGCGGCGGCAATCAGACCGCCTGGTTCGCGGCGGAACGCAACGATCCCGCCGTTTCCCGGTTGGTGCTGATCGCACCGACCACATGGACCGCCGACGGCACCACGCGCAGTTATCGCGCGAACTACAACACCGACCTCGCGCCGCTGTTAAAAAAGGCGCAAGCGCTCGTAGCGGGCGGTCAGCCAGACACGCTGCTGGAACACATCGGCTTCCTGTATTGTCCTGACGGCACGGCGACGGCGGCCGCGTTTGTCTCGCATTATGCCGACGAAGCGCGCTTCGACACGCCGTCGCTGTTGTCGAAGCTGAAGCAACGGGTGCTGGTGGTTGCGGGCACCGGCGATGAAGTCGTTCCGGACATCGTGGCGCGCGTCAAGCCGCTCGCGGACGGAAAAAAGATTCGCCTCACCGTGATCGACGGCGCCGATCATGCGTTTCTCGATTTGTATGCCGGAGACCTGTCCGGCGCCGTGATTCCGTTTATCACGGAGCCGTAGCTGGTCGCGGTTCGGACTTGCAGCGCGCGTCGCGCGCGCGGCCACACCCATGACTCCAGAAACCTACGACGCTTGGTACCACACGCCACGCGGGCGCTGGATCGCAGACACCGAGTATCGACTGCTGCGTGACGGGTTGCGTGCCGCGCCCGGTTCCAGCGTTCTCGATGTAGGTTGCGGGACTGGACATTTCACGCGCCGCCTCGCGCAAGATGGACTCATCGTGACCGGCATCGATCCCGACGCGGACATGCTCCGCTACGCGGCGGCGCAAGGCGGCGACGTGACTTATCGTGTCGCCGACGCACGCGCGCTGCCGTTTCCCGATCGCAGCTTCGACTACATCGTCGCCATCACATCGCTGTGTTTCATCCATGAGCAGCAGCGCGCAGTCGCAGAAATGTTGCGCGTCGCGCGTGTCCGCATTGCCATC
>Ga0315281_10010389_pt1 | contig 12839 bp, 12 predicted proteins | sample YL17G07_0_MG_FD_204540 | JGI IMG/M metagenome (GOLD analysis project Ga0315281, IMG submission 204540) | Sediment microbial communities from Yellowstone Lake, YNP, Wyoming, USA - YL17G07_0 | ecosystem: Environmental > Aquatic > Freshwater > Lake > Sediment | place: USA: Wyoming | collected... | reverse complement strand
GCGGTTCACCGGCGGGACCGCATCCTGGCGTGGGAGCAGGAGCCGGCCGCCACGCCACTCGACGCGAGTCCCGGTGCCCCATGGCTGTTGATGCCGCGAGAGGTACGCGCGTCGTTCGACCTCCTGGCCAGTCGCGGCACGCGACTCGCGCACTCGCCCCTCGGGCGACCGATGCTGGGTGTGAAGACCGGGTGCAACGACGCCTTCATCGTGACGCCGAACGTCGGCTGGCGCGAGACGCGCGACGAGACCGATGAGCCGTGGATCGTGCGCGCCGGTGAACGCGAGGGCCTCGTTGAGCGTGACCTGCTCCGGCCGGTCATTCGCGGCGAGGATGTAGCACCATGGGCAGTCGCGCGATCGGCGCAGGCGCTGGTATGGACCCACGGACTGGACGACGTCGCCGTGCCGCGGCTGCCCACTCACGCCGCACGCTGGCTCGCGCCGTGGCGGCGACAACTCCAGGCGCGAACCGACGCCGCACGCACGACCCGTTGGTGGACGATCTTCCGGACGGAGTCTGCCCGCCCGGGCAATCCACGCGTCGTCTGGAGTGACATCAGCAAGGTGCCGCGCGCGACCGTGCTCGACCCGGACGACCCGACGGTCGCGATCAACACCTGCTACGTCGCTTCCGTCCCCACGCTCGACGACGCATTCGCATTCGCCGCGCTGCTCAACTCGGCGCCGGCTGCCGCGTGGTTGTGCGGACTCGCCGAACCGGCACGCGGCGGCTACCGGCGCTTCCTCGGCTGGACGCTGGCCCGATTTCCCGTCCCGTCCGACTGGACATCGGCAGTGCGCATCCTCGCGCCAATCGGGCGCGCTGCTCGCGACGGCATAGTGCCGGACGCCCACACACTCGCGCTCGCCGTGGCACGCGCCTACGGGCTGCGGCTGGCACGCCTCGAGCCGCTGATGACCTGGTGTCTGCGCTAGACGATGTACTCGACGCGCTTGCGCGCGCGGTGGACGACGAGGCGCCGGGCGAGGCGACGCTCGGCGAGGTCACGCTGAGAACGCACCAGATCGACGCCGTTCGCGATCTTCGGGCGTCGCTCGCCGAGTTTGGAGGCGCACTCCTCGCGGACGACCCGGGATTCGGCAAGACGTACACGGCTCTCGCGATCGCGCGCGACTACTCCGCGTGCCTCGTCGCCGCGCCCGCGTCGCTTCGCGCGATGTGGCGCGACGCGTGCGCCCGGGCACGGATCACGGCCGACTTCATCTCGCTCGAGTTGCTGAGTCGCGGCCGGGTTGCCGCGCGCACTCCGCTGGTCATCGTGGACGAAGCACACCGCGCGGCCAATCCCACCACGGCGCGGTATCGTGCCATCGCGATGGCGGTGCACGGCGCGCACGCCCTGCTGCTCACCGCGACGCCGGTTCGCAACCGTGGGACGGAGCTCGACTCGCTCATCGGACTGTTCCTCGGGATCCGTACTGCGCCGCTCGATCACGCCGCGCGGGCACGCTGCGTGATCAGGCGTTCCGCCGTCCGGCCGGTGGGCTTTCCTGCGATTGCCTCGCATGCCGGCATTCGGCCGCGCGGAGGGCGCGGAATCGCCGCGTCGCTGCGAACCCTCCCGGAACCGTTGCCCATCGTCCCCGGCCTGTCCGCGGCGTCACTCGTCCGCACCGGGCTCGCTCGCTACTGGTCCTCCAGCGAGGCCGCACTCGAACGGGCGCTGGTGCGCCGCATGCAGCGGGGGTTCGCGATACGCGACCTCCTCGATGCCGGAGAGATGCCCAGCCGCGACGCCCTGCGCGCCTGGGTCGTCGGGGACGACGCAACCCAACTCCCATTCGCGTTCGGCACGCCAGCTGCCGGAGGCGACACCGAACGCTTGCGACAGCAGCTGAACGATCACCTCACGGCCGTGCGGGAACTGCGCGATCTCGTTCGACAAACGGTCGCGCGCGATTGCGCGTGGCGGGCGGCGCAGCTCCGCGAGATCTGCTCACGGCACGACGGCGAGATAGTCGTCGCATTCACGAACTTCGAAGCCACGGCGAGTGCGCTTTTTGGCGCGCTCCGGTCGGTCCCCGGCACCGTGTTGATGACGAGCAGGGGCGCACGAACGGCTGGCGGCGCCGTTGACCGGGCGGAAATCATCGCGAAGCTCGGGATTCCCCGCGCTGCGGCCCACGGGCCCGCCCGATTCGATGTCAGGATCGTCGTGGCCACCGACCTGTTGTCGGAGGGCGTCAACCTGCAGGGCGCATCCGTCGTCGTGCATCTCGACCAGCCGTGGACACCGGCTGCCGTCGCGCAGCGCGTCGGGCGCGCGGCGCGGCTCGAATCGGTGCACGATTCCGTGCACGAATACCGGTTTCTTCCGTCGCACGCCGCGGAAGGCCTGCTCGAGATGCCACGCTACCATGCCCGGAAACGGGAGGCCGCGCGCGACGCACTCGCGGCCATGACCGCGCGCGAGCAGCTGCGGCAGCTGTGTTCGCCCTGGCGCCTGGCGGCACCGCGACGGGTGCCCGCCGTCTGCGCCGCCGCACGCGCGTCGTGGGACGGTTTCATCGCGCGAATCGAATCGCCGTCGCGTGCGTGGATCGTGGCGTCGCGGTCGGCGCCGGGTCAGCGCGCGCGCATTACCGACGATCCGGCTGCCATCGCGCGGCTGGCCGCTGCCGTGATACACGAGGAAGCCCGCGAACCGTCTCGCGACGAAGTGGATCGCGTCGCCCGTGCCATCGCACGGTGGCTCGACCGGCGCCGGGCGGCGCTCGCGGCGGGTTCGGGGATGACGCCGTCGCCGAACCGGCGTCGCATCCTCAGTCGGCTCGACGCGTTGCTGGACGGATGCCCAGCGTCACGCCGCCCGGTCCTCGCGGCGCGGATCGGTCGGTTGCGCGCAATCCTGATTGCGGCAGGCGGCGCCGCGCTCGAGATGCAGGTGAGCGCGCTCCTCGGGCGCACGGCGGACGCCGGCGCCTGGCTCGACGAGGCGGAGCGGCGGCTCAGCGGCGATGCGAATCCAATCCTGCATCAGCCCGACCGGGCCGAAGTCGCGGCAGTCCTGGTGCTGCGGAAGTCGCCGCCGCCCCACGGCTCGCCCGTCGCTACCGCTGCAGCCGCGCCGGCTCCTCTTCCCTGCCCGCCAGCAACTTCGACTGGAACCGCTGCGCCTCGGTGATGCGCTCGAGTTCGAGGGCCATGGCATCCACCGAGTCCTGAAGCTGCACGAGCTGCGGCGCGATGTTCTGCGCGCCGCTGCCAATTGCCTGTGACCGGCTGTCCATGCGCCGCGCGAACGCGCGCGCGATGGGGAGCCCGACGATCACGAACGCGATCGCCACGAACATCGCGATGGAGATGTCCACCGCGCCCTGAGGCACCACGTTCCGCATGAGGTCCGGCGGAATGATGATCTGCGGGTTGCCGTCGCGGACGCTGTTCCGAATCTGGTTCCGCAGCTGGTCGCGCAGCTGCTGGGGCGTCTGCGGCGCCTGCGGCGTGCCCACGGCGACCGGGGCATTGCTGCTCGGCGCCTGAGGAGCCGCCGGACGACCCACCGACGGGTTACCCTGCTCCATCCCGGGGATTGCCGGACCAGTACCACCGACCCTGGCCGTGCCCTGCGGCGCGCCCGCTGACGCGAATGGTGTGGCGATGGTCATCTCCGGCTCCGGCTCTGAGTGTTGCCCCTCGGGTACGCCTTGCCCTACGGAATGTACCTCCCGCTGGTGTCACCCGAGCCGTGCGCTGCAACTTCAGGCTGTCCATTCCCGTTCAAACCTTGTGAGGGGCCGGATGGTCTGATTCGGTGCAGCTGCCATGAGCAGCCAAAGCACCTTCAAAGCACCTTCAGTGCACCACCCGACCCCTCTCCCGTGCAAGCCCTCGCCATCCGTGCCCACAGGTTCCCGTTGAACGCCGCAGCCCCACAGGACGACGTCGCCCTCGCCGCCCGCGGCGACCGGCGCGCGTTCGAACGGCTCTATCGCGCCCACGTGGACCGCGTGTTTTCGCTCTGCGCGCGAATGGTGCCCGACCGCAACCGCGCCGAGGAACTCACGCAGGACGTGTTCGTGCGGGCGTGGGAGAAGCTCGCGTCGTTCCGGGGCGAGAGCGCCTTCGGTACCTGGCTGCACCGGCTGGCCGTGAACCTCATCCTCAATGACCGGAAGACCGCGCGCCGCCAGGACGGGCGGATAGACCACGGCATCGAGGATGTGGACGTGCTCCCGCATCGCCACACGCAGGGCACCGAGACCGATCACTCCCCCGCCCTCTCGATGGACCTGGAGAGCGCGATTGCAGGACTCCCGCCGGGCGCACGAAAGGTGTTCGTGCTCCACGACGTGGAGGGCTTTACCCACGAAGAAATCGGCGGAATGCTCGGCGTGACGAGTGGCGGCTGCAAGGCGCAGCTCCACCGCGCGCGGATGCTGCTCCGCAAGGCGCTCAGCGCATGACGAACCACGAGAGCAACAACATGACCCACGACGAATTCGAAGCCGCACTCCCCGACCTGCTCGACGGGTCGCTCGACCAGGCCGCGCGGAGCCGCATGGAGGCGCACGGGCTCGACTGCGCCGAGTGTGCCGCGCTCCTGGCCGACCTCACGAAGATCCGCGCCGACGCGGGCGCGTTGCCGCTCCTCTCGCCCTCGCACGACCTTTGGACGGGAATCGAGTCGCGGATCGAAGCGCCGGTGGTGCAACTGCCGGTTGCCGCGGAACACCAGCAGGGCGACGCGGTCGTCAACCTGACGGCGCGCGCCGAGAGCACGCCGATGTACCGCAAGATCATGCGCGCCGGCCAGTGGCGCCTCGCCGCCGCGGCCACGATCCTGGTTGTGCTCATGGCCGCCACCGCCGGCGTCACCTGGCAGGTGGCGCTGCGGAACGCAATGCTCGCCGAAGCGCAGCCCGCCGACTCCGGCTTTGCCGCCGCGATGGCCTCCACGCGCAACACGAAGTACACCGGCAACACCACGAACACCGGCAATGCGCGCAACGCGTCGCATCCCGCGTTGAACGAGACCTACGACGGCGAGATCGCCACGCTTCGCACACTCGTGGATGGGCGCCGGTCCGAGCTCGACTCGGCCACGGTCGCCATCCTCGAGAAGAACCTCAAGGTGATTGACGATGCCATCGCCGAGAGCAAGGCCGCGCTGGCCAGGAGCCCGGCCAACGCGTTCCTGCTCGACCGGCTCACTGACGCCTACGACTCCAAGCTGCGCACCCTCCGCGCCGTCGCGGCCATGCCGCAGCGCGGCTGACCGATACCGCACGGACCGCATATGGAACTGACCTGGCACTCGCACATGAACACACCCATGAACACACACATGAACAGACGCATGAAGGCACACATGACTCGCACCTTTCGATTCACCACGCTGATCGCGGCAACGGCTCTCGCCGTCGGGGTTGGCACCGCAACCACCGCAGCCACCGCGTACGCCCAGCCCGACCGCCAGCAGCGCATTGACACCACCTTCGCCTTCAACAAGAGCGGCTGGCTCGACGTCGGCGCCGTATCCGGCACCATCATCGTCACCGGCTGGACGAAGCAGGAGGCGCGCATCGTCGCGCGCATCGAGACCGGGTGGTTCGAGAGTTCCCTCTCGACCAGTCGCATCACGCTCAACACGCGCAGCGAGCGCTCGAGCAGCCGCCGGAACAACCGCATGAGCGAGGCGCACATCGAAATATCCGTGCCCATCGGGACGCGCGTGATGGCGAGCACCACGAGCGGCGACATGCGCATTCGCGGCACGGCCGCCGAGGTGCAGGCACACGCGATCAGCGGGAACGTGGAGGTGGTGGACGCGGCCGATGTCGTGGAGGTGGGCACGGTGTCCGGCGACATCCGCCTCGAACGCGTCCGCGCACGTACGCGGATCAACACCACGAGCGGCGACCTGGCGCTCGACGGCATCACGGGCGACCTCGAGATCCATTCGACCAGCAGCGACATGGTTATCCGTCGGGTGGAGTCGTCCGATGTCCGGATTGGAACCACCAGCGGCGACATCTCGTACGATGGGACGATAGACCCGAAGGGGCAGTATGAGATCTCCACGCACTCGGGCGACGTCAGGTTTTCAGTTCCGTCGAACATCGGCGCCACGCTCTCGCTGCAGTCGTACAGCGGCGACATCGACAGCGCGTTTCCGATGACGCTGCAGCCGGGGCAAATCCGGCGCCAGCGCGGACGGCGAATGGAGTTCGTGGTCGGCGGCGGTGGGGCTCGCGTGAGCATCACCACGTTCAGCGGCGACATCACCATCGAGCGCGTATCCGCGCGTTCACCAAGAGAGGAATAGAACAATGCGTCTCAAGCTCGCAGCAACGATGGCGGCTCTTGGAATGGCGGGCCTGCTGGGCGTGCTCTGCGCCGCGCCACAACGGGCCGGTGCCCAGGACCGGGACTATCGCGACTCACGCGAAGCCGACCGCTGGAACTGGTCCGGCTCCGTCGAGTCGGGGCGCACGGTGTATGTGCGCAACCTGAACGGCCCCATCCGCGTGGAACCCACGAGCGGCACCACCGTCGAGATTTCGGCCGTCAAGCGCGTGCGGCGCGATGGCCGTGCCGCGGACGTGAAGATCACCGCCGAGCAGCGGTCGAACCACGGAGATGTGGTGGTCTGCGCGCGGTGGACGGAGAGCACCCGGTGCGATGAAGACGGCTACAGCACCCAATGGCGCGACGGCTGGTGGCCCTGGGGCGACAACCGCCGCGGCAACGACGTGAGCGTCGAGTTCACGGTGCGCATCCCCAAGGGTGTGCGGATCACGTCGAGCTCGGTGAACGGTGGCATCGAGATCGAGGGTGTCGAGTCCGAGGTGAACGCCAGCACCGTGAATGGCAGCGTGACGGCGCGCTCCAACGGCGGCCCGGTGCGCGCCAGGACTGTGAATGGTTCGCTCACGGTTCGCACGACCACGCTCGGCACAGGCACGCTGGACTACGAGACGGTGAACGGCCAGATCACGCTCGAGATTCCCGACAACTCCAGCGCCGACGTCGAGATCAGGACCGTGAACGGGAGCATCTCGACCGATTTTCCGCTCACGATTGAAGGCAAGTTCAGCAACCATCGCGTGCGCGGCACCATCGGCAAGGGCGGCCAACTGCTCAAGCTCACGACGGTCAACGGGAGCATTCACCTCCGGAAGGCGTAGCGGAGTCGGCACGCCGCCTCACGCCTCGCGCCTCACGCGTCACGCCTCACGCCTCACGGGGCAGGCGAAACCAGGATGGACGGACGCGCGTAGGGTCCTCCACACGGAGGCACTCCATGCCCGCTCGTTTGTTTGCCCTTATGCTCGCCGTTGGCACGCTCGCGGCCGGCGCCTGCTCCATGTCCCGCTCGGGCCCGCGCCAGAATGACCCGAATGCCTTCAGCTGGAACGGTCCGCTCGCGGCGCCGGGCGTCGTGCAGGTTCGCAACACGATGGGTTCGATCACGGTGGAGCCATCGCCTGACAATTCGGTGCACGTGGCCGCCGCCACGAGCTGGACGCGCGGCGACCCAAAGAAGGACGTGCAGTTTCGCGTGGTGACGTCGGGCACGGCCGTTACCGTCTGCGCCCTCTGGCGCGACGGCGAGTGCACGGCGGCCAACTACTCGACCGGCAAGCAGAAGAAGGGCATCAGCTTCAGTTGGTCGAGCCGATCTGACGCCAGCGTGGCGTTCAAGATCCAGGTGCCGGCCGGCGTACGCGTGGACGCCTGGACGGTGCAAGGCGCGGTGAACGTGCGGTCGTCCGGCCCGGTGCGCGCGCGCACGATCGATGGTGACGTGAAGGTCGGCACGGCGGTCGGGCCCGTTGACGCCGAGTCGATGAACGGCGACGTGGACATCCGGATGACCACCATCGGCGACACCGGCGCCGTTCGCGCGGTGACCAAGAACGGCAGCGCGGTCGCCTGGGTGCCGGACATCGCTGACGGCAAGCTCGAAGCCAGCACGATCAACGGAGAGATCGGAACCGATTTCGGCGGCCCCACGGAAGAGGCCGGGCGCGGCTCCCGGAGCCGGGAGTTCTCGACCAGCATCGGCGCGGGAACTCGGGAGTACGTGGTCAAGACGCTCAATGGTTCGGCTTGGCTGCGCCTGATCAACGCCGATGGGACGGTGGGGGCCAAGGGTGCCGAAGGGGCGGTCAGCAGCCCCGCGGCGGCGGCCCAGAAAGCGGCCAAGCCTGGAGTCAGCAAGAAGCGTAACCAATAGCCCGGCAAGGACTTAGCTTGCGCCCCGCGCGCCCGATTATTCCGGGTTCGCGGGGCGCTATTATTCAGGGGTATACGGATTGTTCTCGTTTCCCCTGGAACCACTCGGAGCGCTTCACCATATGGGCTTTTCGCGGTACGTCCTGACCCAAAACCCCGGCATCGTCCGCACCGGCGCAGAGCGCGCCCTGCTGGTTCGCCGGACCTATTCGCTCGTGCTCGCCTGCGTCTTCGTGACGATGGGGGGCACCTGGTTCGGCCTGCAGAACGAATCCATCATGATCGCCACGGCGCAGCATCCGATCATCACGATGCTGCTCGCCTTCGTTCCGCTCTGGGCGGCGCAGGCCGCGCGCGGGCTCGCGGGTCCGCAGCGGCTCGCGCTCGTGGTCCTCTTCTCGGCGATGATGGGCGTGGCCATTTCGCCCGTGATCTTCGTGCTCGGGCGCACCGAACCGCAGGTCATCTGGCAGGCCGGCGCCCTCACGGCGAGCGCCTTCACGGTGCTGACGCTCTACACCTGGGCCAGCCGCCGCGACTTCAGCGCGTGGGGCAGCTTCTTCGTGGTGGGGCTCTGGGTGCTGATCGCCACCTCGCTGCTCAACATGTTCTTCCAGAACCAGACGGCGCAGCTCTGGATCGCGGGCGGCACGGTGCTCGTGTTCAGCGGCCTGCTCGTGTTCGACACCTGGCGCCTGAAGAACGTCTACGGCCCGGAGGATTACATCCTGGCCGCGGTGCAGATCTACCTCGACCTGATCAACATGTTCATGGCGATCCTCACACTGCTCGGGGGCAATCGCCGGAGTTCGTAGCGCTCGGGGGCCCGGAATCCTCCGGACGCACAACGGGCCGCCTGAGATCGTTCAGGCGGCCCGTTCGTTTTGTGCGAAGCGTTACGCCAGCGCGTCCATCTCCTTCGCGAGATCGAAGTCGGACTTGGTGAGGCCGCCCGCCGAGTGGGTTGAAAGCGTGGCGGTGATCTTCGTGTAGCGGATGTCGAGGTCGGGGTGATGGTCGAGACGCTCGGCGATGAGCGCTACGCGATCCACCCATTCGATGCCCTCGAGAAACTTCGTGAACACGAAGGTCTTGGTGATGGCGTTGCCGGACCGCGTCCAGCCCTTGAGCGGCGCGATGGCGTATTCGACCTCGGCTTCACCGAGCTTGGGGGGCCTCACGCGTCGCGCTCCGCGGCACCAGCGAACGGCGCGTCGATTCCACCGCGGCGCGACGACGCCGCGCGGCGCACGGCGATCATCTCCGCCACCACGCTCACGGCAATCTCCTCGGGCGTGTCGGCGCCGATGGCCATTCCGACGGGGGCGTGGATGCGCCCGATGGACTCCTCGGTGAGGTCCCACTCGCGGAGTTGTTTGGCCGTGAGCGCCGCCTTCCGGCGACTGCCGAGCATGCCGATGTAGCGGAGCGGCAATGGCGCGACCTGCGAGGCAATGACGGCGTCGTGCTGGTGGCCGCGCGTAGCGATCACGACATAGGTATCGGCGTCGAAGCGCGCGCTGGCGATGACGTCGTGGAACTCGCAGGTGACCACACGATCGGCGAACGGCATCCGCGACGGATCGGCGAAATCGGCACGGTCGTCGACGACCGTCACGTGCCAACCGGCGAACGACGCGGCCTCGGCCACGCGCGCGCCGACATGCCCGGCGCCGAACACCACGAGGCGCGGGCGACCGACGATGGGTTCGACGAGGAGACCGTCGAGCCAGAGCGGCTCGGTCGCGAACGGATCGAGCGATGCCGCCGCGGCGACAAGTTCGACAGGCCCGCCGGCTCCGCCCGGTTCACCGCCGCGCCCACCACCGCGTTCACCACCGCGTTCACCACCGCGTTCACCACCGCGTTCACCACCGCGTTCACCGCCGGTGGCGAGCGTTCGCACGAGCTTCCTCGGCCCGTCGGACCAGTCCAGCGCGGTGACCATCACGCCGCGTTCGGCGCGCGCCACGAGGGCGGTGGCGTCGTTCCACGCCCTCGCGAGGACGTCATCCGGGTACACGGGCTCGATGAAGATCTCGGCCGTGCCACCGCAGGTGAGGCCGTAGTCGCCGGCGAGTTCGTTGTTGAGCGAGTGCGTGGACATGGCGGGCACGCGGCGCTCGAGCACATCCATCGCCCGCTCGATCACCTCGGCTTCGAGGCAGCCGCCGCCAACGGTGCCGATGCGCGCGCCGCTCGCGGTCACGAGCAGCTTGGCCGTCGCACTCATGGGGAGCGAGCCGCGGCGCCGCGCGATGGACGCCAATGCACCGGCACCGGCACCCGCACTCGAACCACTGGCGAGGCGGGCGCATTCGGCGAGGACGGCAGGGCGGATCATGTCGAGAATCTACTGAACCGCGACCAGCTGGACGCGGAACAGGAGAATCGAGTTGGGCGGCACGGCGCCGACTTCCTTCCATCCGTAGCCGAGGTGGGGCGGAATCACGAGGATGCGCGCCCCACCCACGCGCATGCCCTGCACTCCGATCTGCCATCCCTTGATGACGACTCCGCTTCCCATCTTGAAGGTGAAGCCGGCGGAGCTGTCCACCTGCGCGCCGCTGGCGATGAGGCCGCGATAGGCGACGGTCACCTTGCTCCGTTCGTTGGCCACGGCGCCGTCGCCGACGGTGACATCCTTGTAGAACAGACCTTCCGGCGTGCGCGTATACTCGGCGAGGTCTACGCCGAGCGAAGGCGAGATGGCCGACGCGGGAATGTCGTCGGTGACGGGCGTGGGGCCACCGGCGCAGGCGGTCGTGGCCGCCAGCGAGACGACCGCCACGACCGCCGCGATCAAACCTGGCAACGCGCGGCTAGCGACTGATCGTGTTGCTGATCTGGAGATTGTACCCATTGGGCGTGGTCGTGTGGTAGCTCTTGTACGCCGTGGTGTGGATGTCGCCGGTGCCTCCGGTATCGACCTGCGCGCTGAGGCCGCGCTTGTCCAGCTCGGCCTTCACGGCATCCGGTTCGAACGTCGCGATTCCGAACGAAACGTGGTTCATGATCGCACGGCGCACCAGCGGCCCGGCCGGCGCGGCCGGTGCGGATGCCCGTCCGCCGGTCGTGTCGCCACCCGCGCCAACAGCGCCACCCGCGCCACCCGCGCCACCGCCGCGCCCGCCACGCCCCGCCGCCAATCCGCCGGGCTGGTTCGCGTTGCCGCCGCGGATGATGACGCCGCCGATGTCGGGCCCGATCTCGCACTCGTTCTGGCTTCCCTCATCGCCCGTCGGCTTCCATCCGAGCAGGGTGGAGTAGAAGGCAACGCTTTCCTTGTAGCTCGTGACCTGGAACGAGATGTGATCGAGCCAGACGGTCTTCCAGCCGGTGGACTCGAACGGGGGCGGCGCGGAGAGTTTTCCATTCGCGGGCGTGGTGCGGCGGTTCTTCCGGTTGCCGTTGCTGACCTGCACGTCGAAGCCGTCCGGATCCTTCACGTGAAAGCTCTGGAAGTCCTTGCCTTCGTGCTCCGCCACCGGGTTGAGGCCGCGTTTCGTGAGTTCGGCCTCGACCTTCTTCGTGTCCCAGGGGGCGATACCCCAGCAGAAACCGTCCCACACCGCGCGGCTCGGACCGCGTCCACCACCGCCTCCGCGCCCACCCCGACCGCCGCGGCCGGCGGCACTGTCACCGACCGGCGGTGCCGGTGGAGGCGCCGCGGCCGGCGGGGGCGGCGGAACCTCGAGCCCACCGCGAATGACGACTCCGCCCCAGTCGCCGATGTCGAGAACGGCCTTCGTTCCGTCGTCGCTCCGGACCTTCCAGCCCATGAGCGCGCTGTAGTACGCCGCTTCCTTCTGGTAGTCCACGACGTGCATGGAGAAGTGGTCGAGGAGGACCGTCTTCCACCCGGTGGGCTCGAACGGCGGAGGGAACGGCGTGGTGTTGCACCGCGGCGTGCCGGCGTTCGCGCCACCGCAACTGCCCTGCGCGAACGCGCTGAGCGGAGCGGCGACCGTCGCGATGCCGAGCGCCTGCAGCAACTGGCGGCGCGAGATCGTCCCGCGATCGAACTGGCTGAAGAGCAGGGTCAGCGCGTCATTCATCGTCGGTGGTTCGGTGGCAGGGTCCCGTGCAGGGGAACTCCGCCAGCGCCTCGGGAAGGGAGTCAGGAAGTGCGTCGGCGGAGTATGCGGCAGGCCGGCGGTGGTGGCAAGGCGGCGGCCTACGCGCGACCTGCGAGCAACCGACGAGCGACCTACGAGCCGGCCGGCAACTGCTCGCGGTGGTGGTCGAGGTGCAGCGCATTGAACAGCACGTAGTCGGCGATGGCGATGCGCCCAAAGAAGCCATGGGTGAACTCAGTCTTGCCTGCCTTGGCCATGGCGCGCACGTCTGATTCGAACGCGTTTGCTTCGGAGTCAATTCGCGCGCAGAGCTGCGCGCGCGGCAGCGGCTCGTGCGCAGGCGCGAACACCGGAGGGCCCTTGCCTTTGCGCGGGAACGCGCCGTTCCGGATGATCTTGTCGAAGAAAAACGTCCGCAGGAGCGGCCGAAGGAAGCGCGGCAGGCTTCCCATGGGAACTTTCCCTGCCATTGCGTCGCGCGCGACTTTCGTGGCGATGCCGACATGGTCGGTCACCTGCGCCGGTGACCACTTTCCCGGCGCGCGCGGAACGTT
>Ga0315281_10010388_pt1 | contig 12839 bp, 15 predicted proteins | sample YL17G07_0_MG_FD_204540 | JGI IMG/M metagenome (GOLD analysis project Ga0315281, IMG submission 204540) | Sediment microbial communities from Yellowstone Lake, YNP, Wyoming, USA - YL17G07_0 | ecosystem: Environmental > Aquatic > Freshwater > Lake > Sediment | place: USA: Wyoming | collected... | reverse complement strand
TGGTAATATGGCCATGTTGTCAAGAGCCAAAAATCGGATTGTCATTTAAAGATTGAAAGTGAACTGTTTTTTGCTGATTTAAAGATCAAAAGTGGACTGGGGGGGTTCGGCTGTGGTTTAACGTTCTGATAAACAAGGAGGTTATCCCATGGCCAAACAACTGCACAAGTCGTTCAGCGACCAACAGGTTCGAGCTCTGCTTAAGAGATACGATGACCGGGAGGTTGGAAATGGTAAGCTGAATTCCCAGGGCCATGGTAAACAGAATTCCCATTCTCCAAGAACTCCTGTAAGGTTGGGAAAAATCTTACAGGAGGCGGAATGATCAACAAAGCGATGTTCAGACAGGTTCAAGCGTTCAGGCGGCAGGGATATTCCAAGGCTTCGATCGTCAAGGCCCTGGAACTCGACTCCAAGACCGTCGCCAAATACTTTGCCATGGAGGAAGAGGACTACCGGGCCTGCCGCCAGGAGCATCTTTTCCGGGACAAGGCCTTCGATACTTACCGGCGGGAGATCCTCGAGGTCTACGAGGCCAACGGCTTCCGGAGGCTCCAGGTCACGTCGGTCTACGATTATCTGGAGGAAGAATGCGGCGCTCTTCCGGCCAACGAACAAACCCTTCGCAACTACATCGGCCACCTCATCCGGACGGACGGTCTGCGATTGGACGAGACCATGAGGCTCTACACGAAGGTTCCCGAACTGCCCTTCGGCAAGCAGATGCAGCTCGATTTTGGGCGGTATCGCTGCCCGAGCGGCCTCCGGCTCTATATTTTCGCCGCGCTTCTGTCGGCCAGCCGCTACAAGTACGTGATATTCCAGGGGCAATTGTTCCGGACGCTGGACGTCATCCGACTTCTGCTCGACACGTTCGACTATTTTGGCGGCCGGCCGGAGGAGCTGGTAATCGACCAGGACCGGCTGATGGTGGTCAGCGAAAACGCCGGGGACATCATCTATACGAAGGACTTTGAGCACGTTATCGATGAACAGGAGTTCGGGCTCTATGTCTGCCGGGGGGCTGACCCCGAGACGAAGGGCAAGATCGAGAACCTGGTGAAGTTCACCAAGGGGAGCTTCCTCTCCACTCGGGACTTTGAGGCCGTGGAGGAAGCGAACGCGGGGGTTCTCCGATGGCTGCCGAGACGGGCGAACGGAAAGATCTCGCAGGCGACCAAGCAAATCCCGGCCGTTCTCATCGAACAGGAGCGGGCGCATCTGCGACCTCTGCGGAACTCCATTTTCCGGAAGGACTCGCTTCTCGGTCGGGAGAAGAGGACGGCCAACGAGAAGGCTGTGGTCTCGGTCAAGGCCTGCGGCTACCAGCTGCCCTCAAAGTACAAGAATAAGACGGTCGAGATCTACACGACCGAGGAGGAGCTCTTCGTTTACGATATCTTCACGGGGAAGGAGATCGTCGCCTACCGGCTCTCCCTCATCCCGGGACAGCTCGTCTCCAGGCGGACCTGCCGGAGGGAAGGCGAGAAGACGGTCGAGGAGCTCAAGGCCGCCGTCACTGGACTCTTCGAGCTCGAGTCGTGGAAGCGTTTCACCGAAAGGAACTTTAAGACCTTCCCGAGATACGCGAGAGATCAGTGTCTGGAAGCCAAGAGGTTCTTTGCCGAAAAGGAGGTCGCGACCGGGGTCCTGGAGAGGGCGCTCGATTACTGCCTCGAGAACGACACGCCGAGCTTCAGCAATCTCAAGGACACCTACGTTCATTTCGAGCGGGAAGGCCGGCGGCCGGAGCCGGTCTCGGTCATCGATGTTAAGGGCTACGGTCCCCACAAGCCCCTGCCCGTCAGTCAACGACAATTATCCGAATACGAGACGGCCGTCCGGGAAAGGGCGGTCTCATGAAGGCCCACGAGCAGACACTCGCCTACCTCAAAACGCTCAATCTCCAAGGCGTTCTCCAGGGCTTCGATGAGATGATCAACGACGCGGAGTCGAGGAAAATCTCCTACCTGGCGTTCCTGAACGCCGTCTTTTCGGCGGAGATCGACTTCCGCATCAAGCGCCGGGTCGAGAGGAACATGACCGGCGCCCACTTCCCGGTCGAGAAGGGGCTGGAGAATTTTGAATTTGGACGGGTCAAGGGGATCGGCAAATCGGAGACGGTCAACCTTCTCGATTGCCGCTGGGTCGACACCAAGCAAAATCTGCTCTTCTTCGGGCCTCCGGGCATCGGGAAAACGCACCTGGCCATCGCTTTTGGTCGGACGGCCGTGGAAAAAGGCTACAAGGTCTGCTTCGAGCGGGTGACGAACCTGATCAAGCTTCTCAAAACCGCGGAGGTGCAGAAGACGTCGGAATACAGGATCCGGAGGATCATGAAGTCGGACCTGGTCATCATCGACGAGATCGGCTACACGCCCATCGAGAAACGGGAGGCCAACCTGTTCTTCAACATGATCAGCGAGCTCTATGAGAAGGTCTCCTTGATCGTCACGTCCAACAAGAGCTTCGAAACCTGGGCCGAGATGATGGGCGACAGCGTGATGACCACGGCCCTTCTGGATCGGTTGCTCCATCATGCCAGGGTCTTTACCTTGGACGGAGAATCTTACCGCATCAAAAAATCAAGAAAGGAGGTTTGAGTCATTCCGATGGAGGATGGGAAATCTGTTTACCGCAAGGGTGGGAAAAGTCCTTGTCATTTACGGCAGCGCGCGTTTTACGGCGGTCGGCGGCAAGGGAGACGAGCAGCGCGATCCCGGCAATGATCCAGAGGGTCCTCATGTCTCGCTCTTTGGCCGTTCTTTCGCCGGGACGGCCGCTTCATGCCTGCAGAGCACCGCAAGGACCAACGAAGCTTCGTCGGCCTCCATGCTGCGCGTCGTCGCCCCGCCGGGAATGAACATCGCGTTGGGAGCGCTCACGACGGCTTTCTCGCCGTCCGTCAGGAAGGCGACCCGCCCCTCGATGACGACGAATACGACGTCTTCCTGCATCCGGCACGGGGGTATGCGGGCTCCGGCGGCCATTTCGATCCGGCGGACCTTGACCGCCCCTTGCTCGAAAAGAACAGAGGCCGTATAGCGGCCGTCCCCGCAAGTGAGGACCTTCGAGAAATCTATGATCTTCATCCGGCTAATCCTTTTGCTAATTTTTATAGCAACCTGTCAGTCGATGTCCGTTTACGAAACTTTCGTCTCGTTCACGAGGACCAGGCCGTTCTTGCGAATGAGCGAGCGCAGCTCCGACAGAAAGCCCTGGATGTCCTCCTGGTCGGTCGAAGTGATCTCGAAGGTCATGAATGACGGCGTTTTTTCCAAAGCCCCCCGGACCGTAGGGACTTCGATCCGGACGTTGACGAAATCATAGGGCTGGTTCTTGATGATATCCTCGAGCTGAACGAGGATCAATTTCCCCTTTAATTCCCCGGCCACTTCGAAGCGCGCCCGGGTGGTCAATTTCGCCACCGCGTCTTCCGCGGCAGCCCGCGCTTTCGACGCGTCCATTTTGGCCTTTTTCTCCTGGGCTTCCCGACGCACGATCCCGAAGATCTTGTGCTCGCGCTCCAGCTTCCAGACCATGTCGCGATCGGGGAAACGGATGGCCTCCACCGGGCAGACCGTGCCGCAGGTGCTGCAGCCGACCATGCAACTCATGGCGTTGACCGGCACGGCTTTGTTGTCCCGCATTTCATAAACGCCGCGCCCGCAGGTCGTGTAGCACAACGAACAGCCGATGCAGGCGTCGGCGTCCACGGTCGGGAACCAGGGGATATCCCGGCGGGGGATCCCATGCCACGTTTCATCTTTGACCATTGTCAGTCTCCTTTGGAAAGACGGATGCTTCTTTGGTTAGTGCAACTTCTCGACGTGATCCTTGAGATGGCCCGCCAGGTAAGCCACAACCGCCTCGTCGATCTTGGCAATATCGATAACGATGGGCCGGATCCCGGCCTGTTTCATACTCTCGTATGCGCCGCACTTATACCTCTACCTCCTCCGCCGCCAACTGAAATAACAAGATACATAAGGCTCTCCTGAAATAACTATTTTAAACCCAATTTTTCTAATGTCTTTTCTGTAGGTCTTCCGTCTTTGTCCCAACCTCTTAAAAAATAGTATTCATCCTTCATGGCCTCAAATTTTTCTCTATCCAGCACTTCGCCTTTCCATGGACCTTCCTTAATAGCCTCCTTAAACAATCTCTCTGACAAAGTATCATCCTCTCTTTTTAGTCCCTCCCTGAAGTTAAACAGTCTTTCAAGTGTTCGAATTCTCTCAACTCTCAACATAAGATCTGTTAATTGAAGTTTTATTCCTGTACAGGCAGAGAAAGATCGGCTCCAGAGCTCAAGTCCTACTGGTTGAAAAGGTATGGCACAAACCCCAAGAGAGTCAGCAAGAATATGCATATTCTCATAAAAAAGAACCATCTTTGGCTTATCACCGTATCTGGTAGGATCTGCAGCTTCTTCTTTTCCCACAATGTTTTTGGCTACCATTTTTGCTTGTTTTTGCATAGAGCGATAATAAAAATCCGGGAAAGCATAGGTTGCCCTGTTGCAACTCCCGGAATCAGTTACAGCACAGGCAAGAGCTGCTCCTTTGAAAGGCCTTACCTCCATAAGCCAGAGTTCTGTCCCACCTTTAGAGTGGACAGCGTATCTTTCTGCTCCTCTGCCAATTTGTTGGACAGCTTTTTTTATACCTTCAGCAAGAATATCTCCGAAATCTTCTCTTTTAGCTAATTTTTTAATGGCTTCGGCAAAAGCCTTTCCATTGCCTAATTCAAATAAGATACCTTTTGTATCCTTAAAAGAAATTACGCCCATTTCATAAAGATCCGCAGCTAAAGCCATCACGGCACTTGTCCCACCTACATCAAGACCCAGCTTTTGACATAACGTGTATATTTGCCATATATAATAAGGATCGGATAATTTCATGAAATAAGCTATGGAGGGCCATGTTCCCTGACAGGCAATAATAGGCGCCCCTTCTTCGCCTCTTACAGAAAAGTGAGCCCAGCATCTTAAAGGACAGGTAAGGCAGGATTCTGGCTTGAGGTGATTTTGCTGAATAAACTCTTTTACATTTTGTATTGCCTTTATTCTATCTTCCCACAAAAAAGGCTCATAATTGCCAAAAAAGGCCTTCCCATCCTCCTCTAAAGATTGAAAAAGCTTCCAGTGCCAGCTGGGGGCATCTTTATACAAGGGCATCATTTTTTCTCTGTTTTGAATTTCTAAGCAAATCTCTTGCAAAGCTTTTGTATCGTAAATATCCGAACCTTTTGTTCCCCTGACAGCGATTGCCTTTAAGTTCTTTGCCCCCATAACTGCTCCCACTCCAGCCCGGGCAGCGTAGTTTCTAAAATTAAAGGCAATCCCGGAAAGGTTACTTTTATTTTCTCCGGCGGGACCTATACAGGCTACCTGATTTTCCTCGTTACCCTGCCTTAAAATTTTAACAGTTTCGAAGACATCCTTTCCCCACAATTTTTGAGCATCTTTAATCTTAACCTCATCGTTATAAATTTGTATATATACAGGGTTTTTAGCCTTTCCTTTAATGACAACTCCGTCGTATCCTGCCCATTTAAGCTCAGGTCCCCAGAAACCTCCGGCATTGGAGCCACCCAATAAATTGCTCTCAGGAGACGTCGTAACTATATCAACTCTTCCCGATGAAGGGGTGAGCGTTCCAGTTAAAGGTCCGGTCATAAAAACGAGAATGTTTTCAGGTCCAAGAGGATCTTGTTTTGGCCGCACCATATCGTAGAGAAGCTTAACCCCAATACCTCTTCCTCCAAGGTATTCTCTGGAATATAGAGATGTTTCGATGGTGGATGTTTGGTTTTCGCTCAGATCAATAAATAGTATTTTACCGCTGTAGCCATTCATTCTTTTCCTCCCGTCATCATGTCCAAGTAGGAAGAGAACTTTCTAATATTCTCTCTTCTTCTTTTTACACCAATTGTATCAAGACTCACAACCTCAAGTGCACCTTCGGGACAATACTTCACACAGGCAGGATCACCTTTGCATAAATCACACTTGATGATCTCTTTTCTTGCGGGGTGAAACGAAAGGCCACCGATGGGACAGGCCAGTATACACATTCTGCACCCAATACATCTTCTAACATCAACAAGTACGGCTTCGGTGATGTCGTCTTTATAGATTGCCTTAGCTGGACAAATAGCCTCACATGCAGGGGCTTCGCAGTTTTGGCAGTATACAGGAAAATTTGCACCTTTTTCTTCAAATTTGATGACTGTGATTCTTGCCTCAGTAGGATTGCATCTTTCCTCATTCAGGAGAGAACAGATCATCTCACAGGTCCGACAGCCAATGCACTTTTCCCAATTTACCAGAAGCACTCTTTTCATCTCACTCTTCTCCTCTTATAAAAGTAAGATTAAAATTATTACCACCCACAAACAAGTTTATTGGCAAGAACGCGTTTTCGACAGTCAGGACACAATTTTAAAAAGCCGTCTATATCTTGCAGACTTTTCCTTTTTACGTGCTCAACTGCTGACTCTGGGAAAAAATATCTCCCACATCTTTCACATTTAACTTTTGCAAGCTCCGTATGCCACATATCTATCTTTCTTTTATCTTCCACATCCTCTATTTTTATTGCCCCTGTGGGGCACACAAAGGCACAGGCCCCACATCCAAGGCAGACATCTGATTGAATCTCAAAAGGAGTAGTCACTTTTCTTTTGTGACCTCTATTAGCAAATCCAATAGCATCTACCCCTATAATCTCTCTACAAATCCTCATACATAGCCCGCAAAGAATGCAATTTTCGTTTTTTTGAGGAGCCCTTGTTTTCTCTACACCCACTTGCTTCGCAAGATCCTGAATAATCCTAGCATCAGGACAACGAGCAAGAAGTATCTCTACAATTAACTTCCTGGTCTTTTTAACTTTTTCTGAATTTGTTTTTACTTCAATTCCACTCTCTACAGGACAAGTGCAGGAAGTCGTTAGCTTGGACAATCCCTTCTCTATTACCTCTACTATGCATACTCGACAGGCACCATAGGCACTAACCGCCGGATGGTAACACAAAGTCGGGATTTTAACCCCGATTTTCTCTGCTAGCTCAAGAACTGATAAGCCTTCTTCCACTTCAACTTCTTTCCCATCTATAACTATTTTAACCAATTTTACTCCACTTTTATGGCATCAAATTTGCAGGTTTCATAGCATATCCCACATTTTATACATTTTTTCTGCATAATCCGATGAGGTTTTCTCCTTTCCCCTACGATAGCTTCCTGAGGGCATTCTTTAGCACAGCGCATACATCCTGTGCACTTTTCTTCATTTATGATATAAGTTATCAAGTCACGGCAGACTCGAGCTGGACATTGCTTGTCTTTTATATGAGCCTCGTACTCGTCTCTGAAGTAGAGGAATGTCGTTAAAACAGAATTTGGGGCAGTTTTCCCTAAACCACACAGGGATGCATTTTTGACCACTTCGGCTATTTGCTTCAGAAGCTCAATATCTCCTTCTTCTCCTTTGCCGTGAGTGATGCGGGTTAGAATTTCCAGCATCCATCCTATTCCTTCTCGACAGGAAGTACATTTTCCGCAGGACTCATCCTGAAGGAAAGAAAGAAAATATCTGGCAAGGTCCACGACACAGGTATCTTCATCTATAACAATCATTCCCCCTGATCCCATTATTGAGCCTACCTTAGTAAGCTGTTCATAATCTACGGGTAAATTTAAAAGCCAAGAAGGCACACATCCTCCCGAAGGTCCACCTGTCTGAACAGCCTTAAATTTCTTTCCTCCGGGAATTCCTCCACCGATGTCATAGATAATTTCTCTTAAGGTGATTCCCATGGGAACTTCTACAAGACCGGTGTTGTTTATCTTTCCCACAAGAGAGAAAACTTTGGTTCCTTTACTTCTTTGAGTCCCAATTTGGGAGAACCAATCTGCACCTCGGGCAATAATCACCGGAATATTGGCCCAGGTCTCCACGTTGTTTATATTACTGGGTTTACCCCAAAGTCCGGATTGGGCAGGAAAAGGAGGTCTTGGACGAGGCTCACCTTGTCTTCCCTCAATCGAGGCTATCAAAGCTGTCTCTTCTCCGCAAACAAAAGCCCCCGCTCCCCGAGAAATATTAATGGAAAAGCTAAATCTGCCGCCCAGGATATCGTTACCTAAAAATCCATAATCCTGTGCCTGGTGAATAGCTTCTTTTAACCTTTCAATCGCAAGCGGATACTCCCCCCTCACATAAATGTAACCCTCTCTTGCTCCGATAGCATAGGCAGCAATTATCATACCTTCCAGTATGCTGTGGGGATCACCCTCAAGAATACTTCTGTCCATATAGGCACCAGGATCACCTTCATCGGCATTGCATATAACATACTTTATATCTCCCTTAGCCTGACGGGAGTATATCCATTTTCTTCCAGTGGGAAAACCTGCTCCCCCTCTTCCTCGAAGACCTGAGTTTATAACCTCCTCTATGACCTGCTCGGGTTCATATTGAGTGAGAACCTTAAAAAGAGAATAATATCCTCCTCTTGCCACATATTCTGCCAGATTGGTAGGGTTAATAAAACCGCAGTTCCTGGTAGCAATCCTGAGTTGCTTTTTGTAAAAAGGTAACTGTTGATAGGAAGGTGTATTGTTTAAGTTAGCTTCAGAACCGGAAGGATATTTTCTTTTTTCATCGAATATAAGAAATTCGTCCTCCTCCATCTTAGCCAGGACATTCTCCCTCCATATGTTTCCCTGATTTATGTTATCTAAAAGTTTTTCAGCTTTTTCCGGGTCCATCTGTTGATAGATAATCCGGGGCCAGCCAGGCCTTAACACATCTACTAAAGGTTCTTTTTGGCAGTATCCTAAACATCCAGTAGGGATTAATTTTGCATCCATCCCATTTTTCTCTATCCCCTTGGAAAGAATTTCAAAAACCTTTTTTCCTCCGGTGGCCAATCCACAAGTAGCCATTCCCACCATAATCCTTGGCTTATCTGGGTAAAGAGATTTCAAGCCTCTTTTCCTTAAATCATCAAGTTCCCTTAAACTTGCAATTTTTTTACTCATGGCTACTCAGTATTTTTGAGAATTCACTCTGCTTTACCCTTCCATAAGTATCACTATCTATTCTTACGACTGGAGCTAAACTGCAACATCCAAGGCAACGAACAGTTTCCAGTGAAAATCTTAGATCTCGGGTTGTTTCTCCATTTTTAATTCTCAGTTCCTTCTCTACTCTTTCCAAGAGCTTACCGGCCCCTCTTACATGGCAGGTAGTGCCTGTGCAAACCATTATCAAATGGCGTCCTCTCGGCATTAAGCTAAAAGCGTTATAAAAAGTTACGACTCCGTAAATTTGAGATAAGGAAACATTTAGCTTCTCTCTTATGTGAACTAGAACATCTCGTGGAAGATAGCCATACTCATCTTGCGCATCCTGCAGGATACTTAACAAATCCTTCTTGTCTTTTTTGTATTTGTTTATTATCCTGTCAACCTTTTCTATTATTTGGACATCCACCCTGTCTCTCCTTTTAATTTTTGGCGTTGTCCCCGCGCGACATCTTGCGAAACATAAGCCCGGGCAATGCTATCGGCGCACAAACTCCATTCACCGCCAGTGGAAAAATGGACCCTTCCACCATTTTTCATAATCTACGGCTCTGGAATTAACCCCATGGTCACCCCACCTACGATACAAGCCATATCCTCCGCGGTAAAATACATGGATCGGCCATAATAGCGAGGGATAGGTCTTAGGTCGTAGCATAGCCGATAATTCACAACATGCTTCAACAGCTTTAGTTTTATTTGTCTTTTTATACCTTCTCGTTTAAAACAGTTATAGCTTCACTTGCCGGGCCTGGCGCCATGCCGCAAAGAAGACAGAAAAAACTGGCATGCCGGCCACTGGTATCAATGTGAATGCTGTCTCCAGGAGTTCCTGCTCACTGGCTCCTGCTGCCAGAGCACCAGTGATGTGCATCGCCGTCGCTTCGCGGTCATGTTGGGCAGCGGTGATTGCAGCGTGGATCAGAAATTTGTGCTTTTTCGAAACCGCACCGTTGTCGAGCGTCAGTTCGTGCAGCTTCAAAAAAGCGGCGCAGAGCGCTGGAGCCTTCTCGTTCAGGAAGGCCACTGGATCCAGCACCTTTCCGAACTCCTCGCTAAAAGTCGTCAGGCTCTTGTTTAGCTGATTCTTTATCTCATCATCACGCATGCTCGACTTCGTTTTATTGGTCATTTCGCTACCTCCTCTCATTAGGAATTTGATTTTTTATTTTGACCTCTGCGACCAGTAGAATTTGTGTTCTCCGGCAGCGATGATGGCGTCCGCTACCCGCTTGACCTCATCATCGGTGAATGCCAGGCTGCTGAAAGGCCCCTGCTTGGTCAGATGCAGGTCCGTCTCCAGGTTCAGGTAGACGTCAGGCACGATGCCCTTGTCCTCCAGCAACTGCCTGGCGCACGCATTGTGGCAGCCATCAATAACCATTAGATTTTCCATTTGCTTCACCAAGGCTGATTGTCTGGGAACCTGGTTCAAGACGGCCGGTAAAGAGCAGATGCCGACCGTTTCGTTTCCCAGGCGTCTCACTGCCTCAAGCGCGGCCATGCCGGTCAGCGATCCGGTGTTGGAGCCGCCGCTGAAGCAGGCAAACAGCCCTACTTTTGGTAATATCATCTTCTTCTGCGCTTCCATCCAACCTCCTCATCCCCGCGGCTGTACAGGGGATCGTCGGGGCTCAGATGCTATCTCCACCAAGCGGCGGGCGATGGAGGCGAATGCCTCCGTCGGATACGCCTCAATATTCCCTGCATCGCACAACTCGGAGATGCGGGGGTCGAGGGGAAGCCTACCCAGGAAAGGCACTCCCAGCCGCCGGGCCATCTCCTCGCCGTGGCTGCGGCCGAAGATCTCATATCTCCGGCCACTGTCGGGGCAAACGAAGTAGCTCATGTTCTCCACCAGCCCCAGCAGAGGAACCTGCATCGTCTGACCCATGCGGGCCGCCTTGCGCACGACCATCTCCGCCAGGTCCTGGGGCGAACTGACCAGCACCACGCCGGAAAGGGGCAGCGATTGCATCACCGTCAACGCGGCGTCGGAGGTGCCGGGGGGCAGGTCCACCACCAGCCAGTCCAGGTCACCCCATAAGACGTCGCCCCAGAACTGCTTGATCACAGCACTTATGAGTGGTCCGCGCCAGATCACTGCCTCGTCCTCGCTGGGCAGGAGCAGATTTATGGACATGATCTCGATACCCAACCGGCTAGACACGGGCGCAATTCCGGGCGGGCTGCCCGTAGGCTTATCTTTGAGCCCGAAAATCTTGGGGATGCTGGGGCCGGTGATGTCGGCATCCAGCACGCCCACCTGGTGTCCATCCCGACGCAGCGCCACGGCCAGCAGGGCCGTCACCAACGACTTGCCTACGCCGCCCTTGCCGCTCATCACGGCGACGACACGCTGAATGTGATTGAAACGTTCGGCCAAACCCTGTCGCTCCGCCCCTCCGAGGCCGATCTCCTGTTTCTCCTCGGCGGTCATCTCGGTCAGGTCAACCTCCACCCCCTCGACTCCGTCCAGGGCCAGCACAGCCGCCTTCGCCTCAGCCACGATCCGATCCTTCAGCGGGCATTCAGGAACAGTCAGCGCAAGGGTGAATCTCACCTGCGGGTCTTTGACCTGCACGTTCCGCACCATGCCCAGGTCCACCAGGTTGCGCTTCAGTTCAGGGTCCATCACCACAGCCAATGCTTGCTTAATTCGCTCCTCGGTTACTGATGCCATTTGTCCTTCTCTTAGTGCAACTTTTCAGTATGGTCCACCAGCCGACCTTCAATATAGGCTTGCACTGCCTCATCAATGTTGGCGATATCCGTCACCACCGGGCGAATGCCGGCCTGCTCCATACTCTGGTAAGCCCCAGCCCCCATCCCCCGTGCCAGGAGCACCTGGCAATCGGCGATGGCGGCGGCCATCAGCTCGTGTCGGCTCTTGGCGGACGGGTCAAAGCCATGACCACGCCGGTCGGCGCCGTGGGACTCTTCAGCGTGTGGCTCGCTTGCAAACTGGGTATGCCCCATCTTATCGCGAGTCTCACGCGAAACAATTTTCTCGTCTTCAACGGTAACGATTACATAGAACGGGGCGCGACCAAAGTGCCGGCTAATGGTTACGCCGTCTTCTGATACAGCTGCGATTTTCATGGATCGGCTCCCTTTTTATGATAAACAGCTCACAGAGGACTCTCATCCTCCAGGATGGCCTTGACGATCAGGTCTTTTGCCCGTTTCACGTCATCCATAGATACGTATTCCATCAATCCCTTCATGTTTAGACCTATATCCTCGTGAAGGGCCTTCTTCTTCATACCGATGTCTCTCACCAACACAATGCTCTTTGTCACCTTGAACCCCGCTTGCTCCGTAATCTTTCGACTGCATTCGAATGGACATCCATCCGCGGTCACAACCTTTTTGGCCGATTTGGTCTTTCCCATGACTGGGGCAACGCTTAGGGGCAATGCTCCCAGACAGCCGATGGCCGCTTTTTCCAATCCCAACTCCTTAACCGCTTCGAGGCTGGCCATAGCGCTGGTAATTCCCGTGTTTGATAAACCGCCGAAACATGAAAAGATGATGTTCTCGTGAGTCTTTATTTCTCCTTTCTCTCCGTTAAGTCAGAACTGGCCTGGCGTCCTCGGAAACCGGACTCGCCATCTTGCCCGGCCTTCCCGGCAAGATCAGATAGGCGCAGGGTAGGAACGCAAGCGTCATGAAAATGCTGAACACCAATCCGCCGATGACCGCCACCGCCATGGGCACCAGCATGTCTCCGCCCTCG
>Ga0315281_10010387_pt1 | contig 12840 bp, 15 predicted proteins | sample YL17G07_0_MG_FD_204540 | JGI IMG/M metagenome (GOLD analysis project Ga0315281, IMG submission 204540) | Sediment microbial communities from Yellowstone Lake, YNP, Wyoming, USA - YL17G07_0 | ecosystem: Environmental > Aquatic > Freshwater > Lake > Sediment | place: USA: Wyoming | collected... | reverse complement strand
AAGGGGTTGCAACGCAGCCTGGCGGTAAAAAGCGCGCTTTCATGACAAGCTAGTTGCGAGACACTGCACTTGTGCCGTCATCGTGGACGCGCAATACGCAGCGGCCGATTTGGATCGCGTCACCGTGTTTCAATGGCGTGTTGCGCACGTCGCTGCCATTGACGCGCGTGCCGTTGGTGCTGTTGAGGTCTTGCAGCAGGATCGAGCGGCCGCCTTCGCCGATGATGATGAGCGCGTGGTGTCCGCTTACCAGCGGATCGTCGAGCACAGCGTCATTGTCGTCGTTGCGGCCAAGAGTAACCTGCGGCTTATCCAGTACGAATTCGTTGGTCGCGACATCGCCGATGGTCAGGAGCAGTTTAATCATGGTGCCGGGGTGCCGATGCGTCATGTGTTGGCATTATTGTGGCGCTTGGGATTCCCAAGTGTCCATGGCTATCGGACTGGGCGCGTACCACCGAAGTGAGAATGCCGGTATCGCTCACGCCGCCGATCACGTACACATTGGAGCCGCGCACTGCGACGGCCGTGGCGCTGCGGCCGAACGGCAACGTGGTCGTGAGTCGCCACAGACCGACATGTCCGCTGCGCTCGACCGGAGCGAACTCGACACTGGCCAACCGGTCGCCGTCGCTGTGCCCGCCCAACATGTATAGGTGCTGGCCGAGCGCGAACGCGGACGCCATGAAACGTGGTGCGCGCAAGCTGGTTTTTTCAACGTTCCATGCCAACACCAGGCCCCGCGCCCCAATCTGCGCCATCTCGACATCGCCGTAACTCATGCGTTGTGAACCTTGCACGTGGCCGCCGAGCAAATACAGCGCGTCGCCCAGCCGTGTTGCGGAATGAATGTAGCGATCCACGACGGCGTGTAGTGGTTCTAAACTCCACGCCGACAGCGTGCCTTGGTTTGACACTTGGGCGCGCTCAATCGATTTCAGAAACGTGCCGTTGTAACCGCCGATGGCGTACAAGGTGTCGTGATGCGCCACCACCTGCAAGCCGCGACGCGGCATGGTCAGTGCGGGCGCGGACCGCCATTCGCCTAACTGGCCGGTGGCGAGGATGTCGGCTTTTTCAACTGTCGCGACCGGCGTGTTGTTGTCACCGAGTTCGCCCTGGTCGCCGCCAAAAATGTAAAGATCACCCTGCAGCGCAACCGCCGCGTGATAGATGCGGCCCGCCGGTAATGGTGTGGTGAATTGCCAGGGTTCGAGGCGACCGTTCGGCAATACGTGTGTGGACTCGACGGTGTTGACATAACGGCCCTCGGCATCGACCCCGCCCAGCGCGTACAAACAGTCGCCGGATGTCGTTGCCGCCAACGCGAGGCGCGCAACCTGTAGAGGCTGTCCACTGGTAGTTCCACGTTGGACGCTCGCAGGATACGAGCGCGGGCAAACAAATTGCGACGCACGCCAACAGCGGAACCGCCGCTTCGACTACGTGAGCGAAGCAACTGCGAATCACGAACAAATCAGGAAGGACGTGCGCGGCTTACCACGGCTTCGACATTGCAAAATGGTGGGTGATGCCAAGGACAAAACCTTTGGACGTGAGCTCGGTCGCGCTCAGGTACTTGGTCCATTCCACATGAAACGACGTGGACGGTGTGCCGAACAGTTCCGCACCTACTCCGTAAGACAGGCCGGTCGCGGTGGTGGTGTAAGACGTGCTGGCGAGTAGGCTTTCGGTTGTATACGTATTGCTGGCGCTACTCATGCCAACCAAACCGTACACGGTTATGTTTTGTGACGACAACGGCAGGCTGCCGCGCAGGAATACACCGTACAACGAGTCGTTGACTGCGCTGTTGGTAGTGCCGCTGGTTGCGGTATCGTCGGATTTTTTTTCAGATAACCCGGCGCGTGCTTCAATACTCACGTGCGGAAGGAACGTATATCCGTAGGTGAATATAATATTGTCAAGATTGGAAGAAATGGGGCCGGCGTCCGTAGTAAACTCCGTGGAGTTTTGGTAATAACTCGCGCCGAAGTAATGGTTGGTTGCCGTGGGGCTGGCAGCAGTCGCGCACGGGCCAAAGCTCAGTCCGGCCAGGATTACAACGGATCGCACGAAGGAGTTCATTGGGGTCCTCTATTTTTTACGATGCCCGAGAATATATTTTGGTCGGCGCGATGTGGTATCGGTGACCGCCAAAGCATACGTTCAAGTGTAGCAGCCGAACTTCAACCCAAGAAATTCACGGCTGAATGACTCGGGTTATCGACACAATTTCGGACAAATTGAGGGACAGCAAAAAAATTTACGGCTGCATCGTCACCGAAGCAGCCGCAAAGGTTTAGCTCTGGTTGGTTTGTGCAGGTTGCTTGCGGTAGATTTTTGCGACGAGTACCAACGACAATACGGTGACTAACAACGAAATCGAACCGATCATCACATTTAACAAATCTAACGTATCCATAACGTTCCCTCCCCAAGTGTGAGCCAATGCGCGGGATCAATCCGGCGCAGCCGAAAAACTAGCACAGCTGCGCCGACACGCCAAGGCCGCTCTCGCGCATGTATGTGCAACGAGCGAGCGGCCGCTAATCTTGTGCCGCGCAAGTCCGATGAAGTTACACAGCATCCGTTGCATTTGCGCGACGTATATTCCACCGGACACGCCGATGAGCACAAACACAGTTTCCCCGGATCAGTCGATAAGCACGGTTGATCAAGCCGCGATCGCCTTGGTGCAAGGCAATGTCAAGTTGGTGTCGCTGCCGCACGTGTGCATCCGTGTGAACTTAATGGTTGACGATCCGGACCATACCGCAGCAGACATCGGCACCGTAATCCAGCAAGACGCCAGCTTGACGGCGCGCTTGCTCAAAATCGCCAACAGTCCGCTGTACGGTTTTCGTTCGCGCGTTGACACCATCTCGCGCGCGGTCACCGTGATCGGTCAGCGCGAATTGCGCGACTTGGTATTCGCGGTGTCGGCAGTCCGCACCTTCGCACAGATTCCGGTGGACCTGGCCAACATGGCCAGCTTTTGGCGGCACAGCATGTTCACCGGCATCGTGGCGAAATTGCTCGCGCAGGAGTGTGGTGTACTGCATACCGAACGCTTGTTTGTTGCCGGATTGCTGCACGATCTGGGCGAACTATTAATCTTTCACAAAATGCCCGAGCAAGCGCAAAAAGCGCTGCGCCGTAGCGTCGCGATGGATGAACCGTTGCATCTGGCTGAGCGCATGCTGGTCGGGGTTGATCACGGCGCCGTGGGTGGTGCACTGGCGACATTGTGGGAGTTGCCGCCCGCGTTGTTCGGTGCGATACGTTTCCATCATGAGCCGGATGCCGCGCCTGACTGCCTGGAAGCAGCGCTAGTGCATCTTGCCAACACCATCGCGCACATTGCCGAGGCGCCGGATCAGCGCGATGCATTGCTCGCGCGTTCATCGCCCCATGCGTGGCAAATGACTCGGCTGAATACCGATATCATCGAACCGGTCATCGCGCAGGCGCATCCACTGCTGTTCGAAGGTTTGGCCTTGATCATGCCAAGCGATTAGCGCGTCGCGGCATGCACTAGCGATCTGCTGTTATGGATTAACGAAAATGAAAACGGCCAGAGGAGATAGTGAAGGCCATCTAATTCCATTTCCAATTAAAAGCGAGACGAGGCGCCCTGCCGCAGACAGTGCTGTTGCACGGCAAGGCGGGGCAACGACGTATCGTTTTGAATTGGAAATGGAATAATAAGACGGCCTTATTTTATTGTGCTGGAGAGTAGTGCGACTTCTTCGCCCAGCTACGCTTGTTGCACACGCTGCTCAGTTTTCTGCGCGGCGACAATCCCAAACGGCACCACCACCGAAACACGCTTGACTGTAAACCGGCACGTGGCCGCACCGGTGTGCATGCACTGGGTCTCGGTCAACTTAAACTCCTCGCCGAAATGATCCGCCAGGCCTGCGACGATGCCGCGCACCACGTGGCACAAACGCCGTTGCGACGTGTAGTGCAGGATGAGCTCGTCGGCAGAAATTCGCTCCGCGGTTACCACCGGCGGTTTACGCAGCGGGTTATGTTTGTGTAGCGCGTCGTGTATGTAAGTGCCGGCACTCTCGATGATGTCGAGCGTCTTGAACTTTTCGTTCTTGATGTACATGTAATAAAATGTCACCAACCGGTGCCCGACAAATTTTCCGAAGTCTTCGAGCACGGCCTCGATCGGAAGTTTTAACGCTTCAGAGGCTTTAACAGCGAGCGCGACGATTTCCGCGTCGGGATAATCCTTCACCGGAAAGTAAATCTTGTACGGGCTCTGGCCGGTTTCTTTCAACAGCATCGACCACGTTGCTTTGCCGCCATGTTTTTCGATGACGTAGTCGCGCATAAAATCAAAAATCACTCCGTACATTCGCTCGTCCTTAAGGGCTGTTGGAAGGTGTAAACTTCGACAGAACGCGAAAAAACCGGCTCACTGCTTCGTTGTTCTGATGCAGCGAGCAGTCATTGAAACCATAACATCTGAACCTTAATTCGGAATGAAAAATTTCGGGTCAGGTTTGCATATTCAACGCGGTGTGCGATTTTAGTTTGGGTTTAGGCGGTGATGTTTTTGTTGCTCCGCCTCAGCAATAATTGTGGACGATGGTCGGTGGATGGATTCAATTTTCGGATGCAGCTTGCGTCAGTCAAAAGTGTCGCGTTCCCTCGGCCGTTCGGGTAACGTTCTCGAATTACGAACGGCAACACCCTTTGGGAGAACTTAAACCCGATCTAAAAAAACGTTAAGCATTCGTGAGACGACGTCGTTATAATTGTGTGCCAGAACTCCGGCGCGCTTCCGAGTGCGAACCGTCAGGCGACACGGACGACGATTATTCGCTGCTGAGAAAACATCTTTGACATGAAAGGTAGTGGTCCAAAACTAATCAAGTTGGTGTCGGCGCCGAGCGATGATTCGGTTGCGTCGGGGCGGCGGCCGGGCCGCATTTGTTATGTGGACGACAGTCGTACGTCGGCGTATGTCACCAAGAAAATCCTCACCGAATTCGGTTATCACGTCGATCATTTCAATTCCGCTGAACCGGCCATCGTGGCCTTGCTGGAAAACGACTACGACCTGTTACTCACCGATTTATTGCTGTCGACCGGCGGCATGAATGGCGACGACCTTGTGCGCTTTTTGCGCTTGAGCGGTCATCCGAAAAAGAAATTACTGCCGGTGATCGTCATCACCGGCTCGTCCGACAAAGACACCTTGCTGCGAATCTACGAAGCCGGTGCCAACGGTGTGCTAGTCAAACCCATTACCGGGGACGAGTTGAACGAGCGCATTCGGGGATTGATCCCGGATCACGCTCCGGTTCCGTCGCACTCGGGCTATGCGCTGGAAATTCATGACGGACCCGACCAGCATCCGGGCGAGTCCGCACAGTCAGCGCAGAAACAGTCACCCGTCGCAAATTCGCCGATTACGGCTACACAAAAAGCGGCCGGTGCGCGTAAAGCTTCAATGCCGCCGATTGCGCCGCGAGCTCCGGGACCAGCGTTCAAGCGTGCGCAACCCGCCGATGAAAAACAAAGTCAAGCTCCGGGCGTTCCTGCCGCGACCGCAGCTGAACCGTCGGCGCCGGTAAAAACCCGACCGGTCACCGCGTTTGGGGCAAAAAAACGTGTGCTACCGGCCGTGTCTGACGGTTCGTCGCGCGATGCGGCTTCGGTCATTGCTGAATTACGCGCGAGTGATCATCAGGACGAAGACATTCCGACGCTGACGATGGCGCTCGAAGCTCCGGTTGCCGAAGTCCCAGTGCGGACGCGCCCGGTGTCGGATGCGCCTCAGCTCATTCCCGCGCGGCAAGAAAAGGCGCGCACCACCAAACCAGTATCCGCGGCGAAGCCGCTGGTCAATGCCGTATCAGCGGTGTTCGATGCGTCCGACGCACCTGCGGTTATGGCGAAGCGATCGCGGGCAAAGGCACAAGCACCGGAACCGCCACCTGAGCGCGCGATATTCGATGCGTCCGACGCACATGCGGTGATGGCGGAGAATCAGCGCGAACCGGGACGAGCGCAGCCTCGGGATCGGGCACCGGCGCGGGAACCCGAGCACTCATTGCCCAGCGATAGCAAAGCGATTGTCACTGCGTTGGATATCGCGCAGGATTTTCTGCCGATGCAGGACGATTCGTTTCAACCGTCGATTGCGCACACGGTCACTGAAACCATCAAACGCTACAAAGTGCTGAGCGCGTCGGCGCTGGCGTCGTTACTCATCATCGGCTGGAGTTTGGTCAATTTCATGAGTAGCGGCGGTGCGATCAGCGTGGAAACCGCGCGAGCGGAAATCGGGGCGTTGCATCAAGCGATCACGGTGCCGGGAAAAGTAGTGAGCAAGCTTAAAGTCGACGTTAGCCCCAGCGCGGGCGGACAGGTGAAACAACTGTTCGTGAAAGAGGGCGACAAGGTGCGCAAGGGGCAGAACATTGCGCAACTGGAAAACGACGAAGTGTCTAACGAAGTGAAGCGGGCAGAAGGAAATCTGCTGACCACGCGCGAAGAAACCGCAATGGCAGAAAAAACCGTGACACGCATGCGGCGCGCTTTGGATCTCGGCGCCGTGTCGCGTCAAGCGGTGGAAGAAGCCGAAACCGCGCTTAAGTCGGTGAAGTCAAAAGAGACCGCAGCCAAGGAGCAGGTGCGCTCCACGCGGCAATTGTTGGATAAGCTCATGGTCACCGCGCCGTTTGAAGGCACCATCACTGCGCGACAAGTGCAAGTGGGTCAATACGTACGCCCCAGCGAGCCGATTGTTTCGGTGGTGGATTTGGGCCAGCGTGAGATTGAAACCAAAGTCGATGCCGCCGACAGTTCGGCAATCAATACGGGTCAAGACGTCGATGTGTCTTCCGACGCATTTCCCGGACGCAAGTGGCGCGAACAAGTTTCGCGCGTGGCACCTTCGGCCAATCGCGAAACCACGGCGAACACGGTGAACGTGTATATCAGTTTGGGTAAAGAAGCGCCCCCATTGAAAGTTGGCCAGCAAGTGGATGCGGACATTCGCATTGTGTCCGCTGAACACGCCATCAAATTGCCGATCAGTGCATTGATTCAGCGCAACGGCAAAATGTGGGTTGCGATCAGCGAAGAAGGTCGTGTGCATTACATACCGGTCACGACCGGCCTGGAGGATTTGACTCACGCGGAAATCACGCAAGGCATCCGGCCCGGACAAGACGTCATTGTGCCCAAAGGTGCGATTCTGCATGAAGGCGACCGGGTGAGTGTGGTGTCTGCGTCGCGTTAGGGATGATCCGGCTCACCAACGCGTCGAAATCCTATCGCTCCGGTAATTTCGTGCTGCCCGTACTCAAGAACGTCTCCCTGTCGATTGACCAGGGCTTGTTCATCGCCATCATGGGCCCGTCCGGGTCCGGAAAATCCACTTTGTTAAACATGCCTCTTACCCGTGCTCAAGTCAGGTTAGCCTGAGAATGGTTAAGAGGCATGAACACAAATTGTCGAGCTGCTGCAGCGCCAGCACAATAACAAATTTGCCTACACCCCCGAGAGCATGGAAGGCTGGGTGCAAACCATCGACCGTATCCTCGCCGATATTTCGCTGGTGGGTATTATCGCGGCGGCGGTATCGGCATCATGACTACCTCGGTCGTGGAGCGCACGCGCGAAATCGGCATTCGCAACGCCATCGGCGCGCCGCAGCGTGACATTTTAATGCGGTTTCTGATGGAGGCGGTGTTCATCAGCACGCTGGGCGGTGCGCTGGGTCTGGTTAAGGGACTCGCGGTGAGTTATGGGCTGGCTGCTTGGACAAACATGGACGTGATCCCGTCGCTGTGGATCATGCTCGCGGCATTGGTGGTGTCGATGACTGCGGGCGTGGTGTCGGGATATTATCCAGCACGCCGCGCAGCGGGTTTGAAACCCGTCGAGGCGTTGCATTTTGACTAGCGTGTAATCAAAACGGCAAGTTGGTGCCGGTGATTTGCGCGCTGTACTTTACTGTTTGGTAGCCGCTATTGGCGGTGGATGAGGCGCAGAAATTTTCGATTTGTACCGGACCAATGGGCGGATATATCCACACGTCACCGGAAAACGTAACGGTGCCTGCTGTCCCTGGCGTCCAGCAGGAAATGCGGTAGTCGAAATGCGGCGGTGTGGTGGAAGCCATTGCTCTTGCGTTCATCGTGCCGCTGTAATGCAGGTGATAGGTTTCAAAATTACCTAATGGCGTAGAAATAATCTCGATTCCAGAATTGTTCACTACGTGCTCGGTAAAGTTAACGTCCGCGAGCGATTTACATGCGCTGCTATCGCATTCGCCCATCACGTGAAAATCCATCTGTTGTTTATCAGCGAAGTTCGTGCCCAACGTGCTGCTGTCAAATGGCGACCAAAATACTTGCACTGTGTCTGGTTGATCCGGTTGCTGCAAAACACCGTCGCGATCCGGCCAAAAACCATTTTTCTGTCCGGTCTGCGAAACGCCGACACCCTCGAATGCTTTTAGAAGCACCGATCCCGTGGCGTCCTGTGTAACATATTGCACCGCGCTACCGGCGGCCTGCTTGAAAACAAACCGGAGCAAAGCCGCGTTACTGTTACCGATAAATGGCACCGGTGGTGTGGATTGTTCCCAACTTAACGTGATGCTGTTACCGGGCGACTGCGGCGAGCCATTTACCAAGTACGGATTAAGATACTGCATCAAGATGTAGTCGCCCGGCGCATAAATGTGCAAATTCGCGGGAAAGCTGGTGATCCGGTAATTCTTGGATTTGTCCTTGCCGCTGACCAGGCACGACGCCAGCAACACCACACTCGCTGTACCGACCATCGCCAAACCGATTTTTCGTAGCATCCTTCCGCGCATTTCGACCACCTTTAACAAAACGACAATGATTTGATTATAGCGAGATTTTCCTATGCGTGTTGCGCACGTACAATCGGAGCCGGTTTTCAGTGGGAATAAATTCATGAGTGATCGCGCACTGTTCGACCCCGACTGTCGTCGTTGTGAGCGGCTGGCCGGGTTTTTGGATCAGGTGCAGGTTGATTATCCCGCCTACCACGCGCGGCCGGTGGCGCCGTTCGGCGTCGACGATGCGCGTTTGCTGATTGTCGGTCTGGCGCCGGGTATGCACGGCGCAAATGCCAGCGGGCGGCCGTTCACCGGGGATTTTGCAGGGATTTTGCTGTACGAAACACTGCATGAGTTCGGCCTCAGCACGCAGGCGCAATCGCTGGCGCGCGACGATGGCTTGCAGTTACTTGGTTGCCGCATCACCAACGCGGTGAAATGTTTGCCGCCGCAAAATAAACCGCTGCCGCAGGAAGTCGCGACCTGCAACGTCTTTCTTGCGCGTGAACTGGCAACTTTGCCGCCGCGTGCGGTGATTCTTGCGTTGGGCGGTGTGGCGCACAGCGCGGTGTTGCGCGCGTTGAGCCTGAAGCTCAAAGATTTTCCATTCGGCCACGCCACGCACTACGCGTTGCCCGACGGGCGCCAGTTCTTGTCTTCCTATCATTGCAGTCGCTACAACACTCAAACGCGCCGGTTGACGCGCGACATGTTTCGCGACGTGGTGCGGCGCGCTGCGGAGCTGATGTCGTGAGCGCTGCTCCGTGCGCGGCGTTCGACGCGGCGGAATTAGTCAAAACCCTGCCCAATAAGCCGGGCGTCTACCGCATGCTCGATGTCGGCGGCACGGTGTTGTACGTGGGCAAGGCGCGCAATTTAAAGAAGCGCGTGGGTAGTTATTTTCAGCGGCCGGCCGAACATCCCAAAACACAGGCGATGTTGGCGCACGTCAGCAACGTTGAAATTACGGTCACACACAACGAGACCGAAGCGCTGCTGCTGGAAAACAATCTGATTAAAAGCCTGCGCCCGCGTTACAACATCACGCTGCGCGATGACAAAAGTTATCCCTACATCGTGGTGGTCATGGAGCATGAATTCCCACGGCTGGCGTTTTATCGCGGCGCACGTCGCGAACGCGGACGCTATTTCGGCCCGTATCCCAGTGCGTCGTCGGCGCGCGAGACCTTACATCTGATGCAAAAGATTTTTCCGGTGCGCCAGTGCGAGGATGTGTTTTACCGCAACCGTTCGCGGCCGTGTCTGCAATATCAAATCAAGCGCTGCACGGCGCCGTGCGTCGGCTTGGTGAGCAAGGAAACGTATTTGGAGGATGTGCGCCACGCGACCTTGTTTCTGGAAGGCAAGAACACCCAGGTCGTCGACGAGTTGGTGACGCGCATGGAGCAGGCCGCGACACATTTGCAGTACGAGCAGGCGGCGCGCTATCGCGATCAGATCGCGAGCCTGAAGCGCATCCTGGACAAGCAGTACATGAGCGGCGATGACGGCGACCTCGACATTATTGCCAGCATCGTGAAACAAGGCATCGGCTGTGTGCAGGTGTTTTACGTGCGCGGCGGGCGCAATCTGGGCAACAAAACCTTTTTCCCGAAAAGCGCGGGCGGCGCCGAGGCGCCGGAAATTCTCGCCGCGTTCATCCCGCAGTATTACCTGGGTGACGCCGCGCACGGGCAGGCGAGCCGCGAAGTCCCTCCGCAGATTTTGCTGAATCATGCAATCGAGGATGTCGAGTTGCTGACCGAGGCGTTGGCGCAGCAAGCGCAGCGCAAGGTGCAGATTGTACGACCGTCGCGTGGCGACAAAGTACGTGGGTGGAGTTGGCGCAGACCAACGCGCAACACGCGATCGATACATTTCTGGTTGGCAAGGCCACCACGCTCGCGCGCTTCGACGCGTTGCAGGAAGCGTTGCAGCTCGACAGCCTGCCGCAACGGCTGGAGTGTTTTGACATCAGTCACACCATGGGCGAAGCGACCGTTGCGTCGTGTGTGGTGTTCGACACGCAAGGCCCGGCCAAGGCTGACTATCGGCGTTTCAACATCAAGGACATCACGCCCGGCGACGACTACGCCGCGATGCGCCAAGCCTTGCTGCGGCGTTACACGCGCCTGCAACAGGAAGAGGGCAAGTTGCCGGACATCTTGTTCATCGACGGCGGCAAAGGCCAGTTGGCGCAGGCCGAACAGGTGCTCGCCGAGTTGCAGGTGGAAGGCGTAACCTTGATCGGCGTGGCCAAGGGCGCGGACCGCAAACCCGGCATGGAGACGCTATTCTTGTCCGGTCAGGAGCTGCCGCTTATACTGCCCGCCGATTCTCCGGCCTTGCTTTTGATTCAGCAGATTCGCGACGAAGCGCACCGTTTTGCCATTACCGGCCATCGCCAGCGCCGCGCCAAAGCGCGCACCACGTCCGTACTGGAAGGTATTAAAGGTTTAGGCGCCAAACGGCGACATTTATTGTTGAAGCAGTTCGGCGGACTACAGGAACTCACCCGCGCCGGGGTCGAAGATCTGACCCGCGTGCAGGGTATCAGCACCGAGCTTGCGCAACGCATTTACGACGTATTGCACCCAGACTGAGCGAACGTGCCCGACCATGATACTTAATGTTCCCAATGGCCTGACGCTGTTCCGCATCGTGCTGATTCCGGTGTTTGTGGTCGTGTATGTGTTGCCGGTGCCGTGGGTCAACGAGGCTGCGACCATGGTATTTGCGCTCGCCGCGCTGACCGACTGGCTCGACGGCTACTTCGCGCGTCGCTTGAATCAAATGTCTGCATTTGGCGCGTTTTTGGATCCGGTGGCCGACAAACTCATGGTCGCCGTGGCCTTGATCATGATCGTCAATCAAAATCCCAGTGGGCTGCCGGGCGTGTGGATCGCCGTGCCGGCGGCGGTCATCGTCGGCCGGGAGATCGCCGTGTCGGCGCTGCGCGAGTGGATGTCGGAGCTGGGCGCGCGCGCCAAAGTCGCCGTGTCGGTGATCGGCAAGGTGAAGACCGGCACGCAGATTTTTTCGATCTTGTTTTTGCTGTACCAGCACCCGGTGCTGGATTTCCCGGTGGTCAATATCGGTGTGGGCTTGCTGTACCTGTCCGCGCTGCTGACGCTGTGGTCGATGTTCATTTATTTGCGCGCGGCTTGGCCATTGTTGAACGACACGCGACCGGGTGGTAGTGAATCTTGAGCTTGTTTATGTTCGCGGGCGTCGCTTAACCTGTTGACAGTAATTCTAATCACATTAAAATGTGCACCTCTTTACCCAAGCGGGAATAGCTCAGTTGGTAGAGCACGACCTTGCCAAGGTCGGGGTCGCGAGTTCGAGTCTCGTTTCCCGCTCCATTTTCTTTAAGTACATAGCCTCGCGCCCAACGGCATTAGACGAGGCGGTTCCAATCGAACCTGTTCTCCGGCTGAGTGGCAGAGTGGTCATGCAGCGGCCTGCAAAGCCGTTGACGTCGGTTCGATTCCGGCCTCAGCCTCCATAAAATCGTTAAGTTAAAATACAGCCGCCGTACAAAACCCGCCACACACTGCCATATGCCACGCGTAAGCCAGTGTTAAACCACCCCCTGTTTCGGCGAGTTTGGCCGTCTACATTTTAAAGCTAGCCTAGTCCGAGTGAATGGGGAACCAAGCGCAAACGTGGTTCGTCGGGGGAGTTTATTGTTCGACGCTCCAAGTTTCTTCCAAAGCCAATTTGTCTGACGTTCGACGATGAGAAGGCAGGTGACGATTACGTTCGCCGCTTTGAAGAGTTGCTTGATCGCGGAGTAGTTCCGCCAGAATTTATCGAGCGTAGGGAGGCTAACAAAAGTGTTGGCGACATTATTCTACGTACGTGAGCTCAGCGTGCCGGAATCCGATAGGCTGTTAATTTGCGCTTACGATATGACCCATATTTGCGAGGATCGGCTGCCCATGTGATTGAGATCAGATATGGAGACATTGCAGGCGATATAAAAATATCGC
>Ga0315281_10010386_pt1 | contig 12840 bp, 11 predicted proteins | sample YL17G07_0_MG_FD_204540 | JGI IMG/M metagenome (GOLD analysis project Ga0315281, IMG submission 204540) | Sediment microbial communities from Yellowstone Lake, YNP, Wyoming, USA - YL17G07_0 | ecosystem: Environmental > Aquatic > Freshwater > Lake > Sediment | place: USA: Wyoming | collected... | reverse complement strand
TTGGTTTAAGAGTAATCTTGAGCCGCTTAATGATCCATCGATCATGGTAACAGCGCATTCGACCCAACTTAGACAACCGAAAAGACCACTAGCCGCCAATTTGACGGCAGTAGCTGGTCCACCCGATCATATAAGGGAGTAGAATTGGTCGATAGCGATCATGAATGGGTAGAAGATTGACGATTACTGACAGAAAGAAGCCGAATCATTGCGGAAACGTCTTTGCCAACTGGGATTATACCGAAAAACATCCTTGAAAAGGATCTCGCCACGCTTGATTTAAATGAATTTAAACAGGTCGCTTAAAACCGCTTAATTTTATTTAATTCCGTTTAATAATCACGACTTTTCCCCATTAATGTACGTTATGCGCCCTTAAGCTCCGATGTTCTTGGTGGATGATATCCGTATATACTCTATCGGGGAGTGGTGGGAATGATTACGAAGTGTCTATTTTACTTTTTTCTGTGGTCTATCGTAAACCAGATAGTAAATTACCGGCACGACAATTAATGTCAACATCGTGGAACTGAACAAACCACCAATAACTACAATTGCCAGTTCGGATGCTACTATCAGCCCTTCTCCTAAACCTAATGCCATCGGCACCATTGCAATGAGTGTCGTCAGAGCGGTCATTAAAATAGGGCGCAATCTGGTCTCTCCACCCTTCATCAGAGCTTCTTTGAGAGTCATCCCTTCTTTTTCCAACTGTTCGATGTAAGCTAGCAGTACCACCGCGTTTGTGAGCACAATCCCAACCAGCATTAGAATACCCATTAATCCGATCATACCCAGCGAGTGCCCTGTTATGAATAAACCTACCAAAGCGCCCACAGTTGCCAGTGGCAGGCTTGCCATAATGATGAGCGATTTCTTGAAAGAACGAAAGGTGAAAACCAGAACGATGAAGGAAAGAACGATAGCCACGAGTATGGAAAGGTACATTTTTGAGAAGCTTTCTTTCATATCTTCGAAGACGCCGCCAGAACTTATTTCTACGCCATCGGGAAGGGTCATAGCATCAATTTCCTGCTGAACCGCCCGATTAACCAAACCAACGTCTTTGATGGTGATTGACGCTGTTACGGTTGCAGCTAGTTTTTGGTCAGTGCGTAATAGTTGCGTAGGAAGTGATATCATTTGTACTGTGGCAATATCGGTTAGTTTTATCGGGTTTATCATTCCTATTCTCAGTTTTTGTAACACCGTTACGTCGGTACTTTGGTTGGCAATGCTCTGCAGGTAGATTGCGTAAGAATTTCCACCGACGGATGTCGTAGCCACCGTTCCCCCATTTTCTAAAAGCAAAAATTCATTTTGTAGTTGCGTTGCTTGGGGAAGAAGCCCGGCGGCAGCCAATTTTGTCAGGTCCGGAGTAATAACAACTTGGAGTTGCGCCTTACCAACTGTTACTTCACATTTCTCTATGCCGGATATTCCGGTAATACGGGCTGCCAGTTCATTAGCCGCATTCGTAATATCTTCAAGAGTATTACCACGTACTGCCAGATCGATAGATGAAGACCCGGCTGATAGCGCGCTTACACTGCTTACCGTCACCTCGGCGATTGTCGGTACCTTCGCAATTGATTCCTGCAGATTCGCCAAAGCAGCTTGAGTTTTCACACCTTTGGAGATTTTTACTGTTATTTCAGCAGCGGAGCCTCTGGAGCCTGCGAAAATAGAAGACATCCTTAACCCTTGAGAGCTACCAATATCAGAATTATAAACCTCAACATCATTGCTCTTGGCAAGGACGGCTTCGATATCTTCTACGGTTTGTAACAGAGTTGCCGCAGGTGTGCCTTCCGGTGTTTCAATCTGTACATGAACGACATTGGTATTCATTTCCGGTAAAAAGCTGGTCCCGATAACCGGTATTAATCCAAAACTGGCTAAAAACAATGCGATGGCAATAATGAGTGTTATTCTACGGTGTGCCAGACACCATTTTAATGTTATGGTATATATTTTCTGGTACCAGGGAATACCGGGTAAACGAGCTGGTTTCTTATTGGTATCCAATATCTTTGTCAATGAAGGCACAATGGTTAAAGCCGTAAACAACGAACCTAACATGGTAAAGGTGATGGTAAGGGCAAAGGGAACGAACATTTCTCCGATAATACCGCCAACCAAAGTTAAGGGCACAAAAATGACCACTGTCGTTATCGTGGCTGAGGTTATGGCGTTTACAATTTCCCTTGCTCCATTCAAAGTAGCCTGTGGGAACCTCTCACCGGCTTGCATTCTGCGGTATGTCACTTCCACCATCACGATAGAGTCATCAATCACTCGTCCGATAGCCAGTGTCATCGCGCTCAAGGTTAAAATGTTTACCGTAATGTTAGTGAAACGCATTAGGAGGAAACCGATAAGAACACTCATCGGAATAGAGAGTGCGGTTACAAGGGAAGCCCGCACTGCCATTAGAAAAACAAAAACCACTAAGACCGCCAGCCCGCCACCAAGAAAAGCATCTCTTGAAAGACTACTAACACTGTTTTCAATGTAAGATGATTGGTCGGTAACTACGATCAATTCAACTCCCGACGGTAATGTTTTTTGGAGTTCGGCGGCTTTTACAATTAAAGCATTCGCCGTTTTTACAGTATTTGCCGCGGCAGTTTTCGTAACATAAATAGAAATGCTTGGTTTGCCGTTAGTCCGGTTTATCGATGCAGTTGGTTCTGGTCCGATAGAAACATCAGCAATATCTTTAATGCGGGGACCAACCGGTGAGAGCATCGTGTTTTGGATTTCCTCAAGAGAAGCGTATTGTTTGGTAGCCAGTACGCCTGCCAATTGAGATACAGACATACCGACATTGCCTAGTTTTTCCACTGACGGATTTACAATTATTTTATCGACACTTCCGCCGGTAATGCTGACATCGACAATTCCATCAACTGTTTCAAATTGCGGAGCTATTTGGTTGGCAATCTGATTCAATTGGTCTACCGGGACATCCCCGGCAACGCTAAAGATAACAACCGCCACCGAATTCATATTGATGGGGATTACTCTGGGGTTTTCAGATACAGCCGGCATCGATGACGGCAGATTACGCACGGCATCCGGTAAAGTTACCTTAGAAAGGTTTTCTTTAATGGTGGCGTTCACTTTATCCATGTTGGTACCGTACGCAAACTCAACCAGCACCACCGATGAATTAAATTTAGAGGTAGATGTAAGATGCTTTAACCCCTTGATATTACCTATCGCCTCTTCGATGGGAATTGTGACTTCATTCATGACAGTTTCAGGCTGTGCCTGGGGATAAATGGTCACCACGGTTGTCATCGGTAATTCAACGTCAGGGAACAATTCCTGTTTAAGGGTAAGTGTGCCCCATAAACAGGTCCCAGCTAAAATTGCTGTTAGTAAATAAGTAACCCATGGTTTTTTTAATGCGATTTTAGTTAGCCAGTACACTAAAAGGTCTCCTTCCGATATATGATGAATTTATTCTTTTGATTCTGGATTATTTTCTACGGAATTTTTCAAGGTTTGCTCGTAATGAGGTACTAATTTGGAAACAGCTGACAGGAATTCCGCCATAAATTCCACTTTCACGAACATTAAAGCTTTGGCGTCCACATTGCCAAAGGCTAATAGTTTACTACCGGAAGGAATTTCAAGTTCACGACGCGCTTCTGCCGGAATTGCGATTTGCCCCCGCTCCCCAACGGTAACTGCGCCGTAAAATTTGGGTATTTTCTCCATGATGTTATAAACCATAATATGCTCCTCTTCATGTATGCTATACACAATTTATCATACTAATCATACGTTAGCTTGGGGTTGGATGTCAATACTGATCAGAACCATCCAGGGTACATGCCCATTATGTGGTACCAAGATGTTCAGAATAGGAAAGAGCTAAGCCTCGCTTCGGTATCTTAAGGCACGCATCTTATTCACCAACCCCTCTGGGGAGGGAAGATAAACGCGCTAGCTCTTGAAATGTTACCTTATGAGAGTGCCGAAAAAGTGTTTTCCTTACTCAATTTCTTCCTTTTTTAAACGGAAATAAGAGGGATTTAAGCTCAATAATCCCTTTGAGTTCCCGCTCTTTCAAAGGGAGACGTGAGTTTTTCGGCACTCTCCTTATGTATTTTTGTTCAGTGAAGGTGGTGTTGAACATTTCATCATTTTGTGCAGGAAATCGTCTAGAGATAGCTCTGACTGGATTGGTTTGATCGGATCTGTACGGGATAACAAGCACCCCGGATTTACTGAACGCTGTTAATATTATGTCATCTATTATTATCGTGGAAATAATCTCTGCAAATGTCGCAGGTCCCTTTGAGAGTTCCCCTTTCGCTTACCAGAATCAACTTCTCTTTCACTGATGCAATAAGCAAAGGGTTTACTGTTATTTGCCGGAAATGTTTAGCCCAAAAGGCTGTGGTCGCCAATTCTTCGATCTGTTTTTCCAAGGGAGGATTGGCAAATTCGAAATTTAGATGTTGTATCAAAAATGGCCATGGACGCTCGGTTTGCGCTACATAGACAACACTTAAATCGGCGAAGGCGGGTTTTGGCCCGGTCCATATTTTGTTTGCAGGAGTAAAATTTCCGTGCTCAATATCTTCTATTAAAGATGTCACCAACTTCGTCGATGTTTGAATGTGGTTATCGTAAAGTCTCTGGTAATCAGGTTGTAGCACGCTTTTAGCTTTTTCGGTCATCCAATCAGATTCTGCTCGCGGATGTTTAGTTGCATTTAGATCAGTCGCAAGTTTTGTCAACAGTTCCTTGATCACAAATAGTAATTGGGCTTGTTCTTCCAATGATTTACTTTCTGGCTGCCCCACTTGCTTACTCGATGCTTCTTTCTTTACGTATGTCAGGTCTGTATCAGTTGAAACAGTTGCTTTCCCTTTTATCACAGCTTTCAGATTGGTTACCGGACTGAAACGCCTGTAAGCTGCTTGCAGATCTGCGTCCGCAACATTCAAATACGACTCACTGGTCGTTTTGATGTCTGAGTGCCCCATTAATCTCTTGATATATTCCAAATTATGGTAGGTGCCGTCCCGGGTATTTTTGTTCCTCAATGCTACGATGAAGCGACGCAGGTCATCGGCGCTGACGGCGGCGACGTCATCGATACCGCCCAGAAAAGTGATAAAGAAGGTCAAGCATTGCTCGGTGTGGATGATGGTGCTCTCGCTGTAGCCGCGGGCGCGGGCATCAAGGCGGTAGCGGGCAAGCAGTTTAGGGGCAGAATTTAGTGGCAGGGCAAGTGGTCGTGGCAGACGTGAAGAGCGGGAGACGGGATTCGAACCCGCGACCACTTGCTTGGAAGGCAAGTACTCTGCCAACTGAGTTACTCCCGCGAGACAGAATCATTCTAACCTTATCAAGTCACGCTTGTCAAAATAATTTTCGAGTTTGGGTATCATACGCCAAAATAAGTATGCTCGTTTGGGTTGACACTAATCTAATGGTAGTGATAACATTTATGCAATTATGTTAGAAGAAACAACCTAGAAATTTGGAAAATTTTACTTACTTCTTACAAAATAACACTCTAATTTTGAATATTAAAGTTACTCAAGGTGATAAAGAAATTCTATCCTGACAAGCCTGATATGCTTTGTGGAAACAAGGATATCAGGTTTATTTATAAGCGTACTTTGACAAATTAGTTAATCACCGGTGAACCGCAGCCAAACCGGTATTAAGAACAGGTCAATTCTTCGAGGGAGGTAAAATGGAACTAAGCCGAAGAGATTTCCTTAAAGCCTCGGGATTGGGCGTTGGTGGTGCCTTAATTCTCGGGGCAGTCAAGCCCAATAAAGCCCTGGCCAGTCCACCACAACCACTGCCACTCAGGAAACAAATAGTTACCGAAAAAACCACAATTTGCCCTTACGATGGTTCCGGTTGCGGTTTCATCGTTGACGCTGAGGGCGGAAAAGTCCGCAACATCGAGGGCGATCCTGACCATCCAATCAACCGCGGCGCCGGTTGCGCGAAAGGACAGTCAATCCGCCAGCTTTCTGCCGATAATCCGCGCCGGTTAAGCAAAGTACTCTACCGTGCTCCGGGCGGTACAGAATGGCAGGAAAAAACATGGGAATGGGCAATCGATACCATTGCTCAAAGAATCAAAACATCCAGAGACGCCTCTTTTATAACTAAGGACGGAAATGGAAACACGGTCAACCGTACCGAAGCTATCGCCAATATCGGAGGGGCAGCACTGGACAACGAGGAATGTTACCTGCTGGCTAAAATGGCACGTTCGCTCGGTATCGTATATCTCGAACATCAAGCCCGTCTTTGACATTCCCCTACTGTCGCCAGTCTGGCGCAGAGTTTTGGACGCGGAGCGATGACCAGCCATTGGAACGATATCGCCAACAGTGACTGCGTTTTTATGATCGGCAGTAATCCCGCTGAAAACCACCCGGCTGCTTTCGGTCATATTACCGCCGCCAAGGACAAGGGAGCAAAAGTAATCAGTGTCGACCCGCGTTTCACACGGAGTTCAGCAAAGGCAGATGTCTACGCACCCATCAGATCGGGTACGGATGTTGCATTCGTGGGCGGCATGATTAAATATGTACTGGATGATATAGAAACCAATCCGGGTAATTACAATATGGTCTATATCACCGAATACACCAATGCTGCTTACCTCGTAAATCCAGCGTTTAAAGGTCCCGCTGACCTCGACGGATTGTTCTCCGGCTACGCTGGAAGTTTGAACGAAACAGACCAGACCAAGCGGACCTATGGCAAAGCCACCTGGTCATACCAGGTTGGGGAAGACGGTATCCCCTTAAAAGACAAAACCCTCAAAAATCCGAATAGTGTATTCCAGTTGTTAAAGAAGCAGTATGCCCGATATACTCCTGCAAAAATTAATGCCATCTGCGGAACACCGCAGGATGCTTTCCTGGAAGTCTGCCGTACATTTACGGCTACCGGAAAAGTGGGCAAAGCCGGCGTAATTATTTATGCCATGGGCACTACCCAGCACACTAACGGTACGCAGAACATCCGGACTTACGCTATTTTACAATTATTACTCGGTAATATTGGCGTCGCCGGTGGTGGAATTGATGCCGCCCGCGGTGAGTCGAATGTTCAGGGATCAACAGATTTCGGACTTCTTTTCGATAGCATTCCGGGATATCTGGGGATGTGTAATCAGACCGATTCTACACTCCAGAAATACCTGGATAGGCTGACTCCAAAAACCAGTGATCCGCTGAGCGCTAACTGGCTGCAGAATTATCCCAAATATATCACCAGCCTGCTGAAAGCATGGTGGGGTGAAAGCGCGACTAAAGATAATGATTTCGCTTTCGGTAACATGCCGAAGATCGACTCGACTAAAAACTACTCATTTATTGCAATGTTCGAAGCTATGGAAGCGGGGACTCTCAAGGGATTGCTTGCCTGGGGACAGAATCCTGCGGTGGGCGGACCGAATGGTGGAATGGAACGCAAAGCACTTGAGAAACTGGAATGGCTGGTAGCCACCGACCTCTGGGAGACAGAAACAGCTGCATTCTGGAAGCGTCCGGGCGTTGATCCAGCCACAATACAAACCGAAGTCTTCATGCTCCCCGCTTTAGCATCTATGGAAAAAGAAGGTAGCATCACCAACAGCGGACGCTGGATGCAATGGCGCTACAAGGCAGCGGATGGTCCCGGTGAAGCTGAAGACGACCTCTGGATAACTAACAAGCTTATGCTTAAACTAAGAGACCTCTATTCCAGTAAAGGGGGACCGCTTGCAGACTCTATCACTAAAATGGTCTGGAACTACGGAGACCCACCTGATGTCCGTAAAGTCGCCAAAGAAGTTAATGGATACGATACCACAACCGGAAAGCAAATCGATGGTTTTGCCAATCTGAAAAGCGACGGGACCACCGCTTGCGGCGAATGGGTTTACTGCGGCAGCTACGTTGAACCAACAGGCGCTCCAACCGCACCAATACCCGGTAACAGAGCGAGCCGCCGCGATAATGTAGATACTTCCGGGATACAATTGTATTCAAACTGGGCGTGGAGCTGGCCGGTAAACCGCAGAATTATCTACAATCGTGCTTCTGTCGATCTGGACGGCAAACCTTTTGATACAAAGCGCCCGGTAGTCCAATGGAAAGACGGGAAATGGGTCGGCGATGTTGTAGATGGAGGTTACGCGCCTCCGTCAGCTACAGGAGGAAAACTACCCTTCATCATGACCTCTGAGGGCGTCGCCCGTCTCTTCGCATCAGGGCTTGTTGACGGACCGTTTGCTGAATTTTATGAACCTTGGGAGAGTCCTGTGACCAACCAACTGTCCAAGGAACAAAGCAACCCTATTTTCAAGATATGGAGACCTGCTGAAAAAGGTTCTAAAGATACGTACCCGATCGTCGGCACAACCTACCGCGTCTGTGAGCACTGGCAGGCAGGTCAGATGACGAGAAACCTCCCCTGGCTCAATGAGATGATGCCGGAACCATTCGTCGAGATGAGCGAAGAACTTGCCGCAGAGAAAGGTATCTCTAATGGCGATAAAGTAATCGTTAAATCTGCGCGAGGACAAGTTACGGTTGTAGCGGTCGTCACCAAGCGCTTCAAGCCCCTGCAAATGAATGGTAATAAAGTGCACGAGGTCGGCCTTGTCTGGCACTGGGGCTACACAGGACTTTCTACCGGTGACAGCGCCAATCTTCTCACCGCTCATGTCGGTGATGCCAACACAATGATACCCGAATATAAAGCTTTCCTGGTCGATATTCAAAAGGCTTAAGGTAGGAGAAAATAATGGCAGATAAAGCTATATTATACGATGCCACCAGGTGTACGGCTTGCCGTGGGTGCCAGGCGGCATGTAAAGAGTGGAATGAAAATAATGAACTAAATCCTGATGGAAATAATCCTGTAACCACGAAAAATACGGGAAGTTACGAGAATCCCCCGGACCTGGCGCCTACCACCTGGCTGAAAATGACCTTTACCGAAGTTGAGCATTACGGAAAACTCGACTGGTTATTCAACCGCCGTTCATGTATGCACTGCGGTGACCCAGCCTGCGTTAAAGTGTGCCCCAATGGTACGCTCTATATCGACCAGACATACGGATTTGTAGGTTTGAATCCCAATACTTGTACTGGCTGCGGTTACTGCGTCGAATTTTGTCCTTTTGACGTTCCACGACTTAAAGGCAGCTCTGTCTTGGGTAACACAAAGGCTTTCAAGTGCGTCGCATGTATGCAGCCTGGTCTGAACCGGCTTGATGCCGGGCAGGAACCAGCCTGTGTCAAATCATGTCCGCCCAACGCCCTGCTTTACGATGACCGGGACAAACTGGTAACCATCGCTAAAGAGAAGGTAGCAGCGCTGAAAGCCAAAGGTTTCTCCAATGCAACCTTCTACGGCGAGAAGGAACTTGGTGGACTGCATGTCATGTATGTTCTCAACGACACCCCTGATAAGTACCGATTGCCGGTCGATCCCAAATTCCCTGCTACGGCTATTGCCTGGCAAGATGTTATCCAGCCACTCGGATGGGCGGTTGGCGGTCTTACAATCCTTGGTCTGGCGCTAAACTATATCATTGCCCGCGAAGCTAAGATGACGAAGTCACTCCCGGGGAAGAAGGAGGATAAGTAATGACAACAAAGAACGAAACTGTAATTGAAAAATACAGCAAGGCAGGCCGTATCCTGCACAACATCCATACCGTTGCATTCGTTATTCTGTTTCTAACGGGTCTGGTTCTGTTTATTCCTCAGCTCGCCTTTCTGGCACAGCACGACTGGACACGAATGATTCATCGAGTGGCTGCCGTCATTTTCATATTGGCGCCGTTAACCTACTTCATAGTTAAACCCAAGGCTGCTCTCCACGCGGTCAAGGAAGCCTTCGTCTGGGGTAAGGATGATCTCGGATGGCTGAAAGCTGCCCCGCGATACTATTTCCTTTCTGATGAAGAAGGAATGCCGCCGCAGGGCGAAATGAACACCGGTCAGAAGATGTGGTGGTTTATCGTCGTTGTCTTCAGCGCTGTATTTATTGCTACCGGATTGGTGATGCTGCTCTTGAAAAATATCGCACCGCCAGAAGTATTTCAATGGATGGTATTTATTCATGATGTATCCTTTATCGTCACCGGCGCCATGCTTTTCGTCCACATCTACCTCGGCGTGATCCATCCGTTAATGACGGAAGCCTGGAGAGCCATCAGCACAGGTGTGGTTTCAGCCGAATACGCGAAAAGCCATCACCGCTTGTGGTATGATGAAAAGATGAAGAAGGCAAGCGAGAAGGATAAATAGTGCCAGCCAAGACAAATAGCATCGCTTCTCAACTGGAGGAGATAGAGAAAACAGAAGGTAAACTACCAGCCTTGCTGGAATTCTATAGAAAACTGATTCAAATACAGGATAGGGTTGGGCAACAAATATCGGTGCCCAACCCTATCTTTACCACCGAGGCAGTCAGAGCACATACGCTCTCTGGAAAATCTCTGCTGGGATTCACCGAACTTGCCATTGATTGGCTGTTCTTACGCAAGACATATAAAGAAGTGGTGGCGCTTTTTCACGAATACTCCGACCTGTTTGGTACTCTGCCTGAGAATATCACCAACTTAACTCCAGGCCAGGTGGTGAGCAAAAGAAACGTCCGCAACTGGTACCGCGGCAAACCGATTATCCTCGATACGGAATTGATCGATCAGACCCAAACTCTCCTGGGAGCGATTTTGGGCGCGGCTCTCAAACCTTTTCTTGTCAGGGAAGCCGCATCATTGCATAGTTCGCTGGACATGGAAATGTGGCGTCGTGGCTATTGCCCGATTTGCGGCGGTAACCCTGATTTTTCATTCCTGGCTACGGAATCAGGCGCGCGATGGCTGGTTTGCTCGCGGTGCGATACGGAATGGCTTTTCCAGCGTCTGCAGTGTCCTTACTGCGATAATGCCGACCAGAACAGGTTATCCTTCTTTACGAACGAGACAGGCACACACCGCCTTTATGTTTGCGACCAGTGCAAACACTATTTGAAGGCGGTTGATTTGCGGCAGGCAAAAAAGTCGGTCCTTATCCCACTAGAAAGATTGTTAACTCTTGATCTTGACCGTCAGGCTCAGGAAAAAGGCTATTCTCCCTGCGCATGATAAATCCCCGTTCGGTATTGTACTTTCTATTCAAATTGGATAAACTGAATTAAACTAGATATAATTAATATGAATCTAGGGAGGTGAACGGGGATGTTCAAAAGTCTTGGTGTTCCAGAAATCATTCTGATCCTTGTTATTGTTATGATCTTCTTTGGTGTGGGCAAACTCCCACAGGTCGGCGAATCACTCGGTAAAGCGATCCGCTCTTTCAAGAAAGCTCAGAGCGCTGAAGAAGAAGAAAAAGAAAAAGAAACAACGACCACCAAATCAAGCGCTAAAAGCAGCAGTTCGAAGAAGACCGCCGCGAAAAAAGCCTAGTCGTTTCAGATTTTACGGCTGAAATTAATTGGAGAAGTCATTGGACATTTTCTCGTCGATTGGCACTCAAGAAATCTTGATGATTCTGCTCGTGGCAATGCTTGTCATTGGACCCAATAAGATCGCAGAATTTGGAAAGACTCTGGGCAATGTAACGCGCAATATCAAGAAAGCCTCTACAGACTTTACTTCAAATCTCAATCGGGAAATTGAAGCTGAAGATAAAAGTAAAAAATCCAGCATTCCACAAAATATAAAGCCTGAAAAGAAAGCCTGATAACGGCTTCGCCGATATGTCCCATTACAAGTCTGTCCGGCGCCTATTACAATGAGCGAAAACAATAAACTGGGTATCCTTGGGCATCTGCGTGAACTGCGCAAGCGCATTATGTGGAGCTTTATCGCAGTTATCGTTACCACTGCGTTAGCTTTCTGGAAATATAACTGGATTATCGAAATCCTCAAACGACCGGCTGGCGACGTCAGTTTCATCTATAACAAACTTACCGAGGGTTTCTCTATTTCCATGCGGGTCTCTTTCATCGCCGGGATTATCCTTGCTATGCCGGTAATCATGTATAACCTGATGATGTTCGTCATGCCAGCCCTTACTTCCAAAGAAAAACGTGGGGTGCTTCTTATACTGCCATGGGTCTTGATCATGTTTTTCGGCGGTGTCTATTTTGGATGGCGATTTCTTATCCCCCCGGCATTGAATTTTCTACTCGGCTTTGGCGCCGACGTAGCGACTTACCTGCTGAACCTCGGCGATTATGTCAACTTTGTGACGCGGTTGATACTCGTTATCGGACTTATATTCGAGATGCCGGTTGTAACAACATTCTTAACACGTATCGGTATACTTTCGTATCGCTGGATGGCTAATAAGAGAAAAATCTGGATAATCCTGGCTTTTGTAATTTCAGCAATAATCACACCGACGCCTGATGCCATCAACCAGAGCATCGTCGCCGGGACATTGATCGTCCTGTATGAGGTTAGCATCTGGTTAGCTTGGTTGGTTGACAAAAATAAGAAAAAAGCGCAAACCACCTAAAGAAACTTAATACTCATAACTTTATATCGTTACTGTTTATTTTTGTCACTAATTCGTCTCTCCCCTTGCTTTAGGCGAGGGACTATTTTATACTGACTTTGTCAACATCTCTGGGAGCGGCTGAGTCCCGGTGGGCTCCGCGGACTTCAAATCCGTTGGGGGGCATGAATGTGTCTCAGGTGGGTTCGACCCCCATACGCTCCCGCCAATAATTACTTGCTTAACATCGATTGCTAGTTTCCTTACTCTCATTCTTGCCTTATAAATTGCTGTGAACTATCATAACTTGCCTTAGATTAACTTGCATTGTTATTTATAA
>Ga0315281_10010385_pt1 | contig 12840 bp, 13 predicted proteins | sample YL17G07_0_MG_FD_204540 | JGI IMG/M metagenome (GOLD analysis project Ga0315281, IMG submission 204540) | Sediment microbial communities from Yellowstone Lake, YNP, Wyoming, USA - YL17G07_0 | ecosystem: Environmental > Aquatic > Freshwater > Lake > Sediment | place: USA: Wyoming | collected... | reverse complement strand
CGAGGCTGAGAAAGTCCCCGAACGGGCCGACCTTGGCGATGTCCTCCACCGCCAGGGTCTCGTCGTCCACGGCGATCCCGGCCACCACGTGCTTGATCATCTTGGCGAACTCGTTGTCCATCACGAACTGCCCGCAATCGAAAGTGACGCCCGACTCGATCATCCCCGCGCCGTAGATCAGGTTGGCCCCTGCCAACGCTGCCATGAGTCCGGTGAGGGTCTTCTCGTGCCCTACCTGGGCGTCACCGAGCTTCGCATCCGTCTACAACCCGGCCACGAAGCTCGGCAGCAGGTAGCGGCGCGCCATCTGCGCCACCGCGGCGCTGATCACGGCGATCTCGGGCGAGCCGACGGAAGCGGCCGCGAGCTTAAGGTCCATGGCCGTCGTCGAGCTGCCGTACATCACCGGGCAGCCACGCTCGGTGAGCTGCGCGAGCACGATGCCGCTCAGCACCTCGGCGTTGTGCGTGACCAGCGTGCCGGCCATCGTGACCGGCGAGGAGCCACCGGCCATCGCCATGCTGAGGACGTTGTCGGGGATCCACCAGCGCGCCGACTCGATGATGACCTCCGTGGCGTCGCGCGGCAGCTTGAGCGGGCTCACGGGGCAGACCCCGCTGTACAGGATCGGCCGTTCGCGCAGCTCGTCGCCGCCGCCCACGATCTCGGCGGCCATGCGGAAGATCGCCCGGCATTCCATGCCCGAGAGCGGGCCGATGCCGATCGGCTTCGTGGTGTTCAGCAGCTGCACTTCGCTGTTGTGCACGGCCGCCGTCTTGGGCGGCACGTCCTTGGCGCCCACGGCGATCTCGTGGGTGTCGAACTCGCTCAGGTAGTCGTTGAGACGGGCGATCTCGGCGATGTCCTGCTTCGTGGAGTCGCGGTACGCGCCCGTCTCCACGTCGATCACGCGGATGCCCTCGCTGAAGTTGGTGAAGGCCACGCGACCCGGTTCCATGACGAAGTCGTTCTTCGGGTCGCGGCCGTACAGTACGTACCTGCTCGGCGCCGAGTGGATCGCGTCCTCCGTCACGTGCGGCGGGATCCTGACGAGGCGCGTCTCGCGGTCGACGCGGCAGCCGCCGTCCTTGAAGATGTCGAGCGCCTCGTCGTCCTCCACGAACACCCCCGTGCGTTCGAGGACCTCCAGCGTCGCGAGATGGATGTCGTCGAGCTCGGACTCGGTGAAGACGTTGAGGCTCAAGCCGCGGCTGCGAGAGCCGCCGGCGTGCAGGTTGCGTTTCACACCGCTCCTCCTGTTCTGCGCGCGCAAACGCGCGTCGTCATGCTCTGGCCCCTCCGCCGAGCCCGGCGTGCGTCGTGAAACGGGCGACGGAGTTGATGGGGACGTCGAGCACCTCGGCGATACGGAACTTCGCCTCCATGGCGCCCGGGTGGTTGGGGTAGGTGAGCTCCTGCACCGGGATGCGGCCCAGGCCGAGGTCACGGCGCACGTCGTGCATGGCGATGGGGTCGGCAAGGTCGGCGACACCGACACCGAGCCGCTCGGCGACGTAGCTCTTGGCTTCCTTGAGGCGCATGCCTCGGGTCATCTGCATGCGGCCCACCAGATCTCCGGCGGTCCGCATCCCTCCCATGCCCGAAGCCAGCGCGTGGCTGCACGCCATGCCCAGCGGGTCGCCGACGCCTACCTACAAGCCATCGACCTTGAGGATGTCGACCAGCGCCCGCGAGACCCGCGACACGGCGTCGGCCGGGGGATAGGGGCTCATCGGCACGCCGCCGACGCCCATGCCCACGTTGGGGTGGATGGGGATCTCCGCCTCCTCCATGCAGGGCTTGATGACCGTGCAGGCGCGGGCCACGTTCCAGGCCACCGACTTGGTGGTGTTGACGTTGACGGCCGGCCCGAACATCGTGACGCCGGCCTCCTGTGCCACCTTCATCTGCTCCTTGGGCCACATGCCGGCGAGCCGCCTGCCCTTGTACGTGAGCTCGCCGTGCATGCCGAGCGTGCACTCGCTGGCCATGCCCAGCTCGATGCCGCAGTCCGGGTACTTGTCCTTGATCTGTTCGATGACCGTGAGCGCCGCCAGCAGGTCGGCGTCGCCGGCGGCTCCGGCCGTATCGAAGTCGAGGCCGTCGGCGCCGGCCTCCCACATGCCGTCGGCGACGTAGAGCATATCGGCGACGGCGTGCTCGACGGCCGCCAGCTGGGCCTCGCGCGCCTCGTCGATGCGGCCCAGCGGCATGAGCTCCGACCAGTTGGGGATAGGGCCGTCGGGCATGGAGTAGCGGCCCAAGTCCGGCATCGCGCCGTACTGCAGCGGCGCGATGATGTTGACCTGGGCCGTCTTCATCGCCTGCGCCTCGTAGCTGAGGATCGTCTTGATCGCCTTGTACGAGTAGTCGATGGCGAAGAGCTCCAGCATGTCGGCGCCGCGGTGGCTCTGGTAGCTGTACAACTCGTCGACGCGCGACCCGACGTCCAGGTTGCCGGAGCCGTCGAAGCTGAGCACGACTTCGTCGCCCATGTCGACGGCGCTGAACTTGGCCTCGGAGGCGAAGATGTCCACCAGGTGGTCGATCTCGGCGTCGCTGAGCGGCGGTGCCTTGGCGCGCCGCGCCCCGAGCTCCGAGCCCGCGACCAGGTCGGCGCGGATCTCGCTGGGCGTCATCTCGACGAGGCCACCGTCGCCCAGCCGCGTGCGGACTCTGCTCTCCATGCGACACCCCCACCAAGCTCCAGAAAGGATTAGTTAGTTGCATAACTAACTGATGTGCTAGAGTAGCAGACGGCGAGGGTGTGTCAAGTGGCCCGCAAGGCCGGGCGGGAAGAGAGGCCGCAGACGATGGCAAGATACGAACTACCGATCAGCGACCCCACGCCGGACCTCTCGCCGACGGCGGCGCGCATTCTGGAGGCGGCCAAGCGCGTGCTCGCCCGAGACGGCTTTCGCGCTCTGACCTTCGAGAAGATCGCCGCCGAGGCCGGCGAGAACCCGGCGCTGATCCGCTATCACTTCGGCAGCAAGGCCGGCCTCGTCACGACGCTCATCGATTCGGTCATGTATCTGGAGAGCGTCGAGCTCATCGAGCAGCTGACGAACGTGCCGCCGGGCGAAGAGCGGCGCAAGGCCCTGTTCCGTCTTCACGAGCGGTACGCGCGCGACACTGCCGCGTACCAGATGTTCTACGAGATCATCCCGCACATCATGCGCGACGAGCAGCTGCGGCCGCACCTGCGCGACCTCTTCGAGTGGTACCGCAAGCTGGACGCCTGGGCGCTCGGCGCCCAGGAGAGCGTGCAGCCGCCGTCGCAGCTCGAGCCGCTGGCGCTGCTCACCGTGGCGCTCGCCGACGGGGTCGCCCTGCAGGTGCAGGCCGACCCCGATCTCGACATCGGGCCGGCCTTCGCCATCTGGCGGGCCCTCGTCCTCGGGTACCTCGACGCCGGCGGGGCGTCGCCGGCCGGCGACGCCTGACCGGCGTCAGTCGCGCAGCTCGGCGTCGGCCGCCGCGACGATGCGCCGCAGCTCGCGCTGCTTGTCCTCGCCCAGGGGCTCCGGCCGGTAGCCCTCGAGGATCGCAAGACCCCGCTCCCGTGCGACGTCAAGCGGGTCGCGGTAGTGCACGCCGTCGGGGCCGATCTGCTGCCCGAGCGAGCGCTCGACCGTCTCCTTCATGTGCCGGCGAGTGTGCGCCTGCGCGAGAAAGTGCCCGCCGGGCCCCACGGCGTCGATGACGTCCAGCGCGAGGGTCTCGTCGTTCAGCTCGAGGTCGCGGAAGGCGTTGGCGGCGCGGTGATAGAGGTCGTCGTCGAGCAGCATGTGCTCGGGCGTGAACAGCTGGTAGCGGTTGGTGAGCCCGATGGTGGTCATGAGCTCCGAGCCCACGAGGCCGGCGAGCATCACCGTGTGGGCCGTCTCGGCGGCCGCCAGCCAGGTGCCCGGGAGGTCGTCGTCGGTGCCCGCGTAACCGCTCATGGCGGGCAGCCCGAAGTGATGCACGAGCTCGGTGGGGAGGAAGAGGCCGCGGTGGTTGAGCGGAGCCGTCACCAGCGCGGCCGTGCGCGGGTCGGCGTGCACCGGCAGGGGGAAGGCGAGGACCGGCGCTCCCGGGTGGGCGAGCTGCACCAGCACCGTGGCGCTGAGCAGCTCGGCGAAGCCCATCACGTAGGCGCCCGCCTTGGTGGCCGGCGCCGTCGTCCCGTAGGTCGGCATGGTCACGAAGCACACCGGTACGCCGGCGGCGGCGAACACGAGCGCCGCCTCGATGCCGTCCTTGTCGTTGACCAGCGGCTGGACGGTGCCGATGAGGTCGCTCATGACGGGCCGGCGGCGGAGCTCTTCGGCCCCGCCGGCCACGACCGTGGCCATCTCGACGGCGTACCGCGCCGCGCGCTCGCCCTGCACCATGCCCTGCAAATGTTTCACGGTGTTGCCCCAGCCGACCTCGAGCTCGTGCAGCTCGTGCGTCGCGCCGCAGTCGCCGGCGGCGACGGTGGGCCACCAGAACTGCAGCGATCCGAGGTAGTCGGTGAGGCGCGTGATCGCCGCCAGGTCGGCCTTGGTCGATGTGCGCCGCACCCCGGTGTGCCAGTCGACGACCTCGGTGCCGCAGCCGTTGGTCGTGTTGAAGGTCTCGCTACCAGCCAAGTCCAGGTCGCAGCGGCCTTCCCGGGAGCCGAGGACGAAGCTGCGCGGCGCGGTCGCCAGCGCGCCCTTCACGAGTTCGGGGGAGAAGCGGACCACGCCGCTGCCGCGGTCGACCGCCGCGCCGTGCTCCTCCAGGATGTCGAGAGCCTTGGGCGAGCCGAAGCGTACGCCGGTCCTCTCGAGCACCTGGAGGATGGCCTGCTCGTACCGGCCCAGCACGCGCTCGTCGTAGAACGACACGCGGAAGTCGGAGCCCAGAGGGCACAACGGCTGGCGCGTCGCGACGTCGAGGCCGGACCTAGCCATCGATGCCCGCCCGGCGCCGAAAGCGCTCCACCGAGTTGATGGGCACGCCCAGCACAGCGGCGATGCGGAACTTCGCCTCGAGGCCGCCGGGCTCGTTGGCGTAGGTGAGGTCCTGCACGGGGATGCGACCGAGGCCGAGCTCCCCGCGGATGTCGTGCATGGCCACCGGGTCGGCCAGGTCGCGGAGGCTGCAGCCCAGCTTGCCGGCCACGTACTCTTTCGCTTGCGTGAGGCGCATGCCCCGGGTGATCTGCATGCGGGCCACCAGGTCTCCAGCAGTCCGCATCCCGCCCATCCCCGAGGCCAGCGCGTGAGTCGACGCCATGCCGAGTGGGTCGCCGATGCCTACCTACAAGCCGTCCAGCTTGAGGATGTCGACGAGGGCGCGGGACACCCGCGCGGTGGCGTCGGTAGGCGGATACGCCGACATGGGCACGCCGCCGACGCCCATCCCGGCGTTCATGTGCACGGGGATCGTGGCCGCCGCCATGCACGGCTTGACGATCGTGCAGGCCCGGGCGACGTTCCAAGCCACGGACTTGGTCGTGTTGACGTTGACCGCCGGCCCGAAGATGGTGGCGCCGGCGGCGGTGGCCGCGGCGAGCTGGTCCTTGGGCCACATGCCGGCCAGGCGGCGGCCCTCGAACTCCAGCTCGCCGTGCATGCCGAGCACGCACTCGCCGGCCATGCCGACCTCGATGCCGGCCTCCGGCCACGCCGCGCGGATCTGGCGCACGGCGTTGAGGGTCGCGAGCAGGTCGCCGTCGCCGGCGGCCCCCGAGGTGTCGAAGTCGAGGCCGTCGGCGCCGGCCTCGACCATGGCGTCGGCCACGTGCACCATGTCGCGAGTGGCGTATACGCCGGCCTCGACCTGTGAGGCGCGCGCCTCGGCGATCCTGCCCAGCGGCAGCAGCTCGGACCAGTTGGGCACGGGGCCGTCGGGCATGGAGTAGCGCCCGAGGTCCGGCATCGCCCCGTAGTTGAGCGGCGCCACGACCATCATCTGGGCGTCCTTCATCGCCTGCGTCTCGAACGAGAGCACCGTCTTCACGGCCTTGTAGGAATAGTCGTGGTGCCAGAGCTCGACGGAGTCGGCGCCGTGGTGGTTCTGGTAGATGATCAGGTCGCTCACGGGGGTGCCGGCGTCGGCGTTGCCGCAGCCGTCGAAGCTGAGCACGACCTCGTCGCCAAGGTCCACCGCCGAGAACTTGGCCTCCGAGGCGAAGATGTCCAGCAGGTGGGCGATCTCGTCGTCGCCGAGGACCGGCGCTTTGGAGCGCTTCGCGCCCATCTCGCTGCCGGCGACGAGGTCGGCTTCGATCTCGCTGGGGGTCAACTCGATGAACGAACCGTCTCCGAGCCGGGTGGCGATGCGCCGTTCCATGGCACCTCCTGAGGGTGGCGGTCGGTGAGAGAGGCGTTAGTTATGCAGATAACTAACGCATGGAGAACCCTAGTCCGGGGCGCGCGCGGGTGTCAAGGCGACGGCGCCTCGTCAGGAGCGCGCCCGCCGGGGCGCCGGCCGGCGCCCGAGGCCGCCGCGCCGATGATCCGGCGCTCGAACAGGGAGTCGCCCTCCGTCGTCGAAACAAGTCGGGGCGGCGGGCGCGGGCCGCGTCCCCGCGCCGGGGGGTGACATCTATCGCGATCATCGCTTACCTCAATCTCGCTGGGGCGCTGCTGGCGTTCTTCATCGCCGCGCGCGTGATCGCCCTGGACCGCCGCGCCCTGCGTTCGCGGCGTGCCTCGTGGGCGCTGCTGGTGTGTTCGACAGCGCTGCTCGCGGCGCTGCTCGGCGTGCAGCTGTTCCTCGATCAGGACACTGCCCACACGGCTCTGCGCAGGGCGGCGACCTTGCTCGAGTCGGCGCTCGTCATCTCGCTCGTCCTCGGCTGCTTCTATCTGTACGTGCGGGAGCACGAGCGGGTCGCCGAGCTGTACGACGCCGCGGAGACGCACTCGCGGCGGTCTCGCCGTCTGGAGGCGATCCTGCGGCTGAGCGACGAGTTGCGCACGGCGCGCGGCGTCCAGGCGGCCGTCGACCTCGCCGCCGGCGCCGTCAAGGCCACCCTCGCCTACAAGGAGTGCGCGCTCTACCTCCTCGACGAGGAGGGCGACGTCTACCGCGCGCGAGCGGCTCTCGGGGGGGGACCCGGACTACAACCAGGTGCTCTTCGACCGGCCGATCCCCGGCCAGATCGTGCGCGACGTGCTGCGCGACGAGTTCCGGCAGGGCAGCGTGTACCTCGTCGACCACACAAGCTACTCCTGGACGGAGGAGGAGTTGTTCTTCTTCCCGCCCGGCGACCTGCCCGACCTGGGGCCGGGCCACTTCCACGCCGACGATGCGCTGTTCGTGCCGCTCCGCGATCACGACGAGCAGCTCATCGGCCTGTTCGATCTCTACGACTCGGAAGACGGGCTGCTCCCGACGCCCGAGGCCCTGCAGGCGCTCGAGGTCTTCGCCAACGTCACCGCGAGCGCCATCGAGAATGCGCGTTACGAGGCCGAGCTCGAGCAGCGCGCCGTCACCGACGGCCTGACGGACCTCTTCAATCACGGGCACTTCCAGGCGACGCTGCTCGGGGAGGTCGAGCGCGCCGCACGCTACGACCTCGCCTTCTCGCTGCTCATGATGGACCTCGACCTGTTCAAGACCGTGAACGACCGCCTCGGGCACCCGCGCGGCGACGAGGCGCTGAAAGCCGTCGCCGAAGTGCTGCGCGCCAACGCCCGCATCTCGGACTTCGTGGCCCGGTACGGCGGTGAGGAGTTCGTCATGATCCTGCCGGGCACCACGGCACGGCAGGCCGGCGCTCTGGCGGAACGGATCGCCCAGGGCGTGCGCGAGATCCGGCTCGCCGTACCCCACCCGCCGCCGCTCTCGATCAGCATCGGCGTCGCCGACTACCCGGCCTGCGGTCGCGACCGCGAGAGCCTCATCGGGGCCGCCGACACCGCTCTGCTGTTCGCCAAGCGCGCCGGGCGCGACATGGTCGCGGACTTCTCGCGGATCTCCCTCGTCGAACTCGACCAGACCGGTCTCGAGGGACTCGCCTTCCGCCTCGAAAAGGCAGACATCGAGACGCTCGAGACCCTGGCCGCCGCGATCGACATGCGCGATGCATTCTCAGCGGAGCGGGCCGCGGGAGTCGCCCGCGCGGCAGGGCTGGTGGCGGACGAGCTGCGGCTGGACGAGGCGGAGCGTGACGTGCTGCGCGTGGCCGCACTGGTCTACGACATCGGCAAGGTCGGCATCCCCGTGGAACTGCTCAACAGGCGCGGCGAGTTGACCGCCGGGGAGAAGTCGACGATCCGCCGGCACCCGGAGATCGGGATGCGTCTGCTCGAGAGCACGATGTACCTCCACGCGCTGGCCCCGGCGATCCTGCACCACCACGAACGCTGGGACGGGGAGGGCTACCCCGACGGGCTGAAGGGAGAGGCGATCCCGTTCGCGGCGCGGGTGATCGCCGTCTGCGACGCCTGGCAGGCAATGGTGAGTGACCGCCCGTACCGGCCGGCGCTCACGCCGGAGCGGGCGATAGCGGAGCTGCGCGCCGGCGCCGGCTCCCAGTTCGATCCGCAGCTCGTGGAGGCGTTCGTCGACGGACTGCGGAGAGCGGACGGGGCGGGCGGCTGACGCCGCCCGCCCCGTCCGCTTTCACTCCTACTCGCCTCGCGGCGCGGACGTCACTTGGGCCAGGTGCTCGCGTGGATGTCCATGACCTGGTGCAGCAGCTCGACGGCGTCGTCGTGAGGCCGCTGGAAGGAGTTGCGCCCCATGATCGTGCCGAAGCCGCCGCCCAGGGCGGTCTCGCGGTTCTCCGCGAGCACGTCTTCGGCGCCCTTGGCCTCGCCGCCAGAGAAGATCACGATGCGACGGCCGGCGAAGGCGCCCTTGATGACGTGGGCGACGCGCTCGGCGAGCGTGTCGGTCTTCACGCCGGCCTTCTCCATCGCCTTGCGCGCCGCGTCAAGCTCGATGTGCGCGCTCGGCGGCTTGATCTTGATGATGTGGGCGCCGAGCTGGGCGGCGATCTGGGCCGCGTAGGCGCACACGTCGATGGCGGACTCGCCCTGCTTGCTGAGCCCCGAGCCGCGCGGGTAGCTCCAGACCACGACCACGAGGCCGGCGGCCTTGGCCTCGAGCGCGAGCTCGCGCAGCTCCTCGTACATCTCGTTGCGGTGCGCGGAACCCGGGTAGATGGTGAAACCGATGGCGCCGCAGCCGAGCCGCAGGGCATCCTCGACGCTGGCGGTCACGGCCGGGATGGGATCGGCCCCGCTGTAGAGCGAATCCGAGTTGTTGGCCTTGAGGATGAGCGGCACCTGGCCGGCGAACTCGGCGGCGCCGGCCTCGATGAAGCCGAGCGGCGCCGCGTAGGCGTTGCAGCCCGCGTCGATGGCCAGCTGGAAGTGGTAGCGCGGGTCGTAGCCGGCGGGGTTGGGCGCGAAGCTGCGCGCCGGGCCGTGCTCGAAGCCCTGGTCCACCGGCAGCATGACGAGCTTGCCGGTGCCGGCCAGACGCCCGTGATTGAGCATCCGGTAGAGGTTGGCGAGCGTGCCGGGGTTGTCCGACGCGTACCAGGAAAGGATCTCGCGGACTCTGTCTGACATGGGTGCCCTCCAAGGACGGTTGAACGCACGGGCGGCTCCGCGCCTCCCGTGCGGTGTGCACCATGCGAGTACACCCCGCGCCTGACGACAAGTCAAGGCGACGGAAGCGGCGGCGCGGCGATGCGGCTCGCGATATGGTGGACATATGGGCACCGAGACTGCGGCCGCCTCGCTGGCGGTGACCTTTGTGGGCCACTCCACCGTCCTCATCGAGGTGGACGGCGCGCGCATCCTCACCGACCCGCTGCTGCGGCTGCGCGTGGGCGCGCTCATCCGGCGCAGCCCGCTGCCGCCGGCGAGCGTCTACCGCGACCTCGACGCGGTCGTCATCTCGCACGCGCACCTCGACCACCTCGACGTGCCATCCCTGCGCCTCATCGACAAGGTCACGCCGGTGCTCGCTCCACGCGAGACCAAACGCTTGATCAAACGCCTGGGGTTCGCCGACGTGACCGAGATGGAGGCGGGGGAGAGCCGCACGGTCGGCGGCGTGCGGCTGACCGCCACTCCCGCCGTCCACGGCATCACGCGCCACCCGATGGCCGCGCCGGGCAACACGCTCGGGTACCTCGTGGAGGGCCGGCTCACGGCGTACTTCGCCGGGGACACCGGCCTGTTCGACGAGATGGCGGGGCTGGCAGACCACCTCGACCTCGCGCTACTGCCCGTCGGGGGGTGGGGGCCGCGCCTGCCGGAGGACCACCTCAACCCGCTGACGGCCGCCAAGGCGCTGCGCCTGCTGCGGCCCGCCGTCGCCGTGCCGATCCACTGGGGCACGCTGTATCCGCCGTGGCTGCCGCCGGCGTTCAACGCCAAGTTCGGCCGCTGGCCGGTCGCCTTCGGGCGGTACGCCGCCCACCTGGCGCCGGGCGTCGAGGTGCGCGTGCTCGAGCCGGGCGCCACGACGCGCATCGATGCCGCCGGGCGAGGGGAGGCGGTCACGTGAGCGAGCTGCGCCTCGCCGGCCCGGATGCTACGGCCGGCTCACCGACGAGGGTCCCGCCGCGCAGGAGAGTATGCTTGGGCAGTAGGGTCGACGCGGCTTCTCACCACGGCACGCTGGCTCCCGGCAAGCGAGAGGAGAGCCGTCATGGACTGGCGCTGGACCAACGACCCGCTGGGCGCACCCGACGAGGACCACGCCAGGTGCATCGCGGCCCCCGGCCCACGGGTCCTCGAGTACTGCGGTCACTCGTTCTCGCTCACCACCCATGAGTGCGCCCCCGGCACCGTGCTGGACGACGGCCGCACGCCGCTCTCGTGCTGGAGGCTGCACCTCGACTGCACGGAGCTCGGTTGCGCCTGGTCGAGCGGCGCCACGTCGCTATCGTGGCGCAGCGTGCCCTTCATCTCCCCGTCTGCTTCCAGCGCTACGGCGCGCGAGGCCGGCCGCCGGTTGCTGGAGGCCGCGGAGACCGACTTGGCCGAGGCCGCCCTCTGCTGACGTCGTCGCCCTGCCATCAACGGTGCACCCGGTTGCACCAATCCTCGCGAACAGGGAGACTTGGGCCCTACGTTCGACCGTGAAAGCGAACCTGGGAGGTTCCATGCATCGAGAGACAACGCACACCGCGCGCCGCAGCCGCTCATTGGTCGTGCTCTTTCTGGCGCTGGCCATCGTCGCCGTGTTCGGGATCGCGGCGCAGCAGGCGCTGGCTAAGGCAGACGGCTCGTACAATCACGGCGGCGCCGTGTGTGCCAACTGTCACGGCACGCCATTTGCGCCAACGAACGCGAAATGCATCACCTGTCACAAAGGCTATGCGGCCGTCTTCCCCTCCAAGAACTGCTGGACGTGCCATACGCCTGGGCAGGACATGGCTCCGGTCAAGTCCGGTGCTCCCGCCGACTGCACGGTCGCCTGCCACCTGGCTAGCGGGGCCACCAGCACGCACGTGGCGCATACGGACCGCCCGACGATCTGTACCGTGTGCCATCCGCTGACCACTAGCGCCACCATCGCCAACGGCAGCCCGCACCACACCGCGAAGGCGCTGCCAGCTACGACGATCACGCTCAAGGTCGCCCCCACGTCGATCAAGCTCAAGAAGACCGTCACAGCAGCCGGCATCGTGACGCCTGTGTCTCTGGTCGGCGAGCCCGTAGCGCTTACGGCGCAGATGAAGAAGGGGACGAAGTGGGTCAAGGCCAAGGCCGTCGCCGTCGAGGTCACCGCCGTGGGCGCCACCGCCGCCTACAGCTGGACCTACAAGCCCCTGAAGAAGGGCATTTACCGCATCCAGGCCGTCATCAAGGCGACGTCGGACTACAAAGGCTCCGTGTCGCCGTGGAAGACTTTCAAAGTGAAGTGACGATCTGACTCGTTTGCACTGATCTGAACGCGGACGCTGCGTCCGCGAGCAGACGCAGGGCGGGCGGCGGGCTTTTCGGCCCGCCGCCCGCCTTTCTCTTCACAGAGGCGGCACCCCGGGCTTGCACCGCGGCCGTTATCCCGGCATGCTCTCCCCTACGAGTCGCAGGCCGCGCCCATACGGGGGAGCGGCCGAGAAAGGAAAAGAGCATGCCGAGCACCAAAGCCAGGCCGAGGGCCGACAAGAAGAGGGGCCGTCCGTTCGACCCCTCCCGCCGTCGTTTCTGCCACTTCTGCAAAGAGAAGATCGACGAGGTCGACTACAAGGACTTCACCGCGCTGCGCCGCTTCATCAGCGACAGAAGCAAGATCAAGTCGCCGCGCGTCACCGGCACCTGCCGACGCCACCAGCGCCAGCTTGCGACCGCCATCAAGCGCGCTCGCGAGATGGCGCTCATTCCCTACGTCTCCGAGAGCAAGGGCATCGAGAAGGGCGGCCGGCGGCCGCGCTGATCTACGGTGTCGCGGGGAGTGTGCCACCCGCGGTCTTCTGGAGGGACTCCGCGATGACGTCCGCGAGGGCCTGGGGTCGATCAGCGCAGCGCTCCATCGGTCGCCGAAGAGCCCGCGGCGGAGGTCCGGCTCTTCCGGCCGGACCTCCGCCGCGGGCTCTTTGACTTTGACGGCAGGGTACCGCTGGCCTCGATCCTTCACGAAGGCTCTCGCGGCTTCGTCTGAGGACCGCATCAGGCCCCGTCCCACGATACGGCACGCGCGTGAGCGCCGCTGGGGGCGCGGTGGAGGCACGGCGGAGCCCCGAGGCGTCTTTGCGAGTGATCCACCCGCCCTTAAGACATACTGAAGCCGGTCGCCGTAGCGCCTGCGTGTAGTGGAAGCGGCGCTCCGCTCGTCAGCCCGTGGGCAAGGCTTGCCGGACGTCGCACCGGGCATTCACGAGCACGGGGCGGAGGGCTAGCAGGCTGC
>Ga0315281_10010384_pt1 | contig 12840 bp, 12 predicted proteins | sample YL17G07_0_MG_FD_204540 | JGI IMG/M metagenome (GOLD analysis project Ga0315281, IMG submission 204540) | Sediment microbial communities from Yellowstone Lake, YNP, Wyoming, USA - YL17G07_0 | ecosystem: Environmental > Aquatic > Freshwater > Lake > Sediment | place: USA: Wyoming | collected... | reverse complement strand
CAGCCGTCTGTGCCGTGGGATGGTGGCGCAACAGGACACGCACCTGGGCGAGCTGTTCAGAGCATCAGGTCTCAACATCCTCGGTCGGTCCGCGGCGCCCGAGTACTCGATGGCCGGGACGACTGAGAGTGCGCTGCACGGCAACGCCTCGACGCCATGGAAACAGGGGTACTCAGCCGGTGGCTCGAGCGGTGGCGCGATGGCCGCCGTCATCGCCGGCATCGTGCCGATCGCGCACGGCTCGGACATCGCGGGATCGATTCGCGTTCCGGCGAGCTACTGCGGCGGCGTGGGCCTCAAACCCTCGCGCGGACGCGTGTCGTTCGGACCGATGGGGGATGAAAACGGATATGGCCTCGGCCAGAACTTCGTGCAGACCAGGAGCGTGCGCGACGCGGCGGCGATGCTCGATTGCCTGGCGGTGCCGCAGATCGGCGATCCGTTCCTGATTCCGAAACCGGCCGAATCGTACGCGGCGCTCGCTCGCACGCCGGCGCGCACGCTGCGGATCGGCTGGTCGACGAACGCGCTGATGGGCGTCGGCGTCGACACCGAGGTGGCACAAGCCGTCGAACACACCGCGACGCTGCTCGCCTCGATGGGGCACCACGTGGTGGAGGAGAGCCCGGAGTTCGATGGCCTGCAGGCGGTGCGGCACATGACCGACGTGTGGTTCTTCGGCTTCGACCTCCGGCTCGAGAGCTACTCGAAGCGGAGCGGACACACGATCGGTCCGGACACGCTCGAACCTATCACCCTCAAGATCTACGAATACGCCAGGCAGCTGAAGCCCGCGCGGTTCCTGAACGCGCTCGCCGGCGTCAACACGGCGCGACGCCAGCTCGCTCGCTACTTCACGCGGCACGATGTCTGGCTGTGTCCGACGACGGCCCGCGTGGCCGAGCCGTGGGGCACCTACAATCTCGGACGGAGCGACGTCGAGGTGGAGGATCTCGCCGAAAAGATCTTCCGCGGGCCGTGTCAGTTCACCTTGCCGCACAACATATTGGGAACGCCGGTGATTTCGCTGCCCCTGGCGATGCACTCCTCCGGCCTGCCGATCGGCATCCAGCTCGGAGCCGGACCGGCCAACGAGCACGTTCTGCTGCAGCTGGCGTCCGCGCTCGAAAGTGCGAGGCCCTGGGCAGGGCGTGTCCCGTCGTTGCACGTGTCCACGGCCGTGTGATCTCGGGCCGATCGACTATCCTTTCGCGATGATGCGTCCATTCCTGGGGTTCGTCTCGGCCAGCCTCATCCTCGCGTCCTGTGCGAAGAAGCCGCCGGTGACGCAGCCGCGCGACCCGTCTGCGACGCGCTCGGCGATCCATCAGGTCATTCCGCTCCCGCGCACGGTGGAAGCACGCGCCGGCGCCGGCTTCACGATCACGGCCGACACGGTGGTGGCCGTTTCAGGCGGTGACGACCGAGGTATCTGGATAGCGAAGTACCTCGCGGACGTGATCGGCCTGGCCGCGGCGCCGCAGCCGCCGCGCGTCGTCGTGGCGGGCGGATCGATTCCCGTCGGCGCCATCTCGCTGGAGCTCGGCGACGCCGCCATCACCGGGGCCGAGGCTTACGAGCTGACGGTGGCCTCGGACCGTGTGACGATTCGCGCGAATCAACCCGCGGGCTTGTTCTACGGCGTGCAGTCCTTTCGGCAACTGCTGCCGGCCTTCGTCGAGTACCAGGCCGTGAGGCCGGACAAAACGCGCCCCGTCGTCGCGCCAGCCGGCCGCATCGTGGACGATCCACGATTCGAATGGCGTGGAGCGATGCTCGACGTCTCGCGGCACTTTTTTCCGGTGGACGCCGTGAAGCGGTACATCGACCTGATGTCGCTGTACAAGTTGAACCGGCTGCACCTGCACCTCGCCGACGATCAGGGGTGGCGAATCGAGATCGCGTCGTGGCCCAACCTGACGGCTCGCGGCGGAAGCACGCAGGTCGGCGGAGGGGCCGGCGGTTTCTACACGAAGGAACAGTATGCCGACCTTGTCCAATACGCGGCGGATCGCTTCGTCACCATCGTCCCGGAGATCGACATGCCGGGACACACCAACGCCGCGCTCGCCTCCTATGCCGAGCTGAATTGCGATGGTGTGGCACGCGATCTGTACACCGGCACGCAGGTCGGGTTCAGCGCGTTCTGTGTGGACAAGGAGATCACCTACACGTTCATCAACGACGTCGTGCGCGAGATCGCGGCGCTCACGCCGGGTCCCTGGTTTCACATCGGCGGCGACGAGGTGAAGACGCTCACCCCGGAGCAGTACGTCCGCTTCGTCGAGCGCGTGCAGACCATCGTTCAGTCGCACGGCAAGCAGATGGTCGGCTGGGACGAGATCGCCCCGGCGCGGCTCCTGCCCGGATCGGTCGTCCAGCACTGGCGGCCGAAGACGACGCCGGCCGAGGCGGTGGCGAAGGGAGCGCGGGTCATCATGTCGATCGCGAACACGGCGTATCTGGACATGAAGTACGACGTCACCACGCCCATTGGCCTGTCGTGGGCGGGCTACGTGGACGTGAACACCGCGTACGATTGGGATCCCGCGACGATGGCCGCAGGGGTGGGGGAGTCGGCGCTGCTTGGCGTCGAGGCGCCGCTGTGGTCCGAAACGCTGGCGACGATCCGGGAGGTCGAGTTCCTCGCGTTCCCGAGGCTCATCGGAATCGCGGAGGTCGGCTGGTCACGCGCGGAGGCGCGCGACTGGAACGCGTTCAAGCAGCGCCTCGGGGCGCACGGGCCGCGGCTCACTGCCCTGGGCGTGAACTTTTTTCGGTCGCCGACGGTTCCCTGGAAATACTGAAGTGATACGCCGTCAGCCAACAGAGCTGACGGATGGAACGGGATCACACAGAGAAACGAAGGAACGGAGGCGAACGGAGGCCACCGCTTGACATGCGGCGCGAACTGTCATACTGTCATATGACAGTTACCCCATGCGCTTCCAACTCAATTTCAAGTCCGGCAAGCCCGTCTACCTCCAGGTCGTGGATCAAGTGAAAGCCGCCGCCGCGTCGGGGGCCGTCCGGCGCGGCGAGCCGCTGCCTTCGATTCGTCCCCTGGCCGAAACGCTGCGCGTCAACCGCAACACCGTGGCCAAGGCGTACGCGGAGCTCGAGAGCCAGGGCATCATCGAGACCGTCGCCGGCAAGGGCTGCTTCGTCCGCGCGAACAACTCGCCGTTCAAGAAAGAAGTGCGCATCGAGCTCCTGACGCAGGAGATTGATGACGCCGTGATCCAGGCCCACCATCTCCAGGTGGGCAAGCCGGAGTTTCTCCGGCTCGCCGACGATCGATTCGACGCGTTCCAGCAGCAGCGCGACCGCGCCGAGAAGTCAGGACACCTATGAATCCCGACACACCCGTCATCGCGATCGACCAGCTCGTGCGCCGCTTCCGCCGCGCCGACGCCGTCGCCGGCCTCACTCTGCGCGTGCAGCCAGGAGGCTGCTACGGGTTCTTTGGCCGCAACGGCGCCGGCAAGACCACGACGATCAAGTGCCTGTTGAACCTGCTGCGGCCGACGAGCGGGGAGGTGAAGATCTTCGGCCTGGATCCGGCGCGCGACGAAGTGGCCGTCAAGTCGAGGCTCGCCTACGTGCCCGACATGGTGGCGTTCTACCCCTGGATGACCGTGCGCGAGACGCTCGACTACTTCGCGTCGTTTCGCGGACACTGGAATCAGCAGACCGAGCGCGCGCTGCTGGACCAGTTCCGGCTCGATGTTGGGCAGAAGACCAGCCATCTCTCCAAAGGCCAGCGCACGCAGCTGGCGCTCATCACGGCGATCTGTCCGGAGCCCGAGCTGCTGGTGCTCGACGAACCCACCTCCGGCCTCGATCCGATCGTCCGCCGCGAGTTCATCCAGACGGTCATCGGCGCGTATCAGGAGGGCGACCCGGGGCGGCGAACGGTGTTCGTCTCGACCCACCTGATCTCGGAGTTCGAAGGGCTGATCGATCGGTTCACCATCATCGAGCGGGGACGCGACGTGCTCACGCTGGACGCCGACGCCGCGCGGGAGCGCTATCAGAAGATTTACGCGCGCTTTCCAGGCGAGCCGGGGCACATCGATCTGGCCGGCGCACAGGTGCTTCGCCAGCAGGGCCGCGAAGTCGAGGTCATCGTCAACGGCAACGCGGCCGACGTCATGGCGCGTTTGAGAGCGCAATCGCCCGAGACGTTGACCAGCGAAGCTTTGACGCTCGAAGAGATCTTTGTCACCACGCTTCAACCCACCGGTGGCGTCACGGCATGAGCCGCACGGGCGTGCTGCCGCTCGACGTCACCAAGGAGATCCGCGTTCTCGCCGGCGCCTGGATGGCCTGCCTTGTCGCGATGTCCCTCCCAGCGGTATCCCGCGTTGATGCGTTCCGAGGACTGGCGACTTCGGCGTACTTCATCGGGATCGCGTCGCTCGGCGCGCTGTCGATCGGGCACGAGTACAGCCACCGCACGCTGACCATGTTGCTGTCCCAGCCGGCGCGTCGCGAACGGCTTTTCCTCGTCAAGATGGGTGTGCTCGCCGCGATGCTGCTGACGATCAGCGCGGTCGCGCGCTTCGTCGTGGATTTTCCAGAACCCGAGCCGGAGAGGCTGGCGTTGACCGTGCTGCCCATGCTCTGCGGCCTGTTCATCGCGCCGTGGCTCACGATGGTGTGCCGCAACCCAATCGCGGGAGCGGTCTTCGCCTTCGCGCCGGCGGGGTGGCTGTTGGTGGTGAGCGAACGGCTGTACGTGGCCATGTACGGACGGGAACCGTCGATCGATGTCGCGATGACGTTCGCGTGGACGGCAACATTGGGCCTGTGCGCGGTTGGCGCCGTGATGAGCTGGCGGATGTTCATGCGGCTCGAGGCGATCGACGGTGCGGGCCCCGAGGTTCATCTCCCGCAGTGGCTCCGGCGAGGGACCACGACGAATATCGCGGCATCCACACTGACGAAGCGCCACCCGGTCTGGCTGCTCGTGAAAAAGGAGATCGGACTACAGCAGATGGCGCTGGCCGTCGCCGGACTCTACGTGCTCGGCTGGCTCACCCTCGTGATGGTCAGGCATAGCGTCCAACACGGGGACGAAATCTTCACCGCGCTGACGTTCTTCTACGGTGCATCGATGCCGGTGCTGATTGGGTCGCTCGCCAGTGCCGAAGAACGACGGCTCGGCACGCTCGAGTGGCAGGTGCTGCTTCCCGTCGCGACACGGACGCAGTGGACCGTCAAGGTGGCAGCCGCGATCGGTCTGGCGCTGCTGCTGGCGATCGGCGTGCCGGCGCTGCTGCTGGCCTCACTCGATACGGCTGGCGTCATGAGGTTCCTCTCCCGGCCCGGCTTCGCGGTGGCAATCGCCGCGCTCACCGTCGTCAGCCTCTACGTATCCTCGCTGTGCACGAGCGGACTGCGCGCGGTACTGACGTCGGTCTCCGCGATCTGCGCCGTGGTGTTCTTCGTCGGCAGCGTGGCCCAGGCGCTGTTCTCGTCAGGAAGGGTGGCGTTTCTCTGGTCGGCACCGGTCTCGATGGCCGCTCGGGCGTCCAGGGAGAAAGCCTGGCAACATGTCGGCATCAACCCGGTCAATTTCAGCCGGCTCATGGGCACGCTGGAGCTCTTGCTCGTCGCGGTCATTCTCGCGGTGGTACTGAAGGTCGCCATGGCGAATCATCGCTCGGCCGACCCCGCCGGCGGGCGCGTGTGGACGCAGGCGATCCTGATGGCCGTCTGGGTGACCGTCGGGGCCCTGTTGCTTGGCGGCATGGCCCTCATGATGGTGGGCTACGCGTTCTCCTCGAATACCATTTCCTAGTCCCTCGTCCGATTCGCGCGACCTGAATTCAGGAACACCGAATTCGGACCCGTGATGAACTCGGCCCCGCCTGCGCTCGCCCGCTCGGCTAGAATCAGCATGGCCGCATGCCCCTGTCCACCGGCACGTCTCAGGACCTCTGATCAGCCGCTCTCTCCCGTTCGCTTCGGCCGCTTCACGTTCGATCGCGCCACGCGGCAATCTGATCTGCGACGAAGCGCCGCGCGTCGTGCCGAAGGCGGAACTGCACAGCCACCTCTGGCCGGACAGCTTCGTGTCAGACGCGTCGCTGCTCGGCCTGATCAAGGAAGTGCGCCGCGCGCTGAACGACGAGGGGGACGGTGGGCTGATCCGCACGGCGCATCGCGTCGGATACGCCTTTGCCGCGCCGCTGCAGCGCGTCGCCGCCCCGCGCGTCGCGCCTTCTGGCGCGTGGGTGATGGTCGGGTCCGTCTGCGTGCCGCTCGGCGAAGGCGAGAACCTGATCGGCCGCGACACGGAATGCACCGTCCGCGTGGATCTGCCCAGCATCTCCCGGCGTCATGCGCGGATCGTCGTCGCTGGAGTGGACGCCACGATCGAGGATCTCGGCAGCAAGAACGGGACGGCCGTTGGTGACCAGCCGGTGACCCGACCGACCGCCCTGCGCGACGCGGATCCGATCCAGGTCGGCGGCGTGTCGCTCACGTTTCACGTCTCGATGACGAACTTCCCGAAAGAAACGCTGCCGATCAGCAAGCCGGCGGCGCCGGACCGGGAACACGACACCGACCACACGCGCTGACGCCAGCACGACCTCAGACCATCGGCCCCACGGCCTGGCGAAACCGCTCCAGATCGCGCAGGTCCTCCCGCAGAACCCTGAGGACGATCGACGGGTCGAGCCTGGCGTAATCGTGGACCAGGATGTTGCGAAACCCAACCATCAGGGCCAGCGCCCCTCCGAGTTCCTGTGGGATAAGCTGCGCTTCGGCCAGAATCTCGAACGACTCGGCGCCCGTCTCCGGAACTCGCAGGCGCCGGTCGGCGACGATGTGATCCGCCACGTCCATGCATGTTTCGATGGCGAGATGCAGCGTGCGTTCAACGACGCGCTGCGTCCTCCAGTCCTGCTCGTACGCGGACTGCTCGATTTCGCGATACGGCGTCAGTTGTTCGAGATAGGTATCGAGGAGCGAGAGACGGCGCCGAACGAGGTCGCGATCAACCACGCGTCTGACGCTCGCCCAGCAGGCGATGCTCGCGGACGCGAAAGTCCTGAAACATCCGCCCCTGCACAGACTCGTACCGGTGTCGCGCAAACGGGTCGCGGTCGACCAGCACCCGTCGCGTGGTGAGCACGCGGCCCACGAGCGAAAGGGGCGCCCCGTTCAATAACACGACGTCAATGGCGTCGGTCGCGAGTTGTCGGGCTGCTGCGCGCGAAACCGCCAGCCGAGCGACGTGCGTGTCCGCGCCTGGCACGACAAAGATGGCAATGTCCACATCGCTGCGAGGCGTCAGCGCCCCCGTGGACGCGCTCCCGAACAGATACGCAAACTCGACCTCGCCTGAGGCCTCACGGATGGCATCGCCAAGACCCGCGACGCGGCGGTCGAGGTCGGCTGGCAGCGTGAGCTTCACCGGCACGGCTCCAGTATAGACCCCGGAGGACGCCCGCCTCCGTTCGCTCCCCCGCGAATCCCCGAAATCCCCCCAGCATTCCCCAGTTCATGATCTCCTACACCCTCGCGAGCGCTGAAGGGAACATTCCGTTCACCGGCAACCAGGGTCGCGTGACCGACTCGGGCAACCCGAATCTCGACTGGGGCGCGACGGCCGACGACCGCCGGCACGTGCTCGTCGCGAGCGGCTCGTACATGCTGCCGGCCGGCGTCCAGCTCGGCGCCGTCTGGACCATCCGCTCGACGATGCCGTTCAACGCGGTTGCCGGCGCGGACCTCAACGGCGACGGCGTCGTGTCGGACTTCGTGTCCGGCACCACGCGCGCCATGGGCAATCGCGACAACACCGCGATGATGGCGGCCGTGAACGTCTACCGCGCGACGCTCGGGCTCGCGCCCCTGGCTGAGTCGCAGGTCGACAGCAACGGTTACAACGCGATCGATCTGCGCGTGAACAAGTCCTTCGCGCTCGGCGGCCACAGACGGATCGAGCTGATCGCGCAGGTCTTCAACGTGCTGGGGCGGGACAATCTGGCGGCCTCGGGTGGCGCCGGCGGGCAGGCCGGCGTGCCGCCGGGCTGGGTCCTGAACGTGCGGTCCGACTCGTTCGGCCGGATCAACCAGGCCTACAACCGCCAGCAGGCCGAGCTCGCCGTTCGCGTGGGCTGGTAGACTCCAGTCGGCCGAGCCGGCGCGGCTTGTCCCGCGGCGGCGTCAGCCTTGCGCGGCAATGCCGTTTCCTCCTACCCTAGCAGCGTTGTTCACAGCGTCGGACGCGAACGGTCGTCATGGGAGCGAGTATGGTGACCAGGCGCCGCGAAAGATCGCTCGCCTCATCGTGGCGATGCTGCTCGTCTGGCTGACCGCCACGCAGATCGCCGATCTTCGGCGCCTGGAGAACGGCCTCTCCCGCACCGGCGACGCCTACACCGAAGCCGACACGCTCCGATCGGCCGAGTACTACGCGAAGTTCGGATTCATCACCGACGCCGGCCTGCCACACATCGTCTACGGCGACCGCTTTCCCGACATGGGTTCGGTACGCAACCTGGAACTCCCGCTTACCCGCGGCGTGTACACTCGCTACCCGCCGCTGCCCAACATACTTTGCGGCCTGTTCGAAGTGACGTTCGGCTTCGACCACTTGTGGGCATGGCGATTGGTGCCGGTCGCGCTCACGCTCGCCGCCACGGCGGTGCTGTTCTTCGCCCTCCAGTTGCCGTTTGGTCCGATGGTGGCGGCAGGTGTCACCGTGCTCGCCTCTGCGGTTCCGATGACGCTCTCGCACATGCACGACCTCCACTTTCAGGGATACGCCCACGCCCTCCTGCTGGCGGAGCTCGGCCTGCTCACGCACATCGTCTTCGGTCGCAGGGCCGCGTCTTCCTGGCAGATCGCACAGGTCGCGCTCATCGCCTTCGTGCAGGGCTGGCTGTCGTTCGAATACGTCTTCATCGTCACCGGCGCCGCCATCCCGTTGGCCCTCGTGGCGCAGCAGTATGGGCGGCCGGCCAGCGTGCGCCTCGTGCTGCCGCTCGTGGTCGCGGCGGGTGCCGGGTTCATCGCGGCCGGCGCGCTGCACTTCCTCCAAGTCGCCATCTTCCACGAGTCGGCAGCGGCCGCGATCGCGGACATGGGCGGTCGGGCGGTGTTCCGCATCATCGGCGACGGGCGCACCCCGTATCCGAAGGCCGTCCTGGTGGTCGGAACACGTTACCTGAAGGCGCTCTGGATCGGGCCGGATCGGTCGTACTTCGGCAGCTTGCTCCCGGGCTTCACCGCAGGGCTGGTGCTGTCGGCGTGGCTTGCCGGGCGAAACAACGTGCGACTCCCGGCCGCCGTGCGGTCAGCCGGCGGGTGGCTCAGCGCGGATGTGATGGGGCTCATCGCCGCATACGGGATCAGCGGCCTCTGGGTCATCGTCATGCCGGAGCACGCCAACGCCCACCAACACTTCGTGCCGCGTATTTTCTTTCTTGCCTACTTCACGGCCGTGTTGGCGTGCGTGCTCAGGGCGAGCGCCTGGATCGATGCGCGCGTGGAGACTCGAAGCCTGTCATCCTTTTGATGCCGCCGCGCACACGCCGACGAGCGCGGCGACCGCGACGCCGACGCCGATCAGCACGTTGCGCGCTTTGTGCCCGCCGAGCGTCTTGATGCGCTTGATCTGGTCGAGGGCGATCGTTTGCGGAACGCCCCACCCTGCCTTGGGAAGGCGGACCGTGATCGCATCGGCTGTCACGCTCTGAAACACCGCGTCGAACTTTGCGCCGCCGGTGCGCTCCACCTGAATCGGCGTGCCGACGCGCATGTTCTGAAGCTGTTCGATGAGCGCCTGCCGACGGGCCGCGAGCTGTGGTGTGTCCTGGTCCTGGCCCGCGGCCGCCCATGCCGTGTTGTCGATGCCGGAGACATATGCCGTGACCACGGCCATCAGCACGATCGTCATCACACGTTTCATGAGGACTCCTGCATCGCGAGCTCGGCCTGTCGTCGGAGTGGCGCAAGGCGCGACTCTTCCAAGCCGTCGCGATAGAACAGATTGTAGGTGTCGAACGGGATCAGCCGTCCGTCCGGGTGGACGATGTGGACGCAGGTCTTCTTGACGGAGCGCACGTCGAACGAGTACGCATCGATGAACTGCATGATCACGACGCGGAAAATGTTCTGGTACCCGAGGTTCGCCGGAGCGTCAAGACGCGGCAGGCAACACAACAACTCGCGCAGGCTCGCGGCGCTGCTCTGCGGGGAGTGATTCGTCGCGAACGCCTTGAACACGCCCGCTCGAACCGCTTCGTCCTGCTCGTACAGGATCGTGTTGCGGCCGCCTTCGATCAGCACGTTCGGGTCGATGAGCCCGGTGAGGGGCTGCACCTTGCCGTCGATTTTCAGCGCGTACGCCATCGCCAGGCTGTCGGGATGGCACGGCACCGGCAGCACGTCCTCTGGCCGGAACACGCTGGTCTGCTCGAGGATCCGCCGGCGCACTTCGGTGAGCGTCAGCCGGTCTGTCGCGGGATTGAACTGCTCGAGACGGCCAGCCGCCTGGATCGGCTGGAACGTGACGCCGCGCACGCACGGCTGCTCGAGCGCGTAGTCGATGATCCGGCCGATCTCATGGTCGTTCACGCCTTTCTTCAAGGTGACGACCAGCGTGGTGGACACGCCGAGCGTGTTGAGCCGTTCGATCGCGCGCGTATGGATGTCGCGCAAATCGGCGCCACGTAGCGCCATCAAGGGCTGCCGCTCGAACGAATCGAACTGCAGGTAGACCTCGAAGTCGGGCATGTAGCCGGCGAGGCGCGCGGCGAACGCCTCGTCCTCCGCGATGCGGATCCCGTTGGTGTTCACCATCAGGTGCCGGATCGGCGCGGCCTTGGCACGGTCGAGGATGGCGAAAAAGTCCGGATGGAGCGTCGGCTCGCCGCCGGAAATCTGCACGACGTCCGGCGCGCCTTCGTTGCGCACGACGGCGTCGATGAGCCGCTGCACATGTTCGAGCGATCGATATTGCTGCCGGGACGGACCGCTTTCCGCGTAGCAAATCGGGCAGCGCAGGTTGCAGTGGTCGGTGATCTCGATCACCGACAGGCACGAATGCTGCTGATGATCCGCGCAGAGCCCGCAGTCGTACGGGCAGCCCCAGTGGACGGGTGTATTGAACGTGCGCGGCATGTCGGGGGGCTTGATGAAGACTTCCCGGCACCGCCGGTAATAGTCCACGTCGTCGGCCATCAGAATCCGCTCGTCGCCGTGCACCGGGCATCGCTTGAGCAGATACACCGAGCCGTCCTGGAACACGATCTTTCCCTCGACCTTCCGGTAGCAGGTCGAACAGATCGAGACCGCGACATCATAAAAGAGGTACGGCCGGACGCGTTCACCCACGTCGCGCCTCGGTCAGGAGGCGAGACACGTGCGGCATGTAGTAGGCGAGCGCGGCGAGACACGTCCACTGGATCACGGACAGCCCACCCACGCGCGATGCCGGCTTGATGAACTCCACGGCCAGCCGAAAGGTCATATATCCGACCATGAAAAACTTGAAGCGATCGCCGGTACGCGTCAGGCGGTCGCCGATCGCCGAGAGCACGCCGGCAAGCGTGGCCATGAAGGCGATCTCGTAGAGTTGCGTCGGGTGGCGCGGGATGCCGTCACCAAAGTTCACGCCCCAGGGCAGCCCCGTGGCGATGCCGTACGATTGATCGGCCAACCCTGAGAGGAAGCAGCCGATGCGGCCGATGGCGATCCCGATCACCAGCGGCGACACCAGCAGATCGCCGGTCGCGACCGTCACACCGAGCCGCCGCTTGATCCACTCGACGCCGACAAGGCCGCCGACGAGCCCGCCGACAATCGTCTTGCCGCTGATGAGGACACTCGGGTCGGACCAGTGTCCGGCGAGGGCGGTTGGTTGCTCCGCCAGCGCGAGGAGACGGCTGCCAATCAGGCCGCCGATCACCGCGGCGCCGATCACCCACCATCGCGTTCGTGCGTCGACGACGTCTCCGAGCGCGTGTCGGCGACGCCGGTACCAGTAGAAGCCGACGCTGTACGCCAGCGTCTCGAACACCCAGTGTGGGTGCACCGCGAGAGCACCGATTCCCACGTAGACCGGAAACGTCACCTCAGCCGCGATGCTATATCTGTTTCACCTTGTCCGGGTGCGCCTATTTCGTCTGCGCCGACGGTTGGTCATGCGCCTCGTCTGAGCTGGCGGGCGCACCGGGCGCGGTCACCAGGAACCGGCTTCGCGCGGCACGTGACGGGAACTGCTCCGTGTACGCGGCTCGCCACCCGGCGACGAACGGCTCAGCTCCGTCGCGCGGCACCATGGCCCACACGGCGCCACCGAACCCGGCGCCGAACGCCGAGGCGGCCAGGGCGCCATGCGCGCGCGCGAGCCTCGCAAGCGCGATCGTCTCGGGGACCTGGTTCTCGAGCGCGTGTTCCGCGAGCGCCTGCGATCGGTCCACCAGAGCGCCCAATCGCACGAGGTCGCGCGCACGGAAGGCGTCCGCCACCCCTGGCACGATGACGTCGCACTCCTCGCGAAATTGCGCGAGGCGCTTGACGAAGTACTCGGCCGAGACGGGCGCTCCGCGGGCCTCGCGGGCGATCGTTCCGATCCGCTCCGGCGCATCATCGCGGCTGGCGAGCGCCGCGGCCAGCGTCGCGTCGCGGCGGTTGGTGATCGCGTTCCATTCCCGCACGAGCCAGCGGACGGCATCCGCAGCCCGGTTGTATGCTGCCTGCGCGTTCCCGGTCTTGGACGCGCGCACGCCGCTCACGCCGATCGCGAGCACCTGGTCGGCCGGCCATGGCGCCCACCCTTCTTCGAGTGCTGGCATGTAGGAGAACTGCCCGACA
>Ga0315281_10010383_pt1 | contig 12840 bp, 13 predicted proteins | sample YL17G07_0_MG_FD_204540 | JGI IMG/M metagenome (GOLD analysis project Ga0315281, IMG submission 204540) | Sediment microbial communities from Yellowstone Lake, YNP, Wyoming, USA - YL17G07_0 | ecosystem: Environmental > Aquatic > Freshwater > Lake > Sediment | place: USA: Wyoming | collected... | reverse complement strand
TTGTGATTTTGCATGCGATTGAACCTCTTCCTCCCATGCTGATAACCTTTGGAGATTTCTCGCATCAGGTTACGAAGGACCGCTGGGAGGACACCGTTAAAAAATTTAAGGAGCGAATACAGGATATTTCCGTAAAGGTAGATGCTCGGATGGGCATTTCATCGGTTGACCTTGTATCCAATATTCTTATTCGGCTGGGTAACCCCGTGCAAGAGATTTTAAAGGCGGTAGATGAAGAGGGGTGTGATGTGATCGTTCTTGGAACCCACGGAAAGGGAATTTTGACACAGACATTTCTTGGAAGTGTGTCAAATTCAGTACTACAGCGAGCCCGGAAACCAGTTTTTCTTGTGCCATTGCCATCTGAAAATATCACCAACGATTTGTTTTGAACAGAATAATTGAAATTGAATGAAGTTACATGAGGGAGGATTGGTTATGAAAAAGATTTTAATGATGATCGTTCTTTTTGTTTTTCTTTTCGGCTGTGCAGGGATTCCTGTCCGGCCAGCACTTCAAGAGGATATCAGTGCTCCTGCTGGCAAGATTGAAGGAAATCAATTCACTGGGATTCGGTATTCCTTCAAAGTCTCGGCTCCTCCCCATTGGAAGATCACGACAGAATTCCCTGACTTCCTGGAAAATCTGGGTTATGACAGACCTTTTTCAACCGATAAGGAGCAGACAGAACTCTATGCGTATAATCCCGAAACGAAATCAAATATTAATTTCGATTTCACGCCGACAGGTCGGTATGCAAGATTCAACCAGAAAAAAATCGAACTTCTCACTTCTATGGCAACTGAAAGTATGAAGGCTGAACTAGATAAAGAGTTTGGGAAAGGAGTTGTGATACCGGACGTGTTTCCCGCAGAGCCGATCTCCTTAAAAGGTGTCCAATATGCTGCAAAAAAATATGTTACCTACACGGCAAGAGGGCAAAAACGGGAACAGGGATGGATTTATGGATTTACCGAACCCTATCAAATTTTTATTATTTATTCGATATTTGAAACAAAGGGGGCTACCGACCGGGAGGATTTGAAGAAGATTCTTGATTCTTTTGAGTTCATACCGAAGAAATGAAAAGGTTTAATGAATACAGGTTGAAATCTGCACTATTGAGGTAAACCTTTTCTCTGAGGGTTATAGGAAGAAGTTTTTGGGCGGGAGTTTGGTCGGGGTTTAATCCTCAATGCCTGGTTTTTGGGGGGGGCGGAGTTAAATATTCCAAATTATTCTGTGAAGTCCAGGGGCGCTTGTAAACCAAACTTATTTAGCAAGCTTAACTATGTCTCTTGGGCACGTCCCTAGATGATTTATGAGCGCTCGGTCAATAATATTCTATTTGGATCGACGTTCCAATCATACTCCATATATTGGGCGGTATCGAGAGCCTGCTCTTTACCCAGGAGCTTGGCGACCACATACAATGACATATCAATTCCAGCAGAGATGCCTGCCGATACAATGATTCTTCCGTTGTCGATAATACGCTTGTTTGCTTGAATCGTTGTGTGAGGCGCTACTTTCTTCAAAAGTTCTATTGCCCCGTGGTGAGTGGTGGCTGCCAGGCCTTCCAGCAAGCCGGCTTTCGCCAGGAGCAGAGCTCCGGTACATACCGATAGAATTAACTCTGCCTTTTGCGAAGAGCTTCTTATCCAATCAATCAAGATGGAGTTGTGCATTTCCTTGCGAGTGCCTAATCCTCCCGGGACGACCAAAATATCTGGCTGAGGGCAATCCTGAATGGTATAGCTTGGATTAACACTCAAATGATTTCGAGCTAAGATGGGTTGTCCTTTCTCTGCAACCGTATAAACGTTAAAGGGATTTGAATTGTCCTGCCTACCTGTCACTGAGAAGACCTCAAAGGGACCACAAAAATCGAGTACCTCCACTTCATCAAAAATAAGGATAGCGACATTTCGCGATTGATTCATCTCTGTACCCCTTTCTTCATTCAACTATAACAACAAATGGTAAAAACCAAAAATTATAGTAAATGCCATAAATAAATTGACATACACAGGGTGTCACTGCGAACAAAGTGAAGCAATCTTATGAGATTGCCACGTCGCTTCGCTCCTCGCAATGACAGCTTTCTTTTAGCCTTCACTATAATTTTGGACAACCATTAAGGACCAAACGAGATACGGTCTTTTAGGCCGGGGGAAAAGATTATTTTTCCTTCTTTGTCCACGATAATACAATCAACCCCTTCGAATTTTTGACAGAGAGAGTATCCTTTTCCTCTGCCCAAAACAAACACAGCTGTCGCCAGGGCATCGGCTATCATTCCTTCTTTACAGAGTATTGTTACACTTTGACAGTCATCTGTAGGGAAACCATCTTTTGGGTTAAAGATATGGTGATACCGTTTGCCTTCGTAGATGAAGAATTTTTCATAATCTCCTGAAGTAGCAATCGCTGTATCCGAGACGGAGATTCTTGCCAGGATTTTTTGGAATTCCCTTGGATTCTGAATACCAATTGACCAGGGTTGTTTATTCTTGGTGCCTCCAACTCTCAAATCTCCGCCAGCATTGACGATTAAATTTTTATATCCGAGAGACTTCAGAAGTTCAAAAGCCCTGTCCACTGCATAGCCTTTAGCGATTCCTCCCAAATCAATGGCCATGTCTTTATTTTTCAGGAAAACTTTCCCGTCTTGATCCGTTTCTATATTTTTAAAATTGACCAATCCCAATTTTTCTTTCACTTCTTCTATAGAAGGGGGAATCGTTTTCTTTCTCGCCTCCCTCCAGAGTTCAGTGAGAGGACCGACAGTGATATCGAATCCACCCTCAGAAAGTTCGGATATCTCTTGTGCCTTTTTGATTACCTCGAATGTTTCTGGAGAAACTTTCACCCGCTCTTTTCCGGCAGATCGGTTGATTCGAGTAACATCACTTGAATCAAGCCATGGACTCATTAAAGTTTCAATCCTTTTAATCTCCTGAAAGGCTTGCAAGGATGCCTTATTCGCCGCTTCTTCATCATCGGCAATGAGGGTGATTTCAATTACTGTCCCCATGGCGACCTGATGGTATTTAAAGAGATTGGATGATTGTGAAGAAGGTGGATGGAGAATTAAGATGAAAGAGAACAATAGAAGAATATAAATAACTCTCCCCTTTTTTAAGGGGGGCGAAGGGGGATTACTTAACATATCCTTCCTTCTTTAGTTTCTCGAAGATTTCTTTTGCTTTATCCAGACTGTCAAAGATCAAGACCGCAGTAATGGTCGCCCCTGATACAGAGTCCACGCCCGGGTCAAAAGTGAATGGGCTGAGGATAGACCTTCCTATGGTTCGAGTTTTCATTTTTTTTATGTCTTCCTCTGTCCAGTTGAGGTTTCCAACTTTTGTAAGCTGGATGGGGACAATATCGATCACCTTTCCTCCAGAATCAAAAGTGTAGATAAAGAACGTATCATGGCAGATATCACAGACGGCGCGCCGGCTTGCTAGTTTCGAAAAGAGATTTTTCTGGGATGTCCCGAAATCAACCTTTCCCAAATAAATCCAATCTCCATCTTTCAGGGATATCTTTTCGATTTTAAGGACTTTTCCTCCCGTTGATTCCATCCCCTCCCTTGCCTTTGCCATCAGCTCTTCTTCGGTAAGAGGTGGCATCAGGGCATCGCCGTCATAGATCGTACCTTTCTTCTCTTTTAGGAGGGCTAGGTTGTACTGAAGGACTACTTTGGTTTCCTCCGTGGCGCTCTTTAAGTCCATCAGTCCCAGATGGGTGCTCACCACGATGCATTTTCCCTGAGTATCTTTCCTAACCCAAATCGAAAAAGGGGTTCGAGGGCTTCCGACTGCCGTATGGGCATCAAATTTTGAATCGCTGATAATGGGGTAGGGGACTTTATATTCTTTTTTATAATCCTCCACCTCCTTCAGGCTATTGCCTGCAGCAACCCCAATCATCTTCACCTTTCCCTTTAATCGGGGATCTTTTTCAATGGATGAATATAACTCATTGAAGATCGGGGCCTGCCTCTGACAGCTCACACAATAGGTGCTGATGAATTCAATGAGGATTAAATTCCCACGAATCTCCTTGAAGGAGAAGGTCTTCTTTTGCGGGATCCCGAGGTAGTTCTGTTCTCCCTTAGATAGGCCCTGAGTAAAGGTCAGATCAGGGAAAGGGATGGCGAAACCAACTGGCTTTGTTTCTGCCCACGAAAGGCTATAGGAAAGAAGTAAAGATAAAAAAATAACCCACACAGCATGGATTGGTGATCTTTTGGTCATAGACTTAGTTTTTCATGTTTAAAGGAGTCGGTAATGAAAAAAGGATACCGTAAAATATTTGTCAATGCAAATGGAAAGGTAAAATTTTAAGCTAACTAAAGCTTAAGCTATGAAGGATTGAAAAACTGACTGAAAAATTAAATCAGAGATGGCAGAAGCATTACTCCCAACCTTCAGCTGCCAGGGCCTCATGGAGTTCTTCGGGGTGATGGCGACAGCGATATTCGAGACGGCTGGATTCAGCGTGGGCTTTGTTGTAGGACCAACCACCGGCCATTCGATTGCGCTCGTGCAATTCATGGAGAAGCACATAGCCCCTCTCTTTTTCTTCGATAGCATCGTCAATCCATACTTCATTTTCGGGCACGAATTCATAAACATAGTCGTGACCGCCTTCTGTAAAGTCGATATCAAAAACACTTCGAACAAGACGGCCGTTGGCGATCCAGACGCTGACGCCGTTCTCAAGCTTTTTCCATAGCCTCTGGTGAACCTCTTTGCCGTCGGGCAACTGCTTTCCCTGATGGGTTAAGCGGCTCACATCTCCTGCGCGGCGCCGCTCTTTTTGCTCCACCTTATCAGCTTCTTCCAAAGCCTTGTTATAGGGGATACCCTGTGCCATGAGCCGATGCTCCACCAGTAGATGATCAATAAAAAACTGTCGCTCATCGTTTTTGGTTTCCTGCTCAATCCAGAGTTCGTTTTTAGGGATGTAGGGGAAACTATAATGCTGGCCGAAATTGGTAAATTCTTCATCGATATGGCCACGAATGTAACTGCCATCCACGACCCACACCTGGAGATTACCCCGTTCATCTATCTTTTCGATATAAGGTAATTTGGGTTTTGCTCCAGTCACTTTACTTTGTTCTTTTTTCTCTGTCTTTTTTTGCATCATTCGCCTGAATCACTATGATCGTGTAATTATTTATAAAAAAAACCTTTTTAAAATAGCTTTCGGAATCCCAATTACAAATTGGGCTCAGGGTGGACGGTGACATCAGCATTCGGTATAAGCTTCTGGATGACACGTTCGATTTCTTCTGTAAGATTGTGGGCCTCTATTAAGGTTTGATTACCATTTAGGAGGACATGGATATCCACAAAAGGCTGTGGGCCTGAGTAGCGCACCCTCACATTATGACAATCCATTACGCCGGGTAGGACCTTTACCACAGAAATGATTTTTTTCTCTGTACCTGATGGGGCAACGTCAAGCAAGGCTTGGATTGTCCGAATACCGAGTCTGATGCTGACGTACACCACAATCAATCCCACCATCATGGCTGCCACCGAATCCGCTTGGCGCAGAAATGCTAAACTCGGTACCCACTCACTGAGCTTCACTAAAAATAGCCCTAAGATAACCACGCCAGAGCTCCAGATATCAGTACTAAAGTGTAGCGCATCTGCTTCAAGGGCTTGACTGTTGTACTTCCTGGCTGCCCGATAAAGCATACGAGAGCGGGAGATATCCACCACAATCGATGTGATCATGACAGTGAAAGACCAATAATTGACTTCTAAATCAGTGGTATGGAAAAAAAGACGGTGGGTAGCCTCATAGATGATCCAAATACAGGTAACCAAAAGAAGCAGGGTCTCAAAAAGTGCAGAAAGGTTTTCCACCTTGCCATGGCCATAAAGGTGATTGGGGTCCGCCGGTTTGCCAGAGATTCGAACGGCCAGGAAAGTCATCACCGCAGCCATGAGATCGAGTCCGGAATGAGCAGCTTCGGCAAGAATCCCCAAACTTCCTGTGGCAAACCCTACGATAAGCTTAAAACCAGTAAGGCCCACAGCTGCAATGACAGAACTTATTGCCACTGACTTTTTTTCATGTGCACCGTCTTGAGAAAAGTTTTTAATTACCATTTCCCCCAGCCATCAAAAAAATAATTAGGGACGAGTTCGTATTTACCCCTATGCAACCCGTCCCCAAAGTTCTATCGGATCATTCCCTATTGCACGAAATTAAAATCCGGCTCCTTCATGGCCGGAGTGTAAATTGCGATAACCACTCCTAGCTCGTTACCAGTATTTTTTATATGATGCACCTTACCCATAGGGTTGAAGTGAAGAGTTCCTGGCTTAAAATCAACCCATTTGTCATTGACCAGAAATTGTCCTGTCCCTTTAATTATATATACCGTTTCATCATGTGTTTTGTGAAAATGGGCTTTTACTTCACCCCCTGCAACTAATCTCAACACAAGGACAGTAACCGTATTGTCTTCGGCGACTTTGATTCTTTGAATTTTTTCGCCAGCGGGTAAGGGATTTGATTTTAGAATTTCATCGATTTGGTTAATGATCGCTTCAGTAGTATCTGCTGCCCGTATGGTGGTGGTTAAAGCAAAGAAGAAGAATAAACAAACAACAATTCCACAAATAGAGAAATTTCTTTTTGATAACATAGTAATTACCTCCTTTTTATTGATTTATTAGTTAGTAGGTTACTAATATTGAATAAAAACGTCAACAAAAATTTACGGCAATTAGGGTCCGTTCCACTCAACCATCTCTCCGCAAAGAGGGATAAAAGGGGAAGTAGGTGGGTATTCCCACTTGACAAATTTCCCACTATTGATTATGATTAATCCTAAAGCAAGAAAGGAGGAGAAATGGAAACGATAAAACTAACCGTAGATTCAAAAAAGAGGATTTCCTTAACAAAACTTCTTCCAACAGGGAAGATCAGCTCGGTGAAGGCCTACAGGGAGGATGATAGAATCATTCTGGAGCCTATGGTAGAAATTCCAGCCCGCGAGGTCTGGCTTTATGAAAATAAAGCTGCTTTGGAAAAGGTTAAGAAAGGCTTATCACAGAAAGGGACGATTAAACGCGGGTCATTTGCAAAGTATTCTAAGTAAAACATTATGTTTGCATTGATATTTACTCCGCAAGGTGATGAGGATCTTCGGGAGATTGGAAACAATCCCGCTAAAAAGAATATCTTGAAAGCTGTAAGGAAAACACTGGGATTAATCGAAACCAACCTAAGACATCCTTCCTTGAATACACATGAATTTAATTCGCTCAAGGGGCCAAATGGAGAAAAGATATTTGAAGCCTATGTCCAACAAAGAACGCCTGCCGCTTATCGAATTTTCTGGTATTACGGTCCTGGAAGAAAACAGATCACCATTGTCGCTATTACACCCCACCCATGAATGGAATGCGTTCCTCGAAAAGTGATAATTTTCAACAATACCCCCTCTTTTTCTTACTTGATACGTTCTTCAACGAATAGCATCCGTTCCATGAGCAGGTATACCCAAAAACTCACCCGTGATGCGTAGGACAGCATCCGCATCACCAAAGAAAGGGAGATGAACACTTCCTTCTAATGGAACGAAGCGAGAGTTTGGAATCATAGATGCCATCTCCCTCCCGAGATTGAATGGAATAGCCTTGTCACCTTTACGATGAATCACCAAGGTAGGAACACGTAATCTGGGGAGAAGGTCTGTCACATCAAATTTATATGTAAGATCTAACAATTTTGCAGCCATCTCTGCAGAAGTTGCCTCACGCTGTAAACGCGTGAACCATTTAAGAGCAGAAACATCAGTGCCAGGTAGGAATATGTCGGCCAAGGTCTTAGAGCCAATACCCCACGCGGAACGAATCAGGGATGAAAACGACTTCTTGAATTCCTCTGTAGTTATTGCCTCACCACGAGCATAAGAATCGTATAAGATTAAATGTGAAACACGCCTGGGATACTTAATCGCATAAGTAATGGCAATAGGGCCACCTTGAGAAAATCCAAACAATGCGAACCGTTTGAGCTTAAGATGGTCGATAACAGCTTCCAATGGCCGAACCTCTGACTCCAAGGTAAATTCTGTCCTGTTTCGCTCAGAGAGGCCACAGCCGTGTTTATCGTAAAATAGAAAGGTTTGATTACGAGTCCCTTTCTCCAGATAGTCACGTGCGGATGGATGCTCCCATTGTAATTGCAAATGACTGACCCATCCCGGAGGAATAACCAAAAAAGGTCCTTGGCCCACCATGGAGTAAGCGATGCGGACTCCATCAATTGTGGTGCAGAATTGAATATGTTGGTCTACAATATCTGTCGAAGCAAAAGTTCCAGGCTCCATCAATACTCGATAAACCCTCACCGGCTTTGCAATATTCTTAACAGTTCGTTCACCAAGATACTCATAGCTTAACCCAAGTTTATTCTCGACTTGATCATAAGCCGTTCCTGAGATGCAGATCCCTCCACCATCAGCAAGATTCTCCATACGGGCCGCAATGTTCACTCCGTCCCCAAAAATCTTATCTTTTTCCTCAACCACATCCCCAAGATTGATTCCAATCCGAAATTCCATTCTACGATTTTCTGGAAGCTCGGCATTTCGAGTTTTAAGCTCCTTCTGAATCCCAACAGCGCACTCAACAGCGTTCACGACACTTCCAAACTCAGCCAGCACATTATCTCCTGAAGCATCCACCACCCGACCACGATGATGCTGAATCAGGCCAGTCATCACCTCTTTGTACGCATTCAGGGTACCGACTGTCCCCTTCTCATCCTCACCCATAAGATGGCTATAGCCTTTCACATCTGCATTGAGAATGGCAGTGAGCTTGCGTTTAACTTCTCGGGTGGGCATGAAGTCCCTCAAAAGCCAGTTAGGGAGTTTATTTGAATCCTATGGTTTGATAAGAGTCTACTAATTTTGGATGGAAACTTCAACATGAATTATCAATTACTACTTAAAAGGTTGTATCGAGAGTAGAAAATCAAAAGTCATGACTTCTGGAGGAAGCAAACCAAATATTCCTTTAACATTTTTTCAAAATGAGCTGATGAGGAGAAATAACGAGTTCACCTACGAAGTTTGAGAATTGGATTGTGTAAGGAATCGATGATTTCCTCTTTCTTGGACCGAGGCATCGTTTTTATCTGTGCTTCTCGAATAAGAGCCTTGGAACGCGTCAAGCCTTCTTGTTGATATAGCAGCTTGACGGGCAGGCGAGTTCGGGTGTAGGTTGCCCCCCGACCCTCACTATGTTGTTTGACCCGAGCCCGCACATCTTTTGCTATCCCCGTGTAGAGCGACCCATCCCCGCAGCGGAGGATATAGACTGTCCAATCCTTTCGCCCCCTTCTCTTCATCCCTTGGATCATTCTTAGGTATTTAGTCTCCACATTCATTCTCGTTAGATTAGAGCTTCATTACAGACGATTTTTGGGATTGGAAGTTACCAATCATCATTTATGATTGTAATATACACTTTTTTCTAAAGTTTTAGAAGTGCGGATTTCAGGAAGATAGAATGTAAAGGCAGTTGATGATTATACTGATTTGGTTAGGAAATGTAATTCTGAACAGATTACACATTGAGCCAGGAATCGGAATAGAGAATCTGTCCCATCAAGATTTTGGTGGTCTTTACATAATTGAGCTCTTCCTTGATCAAGGATTTAAGATCGATTTGTTCTTTGTCCATGACTCGATAGATAAGTTTTTTCAAATTCTCTCGTTTTCCCCTTGCAAGTTCTTTGAGACCTTCGTCGAAGGCATCAATGATCGCCGATGTCATCCCGTATCGTTCGAGCATAATCAGATAAGTCTGATTAAGAATGGGCCTGAGTTCATTTGGAGCCCCATTGGAAACATTCGAAAGGCCGCAGGTTGATTTCATTCCGGGGGCCAACTCCTGGAGGTCTTTGAACATCTTCATAAATTCGACACAACTGGGAACTTGAACTTGACTCTGGGGACTGGTGATCGGGGTTACGATCGGATCAATCCAGATATCTTCGCTCGGGATATTGAACTCCATAGCCTTCTGCATCAGTTCCGCTGCAAGCACTCCTCTTTCATTCGCATCTCGTGGAAGACCGGAAGGACCCCAGAGCAGGGCGACCACTCCTGCCTCATATTTTTGGGCAAGAGGGAATTTGGTTTCCATGCTCTCAGGACGGGCCATGATCGAGTTGATCACGGCTTTCCCCTTTTTATTTTTATAGATTTGAAGACCTGCTTCAATCGCTTCGGCATTAATTGTATCGAGATAGAGAGGGGTATCGACGGCCTCCTGGACCATCTTCACTACCCACGCCATCAACTCTCCACCGCCCTTTCGAGCAGGGCCGAGGTTGATATCGATATAATCTACCCCTGCATTGGCTTCGGCAATGGCCAACTCTTGAATCGGCTTGGGATCCCTTTCCTTCATGGCCGTCCCAATCTTCTTGACCATCACATTGAGATTTTCTCCAATGAATAGCATGGATTTACTCCTAATTTAAGTGATGGTGTTGGTGATTAGTGATAGTAAATAAAAATATTTTTCACCATCACCATCACTTATCACTATTACTTCATGTTCCCATCTTCAAATAAGCAGGGATATGAGCAGCCTCCCTGGGTCCGATTTTAACTTCCCATTCTGATCCCAGTTCTTCTTCGAGGTCTCCGCTCACGGCAGCTGCTGCTCCAGGAATGATCACCCGGCGGTGTCTGACTTTTTCTGTGATGCCGCTTTTTTTAATGAAAGAACCTATACCATCCCCAACAAATTTGCCTGCTGCCCAAGCCGTGAGAACCGAGAGGCCTTCGGTATCCATCACCAAAAGCCAGCTGGGAATCCGACTCGATTCGATCTCACCGGAGACAATGAAGTAAGTCAATGAGAAGTTGGTGGTGATTAATATAGGGGAGTCCTCACTCGGATTGCCAATGGGGTAGATTCCCTGTTGCATCGTCATGGGGCGTTGAGGGTCCGTGTAAATGTTCAGCCGTTCCACGAGGAGGGGAAAGAGGGCCTCTCCGTGGAAATCGGAGAGCACGATGATTCCTGCATACTTTGCCACAAACATTGCGGCAATCAGGGTTTCTTTGATGGGATCTTTTGCCATTTCGCAGGGAAAGGTGATGGTTGGAAATCCAAGGGAACGATTTTTTTGGAGGAGTGCTGCGCGACGAATATAGATTTGATCTTCAAAGGCTGTTCGAAGTGTCCTCGATCCAGAATCGAGCACAAGGTCTTTTAAGCCTGCTGCTGTCATTTTGTCGGAAAGGGCAGAAAGGGTCTCTAAATTATTGGCCTTCACGGATAACGGACAATTATTTTCTTTCGCAAGACGGGCTAATGCATCGCTGTTACCATTGGTGGCAGCGTAGATCAATGGGACACGATCTGCAGAGGCTTTCACTCCTATAGCTAATGCCTCTGCTTTGTCGCTCATCAGGATGAGGGCTGCGTCAGTTTCAGCCTTCACCTTTTTAATCAAGGCTTCAAATTTTCCAGGGTCACCCGACTCATTTTTGACGGCGATCAACTCTGGCCGCAAAGTGAGGCCAACCCTTTCATATCTCAATTCCTTGAATCGTTTCAAACGGGCATTGACCTCATCCTCTGGCATTGTATCTGTGATCAGGATGGCGAGACCGGGTTTGTTCATAAAGGTTTTTTCATGGCGAAATAACACGGTCTCCCCACCGATCTTGACCACATTCTCACCCGAACCAATGGTGAGGGGTCGAATCGGTGGGGCCGCTGCTTCAGACAGCAAAGCCTTCGCCTCTTCTGAGACATAGGGACAGGCAGATAACTCCGCCTTTCCTGCTGCTAAATTCATGGCAAAAGCGAGACAGGTCGGGACCCCACACTCCTTGCAATTTGTTTTGGGTAATAATTTAAAGATCTGGATTCCAGTCAGGCCCATGAGTCTGCTCCTTTTCTAAATCGATAATTTCATAACGCCCATCAAACTGTCATTGCGAGCGAAGCGAAGCAATCCCCTGAGATTGCTTCGTCACTATCGTTCCTCGCAATGACAAATCGCCTTTATCATTCTCTACACGTTAACCAAGGATGGGGTCCATCGAAAGGGCAGGATGATTCTTCTCCGTTAAGAAGGGAAGAATCTCCTCCTCGCTGATGCCGATGGTTTCATCTGCGATCATATCGATAAGATCTGGAATGCCAATCTCCCCTGATCTTTTTATCAACCGCTCTCTAATTTCCTCTTTGAGCATTTTGGGCATCCAGACCAATCGTTTGAGACCGCCATCTCCTACCAGCCACTTTCGCTGAGTGATATTGTATTTACTGTGTCCTACAAAACCTGGTGTGACTGCACCCCCTCCCACCGAGCCTGCCAGAGTGGTGAACTTCATTCCACAGGGGGTCATGCCAGGAAAATCCCGATTAACGGTCATCACCCCGTTGCACAACGGAAGGACAGCGGCAATGCACTCGCAGCACCCGCATGTGGTCATCGGATCATAGACCAGGCTGTAGAAATTGTAATGGTCTAACTTCTGACGTGAGGCCTTGTAAACAAATTCGTTGACCCCTTTCCATTGACCCAATTTGGGATCAAGGATTTCCCCCTTCGGAACAGGTTGATTGGGCCCGGTCGGGTTGATCTCAAAAGAGGCCCTGCAATCCATCCAGTTGTAAGCCCCACAAAGCCCGGTCCTTTCAGGGCTGATCACACAGACATGGCTGGGCGCAAAAGATTGGCAGAGGGTGCAGGAATAGAAGATGTCCGTCGTCTCATCCGTCATTCCTTCGATACGAATATCCCTTTTATTATAAACTT
>Ga0315281_10010382_pt1 | contig 12841 bp, 9 predicted proteins | sample YL17G07_0_MG_FD_204540 | JGI IMG/M metagenome (GOLD analysis project Ga0315281, IMG submission 204540) | Sediment microbial communities from Yellowstone Lake, YNP, Wyoming, USA - YL17G07_0 | ecosystem: Environmental > Aquatic > Freshwater > Lake > Sediment | place: USA: Wyoming | collected... | reverse complement strand
GGCTTGGGTGGCTTCGCCCTGGGAGCGGGTAGTCGCAAATTCTGAATCGGGCTCTGCAAAATCGTCCATTGCCAGCATTGAGGATCCAATTATACCTGGGGCCGAGACACTCTGCCAATCATCTACAGGATTGGCAATTCTCTCGGATCAGCATTTCGACCTTGTGATCACTGATCCACCGTTTAACAATAGGATCTTCTACGCGGAACTGTCTGATTTCTTCTATGTCTGGCTTCGCCTTTGCCTCTCCAGACTTTACGCAGGGTTGCCAGATGAGAATCTATTTCAGACCCCATATACACCTCATTCAATGGAGGCTCAGCGCAATCCTGCCGAATATCCAGATAGTCGAGAGGCTTGGGAGAAGGACGAGTTCATCGCGGCAAAGCATATTGCCAAAATCCGTCAGTTGGCGAGTGATCAGTCCCTTCAGGAAAAAGATCCGAATCCTCTGTATGTGCCTGAACCAGCCTCCAATGCATCCTATCAGATACTTACTGGCTGCTGGGCTGAGGGAGAAAGGGTCCTCAAATCCGGGGGGATACTGTCATTCACCTTTCATCACAATGAGGATGACGCCTGGAACGACGTGCTGAAATCTTTGTTCGAGGCAGGATTTGTGCTTGTGGCCACCTATCCGGTGCGAAGTGATGAAACGAAAGGCGAGAACGCGGAATACGGGGCCAAGAAGATCGAATACGACATCATCCATGTCTGCCGAAAACGGCTGGAAAAACCCGAGCCGGTGAGTTGGGCGAAGATGCGGCGCTGGGTGAAGGGAGAGGCGTTGCGCCTGAAGGCGCTTCTGGAGCATACCCATGGCAAGGAGTTGCCGGAGTCGGACATGCGGGTAATCCTGCGCGGCAAATCGCTGGAGTTCTACTCGCGGCATTACGGCCAAGTCTTCACCGGCGACGGTCAAGTCCTGCCGGTGCGCGATGCTTTACTGGGCATCAACCAACTCCTGGACGACCTATTGGAGGACACGACTCAAACGGGCGGCCTGCGCCCTCCGGAGGCGGCGGAGCCGACCAGCCGTCTTTATCTGCGCCTCTTCCGTGGCCACGTCGAAATGGACCGCGACGAACTGCACAAGACGCTGCGCGGCACCGGCATTTCCCAGGGCGATCTGGAGGCGCTCGGCTGGATTCGCGTGGTGGGGCGAACGGTTCACGTGGTGCCGATCCTCGAACGTCTCGCCTACTTCACCGAGCGGGGAAGGACCCGCAAGGTGATCAAGACCGACCTCGACCAGACGCATTTCCTGATCGGCGCGGCGTGTTTTGGGTCCGGCTACAAGATCGAGAACGAACTCAACAACCCCAATTTCCGCATCAAGAAGTCTGTGGATGAGATTCTGAAGTGGTACGCCGAGACAGATTCCTCATCTTCAACCAGACAGGCCGCGAAAACGGCGGCTCAGTTGGTCGAGCATTGGCGAACCCGCAAAGGTCGCCCCGAAGCTGAGCAGCTTACTCTATTTGAGATGCTGGAGGAGGCGGAATAATGGACACGATCTCCACAACCGTCTGGCAGCGAAAGGGTTCTTCCGTGGTTTTCGATCAGAAGAGCCTCGGAGAATTCATCGCCCAGGACGCGGTTATCTCACTGAGGGACGCGCTTGCCTGGATGAAAGGATTTCCTCCCGCCCCTCCGGTTCCCGGGCGTACCATCGTCATCTCCGGTCTTGAAACCATGATCGAGACGCTTCCACCGGCTGAGGCCGAGGCATTCTTGGCCCAGCGCATCCGTCCTCTGTTGATCGAGATTCAGAGCCGATGGACGGATCGCGGAGTCGTGTTCGGGTTCACCTCGCACGAAAAGGCATTTGAAGAGACTTCTCTGGAGGAAGAGGTGCTGTTCGTAAGACGGGATCGCCGTAAAGTGCGGCTTTCGGAAGGTCTTTGGGATGGCAGCGCCACCGTGAACATGAAGCGGGTGATGCGCGAGAGCGGCGAAACGGGGAAAGAGGTACTGGTGGGATACTATGTCGCCCGAATCTCTTGACATCCAACCCGGCCAGAAGATCGTCCACGCGGAGCTTGGCGAGGGAGTAGTCGTTGGTCGCGAACCGAGCGGCTATGTCACGGTCTTCTTCCGTGCGCATGGTGAACGCCAGGTTCCCGCCGATTCTCTCTTGGTCGCGGCGGATCATTTTGACCGTATGGTCGCTGGCATGTCGTCCGCAACGCCGGAGAAGATGGAACGGCTCTGGCTCTCGCTTGAGGCGGAAGAGATTCCGCTGATGGCCAGCGCGGCCATGTTGACCTCCGCGAAAGTGGATCTATTGCCTCATCAGGTGGTTCTTACGCATCGGGTCGCCAATGCGCGCCCGAAGAGATTCCTGATTGGCGATGAGGTCGGGCTGGGTAAGACCATCGAGACGGCTTTGATCCTCCGAGAACTGGCTTCCCGAGGCGAGATGAAGCGGGCGCTGATTGTGGTGCCCGCCGGCCTTGTGGATAACTGGCGGCGCGAATTGAATGAGGTCTTCAGTTTGGACTTTGAGGTCTTCGGTAGCGAAGGGGATGTCACAGACCGCAAATCAAATGCCTTTGCCAAGCACGACCGGCTCATCGTCTCGATTGACACGCTGAAAAGACCGGCACGAGTGAAAAGAGTGTTGGAAGCGCCTCCTTGGGACTTGGTGGTCTTCGATGAAGCGCATCATCTGAGCGCCTATCGTAACGGGAACCGGGTGAAGAAGACGGAGAACTTCCGGCTCGCGGAGGCCCTCAGAGACCATTGCCGCGATCTGCTCTTGCTCTCGGCGACACCGCACCAGGGCGACCATTTCCGCTTCTGGATGCTGATTGACCTCCTTAATTCCGCTCTCTTTGAGGATGTCGGCGATATGGTGGACAATCGGCATCGTTTGAACGCCGTTGTGATTCGCAGAACCAAGGCGGACGCGTGTCTGCCGGACGGCGGACCGCTTTTCGCGCGGCGCATGGTCCACACCCAGTCATTCGGTCTTTCAGACAACGAGAAGAAGTTCTACACCGCGCTGCTTGAATACCTGCGTGACGGCTACAATCTCGCCGCACAACAGGGTAACAAGGGACGGGCGCTCGGGTTTGTGATGACCATCTTCCAGAAGATCGCCGCCAGCAGCTTTGCGGCGATTCGTTCTACGTTGCAGCGTCGTCTCCTGATGCTCACCATTCAGAAAGCCATCGAGCGGGATGAGCGGCTCGATGTTGACGGAAGAAACCGAGTTCTGGAGGAAGCCAGAGGAATAATCCATCAAGTGCGCGAACTGCCGACGGATTCGATAGGAAAAGCCCAGGCGGATCGGGTTCTTGCGGACAGCAAAGTCCAACTCCTGAAGAAACGCGAGGAACTCCAGGCTTTCGTCCACACTGCCGAGAGTTACTCAGACACGGAGATGGCGGCTGCCGCGAGTGAAGAAACGGCTGCGACATTCGTGGCCTTAGCGCTTCCGGAAGAGCGTCTTAGAATCCAGCGCCTATTGGAGGAGTTCCCGTCAGGCGTGGAGTCGAAGTCGGCAGTTCTGATTGAGGCCTTGAGGCAGATATGGCAGCAAAATCCCGAGGAGAAAGCGGTCGTTTTCGCCACGTATCTAGGCACGGTTGACGCGATCAAGAAGCATCTTGACCAGGCTTTCCCCGACAAGGGGGTGGAGGTTCTAAGGGGTGGAGACCACGGAGCCAAACTGGCGGCTCAGAAGAGATTTCGTCGGAAGGATGGTCCAAAGATTCTCATCTCCACAGCAGCTGGCCGCGAAGGAATCAACCTGCAGTTTGCTCGAATCCTCTTCAACTACGACCTTCTGTGGAATCCGATGGATCTCGAGCAACGCATTGGCCGAATCCACCGGTACGGTCGGCAGTCCACTGCGCAGGTCTACAATATCGTGTCGGCGGACACCATTGAAGGCCGCATATTCCTATTGTTGGAAGGAAAACTGAGAGATATTGCCCTCGCTTTGGGCAAGGTGGACGAGCAAGGGCAGGTTGCTGAGGATCTCCGTATCCAGGTGCTGGGTCAACTCAGCAGTTGCCTCAGTTATGACCGCCTCTACCAGGACGCTTTGAGCGATCCGACGCTGAAACGGACCACCCAGGAGATTGAGGTAGCCATGGCGAACGCGAATCTGGCCCGAGAAGTGGTGTTTTCGCTCTTCCAGGACCTTGACCGTTTCAATCTCGGAGACTACAGAAAAGTCGATGATGAAGGACGCGGTATGGAGCGGCTGATTCAATTCATGTCCAGGGCAGCCAGCCTTTCCGGACGGGAGTTCCGGAAGGATGACGAGACCCACTGGACCCTCATTCAGGATGGAGCCGCGCCAGTGCAGTTTACTTCGGATCGTGATCTTGCTTTACAGGATGAAAGACTGCAACTGCTGGGCCTCGAACATCCATTTGTTCGCGACAGTTTGCGACAATATGCGAGCGCCGAACCAGAGCAACGCGCCGTGGTCGGTACACTGGATGGAGTCGCGCAAGGCGGAATCCTAAGCATTTGGAAGATCAACACTCAAACCAAGAGCGGTCAGAACAATCGACATTTACTTCGCATTGGGATGACGGCGGACGGCGAGAGAGCGCCTTGGCTTGAGCGGCTTGACGAGGAAATACTGTCCATGAACCCCGCGTCCTCTTCCGACACCGCAGCATGGCAGATCGTGGCGCGTGAGCACAAGCAGCATCTGTACGATCTTCTGCACCGCGAACTCCAGTATTCCGGCATCGTCAGCGAGGAGATGTCCTATTCGGCCAACCTGTTGGCTTTGATTGCAGTAAACACACAGACGTGATGGCTCACTACTCAGGAGGCGCAGATGATAGGTCGAATTGCAGACCTCATAAGAAGACTAGAACCGAGCGGTCCGAGCGATAGGCGGCATGAGGAGCTCTCACGCTCGTTGTCCGAACTTGTCTCAATACTGTTCGCCGTTGTGCTCGGAATCGGTTTATCAGAACTCAAGGGCATCAAGATCCTCTCCTATGACTTCTGGGTATTGTTGCTAGCCTACATCGCAGTGATCCTGAGTTGGTGGGGTTATCACTGGGGAATTGTCTACGGCCCAAGAGAAGTAAACAGGCTGAACCATCTGATAGACTGTGTCCTTGTGCTCGTTTACGGCGTGCTTATCTACATCAGAGGGCCGATTCTGTTCGTAGTTGGCACGTACGGGTTCATGTTCGTGCTTTATCTGCTCTGGGAGTTGGTAAGAATGACCAACCGCCAAGCCAGCCCGGACGAGGCTCTTCGTGTCCGAGCTGCTGCGTCGGTAAACGGATGGTTCTCCCTCGGCATGTTGGTATTTTTCGCCAGTGCTTGCTTCTTGAAGTACCGCGGAGACTACGTATATGTGCAGGTGTCGGCGCAGAGAGGAAAGGCTCTGATCGCCCTGTATGTCGTCATCCTCCTTTACAGAGTCTGCGTTCATCGGGCATACCGTCGTCGTCTAATGGATGGAATGCCTCCGAGCATCACACAGGAAGGTGGTGACAGGGTTCTTGTTGACAGGGCGAAGGAGACGGCGAAGCGTGCCAGAGCACATCTCTCTGGCTTCAGGGTTGGGGCTGCAATCCTTTCTTCGAACGGATCTGTCTATGTTGGCTGCAACCTGGAGTTCGACAATTACTCAAACAGCATTCACGCCGAGGAGGCAGCCCTCAGTGCTCTCGTATCTGATAGTAAAGACGGAAAGCCCGTGGCAATCGCAGTATACACCACGGGGGAGGAGATCTCTTGGCCTTGTGGCATGTGTCGGCAATCCCTCTACGAGCAAGGAGGATCAGAGCTTAGGGTTATTGCCTGTAACGACGTAACATCAGAGGAAATGAAGATCGGCGATCTCTTGCCAAAAGCATTTCACTTGTAGGAGTCTCGGCATGACAACCAAGAAGAGAACTCTGCTGATCGATATTGATGGTGTGGCTTGTGATCATGCGAGCGCTATCTGCGAACGCGTAAGTCAAGAGTTTGGGATTACGTGTAGCCGCGAAGATGTGAGCTCGTACGACCACGATTTTGGGCCCATAACTTTTTGCGGCGCAGTGGACAGATATTACCCGGACGAAAGATTCATCCTGTCTATGCCCGTATCTTCGGGGTTCGTGGAGTTTCTCAATAGCGCGGCCCTTTCTTTCCGTGTCGTATTTGCCACTGCCAGAAAGCATTCGCATGATGCGACGAGCCAATGGGTGAAAACCAGACTTGGAGACTACGCTGTTACATTTGGCGGGAGAAAGGCCGATATTAAAGGGGATTTCCTGATTGACGACTATCCACCAGAATGTATTGGTGCAGCCAGGATGGGGATAACTAGTTTTCTCATAGACCAGCCGTGGAACAGGGATCTCTGCGAGAGACGCAGTCTAAAAGAGACGGGGAAAGGTTATCCAATGGGATCATTCGAGGAGATTCTCAAGTGGTTTTGGGAGAACTGTGATGGCTGCGGAGGTTCATCCTAAGTGCTGGTGGGGATTGGGTATGATTATGGCCCACGAATCTCACAAATGTCCCGGTCCACTTCTTCTTCTGGCAGGCCCAGGTACAGGCAAGACGTACCGTCTCGGGCTAAGGATTCGACACCTTATTCAGGAGCAGCATGTTCCTCCCGACGAGATTGCTGTCATCACGTTCACCGGTGCAGCGGCCAAGAACATGCGTATGCGCATCTCGGATCCATCGAAATCTGATCTGTTCTTGCCCCCAAGCGAACAACCAAAGATGATACGGACCATGCACAGCCTTGGCTACGCGATCCTGCGGGATCCAGACGGGCCGAGGTCGTTGCCCGACAGTGTTCGCGTTGTCCGGTCGCCAGATCTTCAACGGACGTTGATGCGGGATGCGGCTCAACTCGTGGGTTCACAGCGCAGCCAGGCGAGTGAAACCGAGGAGTGCCGTCGGCTGGGAACTTGCAGGATAGGCGAAGCACCTAAGTGTGGGATATGCGCGAAGTATCGGGAGATACTGAGAGCATGTCAGGCGATAGACCACGACGATCAGGTATTGCTTGCGTGCGAGGCTCTTCGAAGTTCTTCGCCGTTGCGGGAGAAGTATCAGAAGCATTGTCGTCATCTTCTCGTTGACGAATATCAAGACATCAACTGCGCGCAGTTTGAGCTCATCCGTTTGCTGAGTGAAGGCCAAGAGGAAGGTCTGTTTGTAGTTGGAGATGACGACCAAAGCATATACTCCTGGCGCGGCGGATCACCCGAATTTATCCGGAGGTTCAAGGATGATTTCGGCGCGGCAGCCAGGACAATTCCGTTGAACTATTCGTACCGCTGTCACCGGCACATTCTGGAAGGCGCGATGTCCCTTGTTGCAGAATTCGATGGGAGCCGCCTTCCTAAGGGACCTTACGTTTACAGGACGAAAGACGGACCAAAAATCGAAGCCCATAGCGTGGCAAGTGACAAGAAGGAAGCGGCTGCTGTCCGCAAGATCGTTCAGGAATCACTGCCCTCTCGCGACGTCTTGATCCTTGTTCCTCATCGTCGTTTCGTCCAAGCGATTAGAGAAGAACTGTTCGCGGCCCACATACCATTGTCCTCTCCACCGATAATGCCCGGGGATGGGCTGCCTCTTATTGCGGCACTGTCGCAGTGGGTCGCGAATCCGAGCGACAACCTTGCACTTCGCGCATGCATCGAACACCTGCTAGACAACCCCAGTAGTGGCGTACCATCGTCAAAAGTACGGAAGGCGGAGAAACTGCAGGAGCGGGAGGAGGCCTTCTTTCAGGTAAGCGCGCTTTGGGAACCAATACTTTCGGGCTCGCAGACGTGCCTATGGCATTCCCTCGGTGCTTCAACCAACGGAGCGCCCGTTGTATCAGGCACACGAGAGTCTCTCCAGCGCACCCTCGAACTATCAGCACAGGACGATCCGGGTAATCTCGCCCACCACATGGTTAATATCCTGCGACCATGGCGAACTCCTCCGCAGTTCCTGGAAGAGGTGGACACATGGGTTTCGGCATTCACAGAACAAGGTGGCGACGGCCAGAGTGGCGACGTGCGGATAATGACGCTGCAAGGAGCCAAGGGGTTGGAGGCCCGCGTAGTCTGCGTCGTCGGCCTTGAGGAAGGAACTCTTCCGCACAGCGATTCCTCTGGAGAGCATCTTTCCGAAGAGGCGCGGCTGTTCTACGTTTCTGCAACACGGGCGATCGACGAACTGCATCTCTTCCACGCACGCAAGAGATCGAGCGCCGTCGCCTTTCGGGCGATCTACAAGAAGGATGCTCCTCCCGATCTTCAGAAGTCTCGATTCTTGACGAGATTGGACAAGAAAGACTGTATTGCGAGATTCCATCCAGCCTGAGCTGATTTAGAGTCGCCGCCAAAAGGCGACGCAAGAAGTGTTCACCAGTCGGTGGGCGGGGGAGGCACGTCAGCGCCTGCTTTCCTCTTCATCTGGGGCCTTTCCGAGGGAGAGAAGTTCCGACGGACGGTGGAAGGGCCGGATGGCCGGCCCAACACCTTCTGCTTGGCTGTGGATTACTGTTCCCGGAAGAGCACGCCGTGGTGTACGGCTTTCGCGATAAGCGTTAGGCGATTATCGTCCGACAGTCCGGCTGGCAGGACTTGTCTTGAGTCGTCAGCATGATTGTTGAGGCGGAAAAGCGAAGCAATCTTCACTGTTTTGAGTCTCGAGAGGCAGCATTCGTTCAGTAGTTCAGTCATCCCCGCCTTGACGAGCGGATAGGACGCCAAACCGACTTGTCCTTTCCCCCCTTCAGTCGTCAAACAGACTCAACTGACGTGCCTCAGGCTCCTCGGCATTCAGTTGGCGAGGAATGACACGGCCGTCTTCTTGTCCACCCGCTGACTCGATGTTCTTGATAATCGTGGGGACGCAGTACTCCGCCATCTGCTCGCGGACCTGCAAGGTGTTGAATCGCAGCAATTTGTACCCGGCAGTCTCCAGGTCGTTATCGCGGCGGTTGTCCTCGGGGATGCGCTTGGGATCGCTGTGCCAGGTGTCGCCGTCTGCCTCGACATCAAGTGCTGCCCCGTGACAGTAGATGGCGAAATCGAGGGCATAATTGCGATTGCCGATTCCCACGAACACCTGTCGCTCCGCCAGAATGCCAATGCGCTTGAACTCCGCCCAAAGCTGATCTTCGAGTGGACTCTCATCATACAGATCGTTTATCTCAACCGCCGCCCGGAATTTCTGCCAAGTTGTCGGAATGAACACGACCCTTCGGAGGCGACGACTGAAGATCGGTTTCGGTAGCTCTTGCAAAGAACCAAGGTGCACTTTGTGGTAGGGCTCGGCGGCATTGGGATTATCTGGCTCGTCGGGGAACAATTGCGTGCGCAACAGGGTTTCAACATACAGGACGTCGGCAAAGTAGCGGACCGAATACGCCTCGTGTAGATGCACTTTCCCTTGGTAAAAGGCAAGGATTTGGGGCGGCCAGCGTTTCTTGGCCCACTTCCGGACCGAGGCGACGGGAACATGATACCACCCCTCGGATTTCGCCCGTTTCAACGCATCCGGTGTCTTGAGAAGGGTAACCAGGACTTCCGGTGAGGGGTTCATGTTCAGCGGTCCCGATCAGCCGGTGGTTCGGCAGGGTCTCTCAGACGGGCCCTTTCCTGTTTCCCTATTGATCCCGGCATAAATAATGCAGCCTCTTCAAAAGAATCCGTGGGTGGATTCCGGCTCGGGTGGACTGCCGGGTATATCATACAACGCCGCTTGCGGCATTTTGAGCATCTGAAATCCTTATGTTTTTCCGGGACCGGTTTCGCTTTGTTGTTCAGTCTCTCCGCGACGCCCGGGAAAAGACCCCTCACCCTCCCCTCTCCCCCAGGGAGAGGGAATTCTTTTCCCCGCGTTTTCTTGTCATGTCTCACCCTCCCATGTTTTGGCTATTCCTGGCTGAGCGACATTGTTTCGTTCTCCCTCTCCTGGGGGAAGGGGAGGGTGAGGGGCCTTTTTCATCCGCGGATTCCTTAAAGGCCCCCTTTTTCAAATCCGTGTCTTGGTTGAAAAGCGAAAAACTCATCCTTGTCTTACCCACAGATTCTTTGGAAGACCCATAATGCAATGACCGCCTCTAGCAAACCCCTGAAAATACAGCACGGAAAAAGGATAGCGCATTGCATTACTTGCGCAGAGGTCAATAATAGCCGACAAGCCCTTCGCGGAACTGGCGGCAGAGCCGTCGCGGAACCTGTTCTTTCGGCCGTCTTGCTGAAGAAGACCTCGGCTATCTTGATAACATCGCGTCTCCCCTTTGAATTCTCGTTGTTCCACGTGTCTTCGCTTCATCCGCCATGACGCACTTCGCTGTTGCTGGGGTTCTGGGTTCAAAGCAATAATAGAATGTCCTTGGTGTCCCTGTCTTGTCAAGGATTGAACGAAAAGATTGAACGAAAACGACCGAACAAAACGAGACTCCACCAGATGTGAGTGCGCACGGTCTGCAAGAATTCCCGGACGGGCAGGAGACACCTTCTCTACCCGGTTGCTGGACTGCAAGTATGCTGCTCTGGAGAAGAGTGCTCCCCAGGTCACTTGCCTTCAAGGCGGGAAGGACGATCGGTTCTGACACGGGGAAAGCCGCTAATGAGACAAGACAGGGAAAGCGCAGTTGTTCGGCGACAATGTTGTTGACAGAAATCACGCCAGACAGAGAATGCATTGGCGGGTATTCCCGGCGCACTTGAACTGGCCATAGGAGCCATCGGACGGAAAGGGTTGCCGGCTTCGGAAAGTCAGCCGCAAGGACCCGTTCCCGACAGGGGATTAAATCAGGTACGCTTCAAGGAACGAGTTTGTTGGACTACGAAAGACTGTTGCACGGGATGCCTGTTCTTGCTGTGACGGAAAACTGCCGATCGAGAAGTACCGCTTAGGGAGGCAAGAATGATAGACTTTGCGTTCATCCACAATTGGGCTCCGAAGTATCCGGCGAAGTACGACGATCAAGGCGACTTTGCCTCTATCGAGGATGCCAGAAAAGGCGATCACAAAGCCTTGAGGAAGCTAACGGAATGGAAGAACGCCGGGTACGGCGGCCAGCCAGTGCAGTTTTCCAAGCACAAGCAAAAGGAAACCGCGTTCCAGTTCTTCCTCACACGGCTGCCGAGGTACCTGAGGCCGGACGGCAGGGCGCAGCTTCGAAAGGACTTTGCGCGGCGCGCCCCCGTATGGTCAACCTTCTGGCACCACATACTCTACGGCACGCCCATCTTTGACGTTTACACTCACATGGCATGGCACTGGAACCTCACGGGAATCATTCTTTCGAAGAAGGACGCAACAATCTGCGCGCCCGCTCATTGGCCCACCTATGACCGCTACTGCGTTTGGTTTCGACTGACGCTTGAGCGGTTGCTGCGGGAAGACGCCCAGATCACAGAACGGCTTCTTGACCGGGCCTTGTTCATGTGGGGTCAGTCTCAGGAGTAGAATCAAGCCGCAGACTAAAAGGCCGGGAAAACCCCTTTTTCTGCGGCCACCCCTGGCCGAGGGCATGAAAGCGGCCGCTGGAAAGAACCTCGGGACATGAAATCAGCGCCGAAGATTCTTCTGACCGGCGCACCGGGCGTCGGCAAGACCACCGTGATCCGCGCCGTGCTCGAGCGCGTGGAGCGGCCCGCTCGTGGCTTCTACACCCAGGAGATCCGCGAAAGCCGTGCGCATGTGGGGGACGTCCCTCGCCCATGTTGCGTGAGCCGCCCGCCACGCGAAAGCCTCGCCCGCGTGGGTTTCTCGCTGAATCTTCTTTCCGGCCCCACCTTGACGCTCGCCCATGTGAGCATCAAGAGCCGGTTTCGTGTCGGGAGGTATGGCGTGGACGTGGCTGCTTTTCAAGAAGCCGCGTGCGAGGAACTCGAGCGCGGTCTTCGGGAATCCGCTCTCATCGTCATTGACGAAATCGGAAAGATGGAGATGTATTCCGAGGGGTTCCGGGAGATCGTGTTGCGGGCGCTCCGCAGCGAGTCGCCGGTCCTCGGAACGATTCTTCGGCGCCCGCATCCCTTCGCCGACAGTGTCAAGGCGATGCCCGGTATCCAACTCCTCGAGGTCACTCCGTCGAATCGGGACCGCCTTGCCGCGGGTATCCTCGAAATGCTGTGTCAGGCGTGATTGGCCTGCGCTTAGACGCCGGTACAGCAAGAGAATACGTGCACCCCGGCCTGAAGAGATGGACGATATCCGGCCTCCGACTTTCATGACTTCCTATGTGGGTGGGTGCCTTGCGTCATTTTTCGCTTTTGTTGCTGCTGAATGCCCGTTTTTCAACTCCTTGCTGCACCCGAATCGTTCTCACATGCCGGGGGCTCTGGTTCGACTCCAGTATCACCCACAGCAACCCTCCCTGGCGGCAGTAGTAGTCCACCCCGGGCCCGGCCCAGAGGGCTGCAAAAAGCTGCACTTCGTGGTGTGCTTCCAGCGTGTATCGGGTGTGTAGTGGGTGTGGCGCCAGCGTGTCTTGAGGGTTGTCGTTCGTTGAGTTATAGCGCCTACGTCAAGCATTCTCAATGGCCCTTCCCTTGCTTCCCCATCAGGAGGCCGCCGGCCTGATCCCGGCCGGGTCTGACACATTTTGCATAGGTTACACTTCAGCCGTTAGCTGTGTCCGCATGCGCAAGCCTGCGAGGGTGAGAATTGGCAAACACCTTTCGACCAACCACCAGGACAACGCCAGCCAGGAACCGCCCATATTCTGCTACCCATCAGGTTCCAACCTCAACCCGGATATTCGGCATTCCGTTCCCAACCGACCATATCTCCGCTTCTGGCCAAAAGTTCATGCCTGATACGAGCGCGGGCGAGGCGGAGGAACTCGGGATTGTTCTCGATGCCGATGAAGCGCCGTCCGAAGCGC
>Ga0315281_10010381_pt1 | contig 12841 bp, 10 predicted proteins | sample YL17G07_0_MG_FD_204540 | JGI IMG/M metagenome (GOLD analysis project Ga0315281, IMG submission 204540) | Sediment microbial communities from Yellowstone Lake, YNP, Wyoming, USA - YL17G07_0 | ecosystem: Environmental > Aquatic > Freshwater > Lake > Sediment | place: USA: Wyoming | collected... | reverse complement strand
CCCTCTAACCACGTCCTCTAACTTCACTACCGTCACCTTCTGACCTCTTGCTGAGATACCCGTACCTGGGTGGCCCTGGTGGCCTGTCATTGCTGTCGTGACATTATCCAGAATAATGACAGTAATGTTTGCCTGGTTATACACAGCATCAACCAGTCCAGTCATGCCTCCGTGCAAAAAGGTGGAGTCGCCCAATACAGCCACAACCTTGTTGGGCACCTTTGCTTTCTCTAGTCCTATAGCCTGTCCTATGCTGGCACCCATGCAGGCGCAAGTATCCAGAGCAGCGAGAGGAGGGTATACACCCAGCGTGTAGCAGCCGATGTCGCTAGTAACGATTATTTCGTCTTCCTTAATGGGCCCTGGTACTTTCGAATCCTTGAAGCACAGTTTTCTCAAAATATACTCAGTGCCCACGTGAGGACAACCGGCACAAAGTTGAGGACGTCTCATAGGCAGTTGAGGTGGGGGGGCTGCAGGTTTGGTGACATGCTTCGCAGCTGGCAGCAGACCAGCTTTGATAGCGCCCTGCTCCACAATTTCAGGAGTAAGTTCACCGATGATGGGGATAAACTCCTTTCCTATGACTGGGATGCCGAGGCAGCGCAGCTCTTCCTCAAGATAAGGGTCAAGCTCCTCGACTACGACTACCCTCTCGACTTCCTTGGCAAACCGCCGTACCAAGTTCGCCGGAATAGGATAAGTGGTCACAAGCTTGAGGAAGGAGGCATTTTTGAAGACCTCTCTGGCATATTGGTATGCCACGCCACTTGTGACTATTCCTAGCTTGCGGTCTTGGAGTATCATCTGGTTCATGGGGAAGCTCTCTACATAAGAGCATAATTTTACGATGCGGTCTTCCATCACATTGCGCCTGGGTCGGGCATTAGAAGGGACCATGACGTACTTCGAGGGAGAACGTATGAAGCTGGCTGGCTTCAAATCCGATTTCCGCGCCCTATTCACGTCCACCACTGTCTTGCAGTGAGATATGCGAGTGGTGGCGCGCAACAGCACCGGGGTATCGAACTCCTCGCTGATTTTGAACACCCAGTCCATCAAATCATAGGCTTCCTGGCTATCAGTTGGTTCCAGCATCGGTACTTTGGCGAATCTGGCCAAGTGTCGGTTGTCCTGCTCGCCCTGCGAACTGTGCTCTCCGGGGTCATCGCAAGAAACTACGACCAGCCCGCCGATGATGCCTGTGGTCGAGGCTGCAAAGAAGGGGTCGGCAGCCACATTCAAGCCCACATGCTTCATCGAGGCCAGAGCTCGGACGCCTCCGTAGGCTGCACCCATTGCTACCTCAAGGGCTACTTTTTCGTTAGTCGACCACTCAACATATATGCTATCGAGACGCGCCAGATTCTCCAGAATCTCTGTGCTCGGTGTCCCAGGGTAAGCAGTTGCTACCACTACCCCAGCATGGTATGCACCAAGTGCCAGGGCTTCATTACCTGATAGAAGCTGTTTCAAGTTTATTCCGCCTCCTCTGAGGGATCTTGCTGAATCCCCTAAATCCCCCAGGCTTGGGGGACTCTAAAAATTGGGGGACACCACTCTGCACTCCCCATCTCTGAACACAAGTCTTACTGCCATTTTACCACTCTGGAATAGACTAAGCCACTGCCTTGCCCAGATATGCTTGCCTCACTCTGTCATCGCCCAAAAGCTCCTTAGCGCTGCCCTCAATAGTGATTCGGCCCCTATCCATTACATAGCCTCTATTGGCAATCTTAAGGGCAGCGGTAGCATCCTGTTCAACGAGGAGTATGGTAAGCCCTTCGTCCTTAAGCCTGACAAGAAGTTTCAATATCTCTTTCACCAAATTAGGTGCCAACCCAAGAGAAGGCTCATCCAACAGAAGTAATTTCGGAGAGGACATTAGCGCCCTGCCTATAGCTAACATCTGTTGCTCCCCACCACTGAGGCTGCCAGCCTGCTGCTTTTGCCGCTCCTTAAGTATTGGGAAAAGCTTAAACACCATCTCCAGATTGGATTGAACCGATTTGCTGCGCATGAACCAACCGCTGTACCCTACATTGCTAAGCAGGTTCTTCGTACCATGAGAGTAGGCGCCCAGCGTCAGGTTGTCCTTAACCGACATGGCTCCGAAGATTTGTCTTCCTTCAGGGACATAGCCTAAGCCAAGCCTTACTGTTTTATGAGAAGAAAGTCCGGAGAGCTTGTGATCGTCTAGCCAGATGCCGCCGGTCTTCACAGGTACCACCCCCGTTATAGCATTCAAAAGGGTGGTCTTGCCGGCACCGTTAGACCCAATAAGGGTTACGATCTCCCCATCGTTCACTATCAGAGAAACCTCTCTGAGTACAGCGACCCGACCATAAGCCACAGATACCTTTTCAACCTTTAGCATTACTCTACTTCCTCACCCAGGTATGCGGCGATGACCTTCGGGTTCTTCTGAACTTGCGCTGCAGTTCCCTCAGCTATCTTTTGTCCACTGTCCAAGACGATCACCCATTCGGCAAGGCCCATCACCAGCGGCATGTCGTGCTCTACCAATACGACACTGATACCCATTTCCCTGATGTTCCGGATGAGATCGCTCAGTTGCCGTTTCTCCAAGGTATTCAGCCCGGCGCCAGGCTCATCAAGCAAAATAAGGCGGGGATCAGTGGCCATAGCTCGGGCTATAGCCAGCAACTTCTGCTGACCCAACGGCAAGCTGAGAGCGTCGTGCTCAGCGTGCGTCCCTAACCCCACCAGGTTAAGGTATTTAATCGCATTGAGAGAGATAGACTCCTCCTCACGGCGTGCCTTGGGCAGGCGAAAAGCAGATTCCAAAAAGCCATAGCTGCTGCGCGGATGTCGGCCTGACATCACATTCTCCAGGACAGTCATGTTCCCAAAGAGGTGGACATGCTGAAAGGTGCGCACAATGCCCATAGCGGCTCTCTTGTGTGCCGGGATTTTGTTTAGTATCTTCCCTTGAAAGTATATCTGGCCGCTGCTCACCGGATAGACACCGGCTATGAGATTAAACAACGTGGTCTTACCAGCTCCATTAGGGCCGATGATAGCGGTGATCTTGCCCGCCTGTAAAGACAGGTCGATCTTATCCAGAGCAACCAAGCCCCCGAAGGCCTTGGTCAAACTCTTGGTCTCCAGTATTTCTGACCCACTCAAGGTTCAACACCTCTCTGTCTGTACCTGAGCCGCAACCGCTCAAAGATCTCCTTGAGTTTAACAAACAAACCACCCGGCATGAAAATCATAATTAACATCAGTATCAGACCATATATTATAATGTCCCATTCACCAGCTTTGCGCAGAACTTCACTCAATACGTGAGTGGTACCAGACCCGAAGATAGCACCCCAGACACTGGCCAGACCTCCTATCACCGCCATCACCACCAGCTTAACTGAGGCTAGAAAATCGAAGGACTGAGGACTGACAAAGCGTAGGTGGTGAACATAGAGGCTACCAGCCAAGGAGGCATATACAGCACTGAGAGCTAATATCTTCACCTTGAACTGGTCTACATTAATGCCTAACGACTCAGCAGCAGCCTCGCTGCCGTGAATAGCCCTAAGTGCGCGGCCTGTCCGCGACCTGACAATGTTCTGCGAGATAAGAAGGATTACCAGACAAAAGAACCAGATTAAGAAATATCTTTTGAAAGAGGTGTCAAAGACAAACCCGCCTATAGATAGATAGGGAATCCCTACCATACCGTCCGGCCCACCGGTGTACTGAACGAGTTGCCTGAATAGAATCCACATGATCAGACCCAAGCCGAGGGTGGCCATAGCCAGATAGTTACCCTTAAGCCGGAAGATAGGATAGCCAATGAAGTAGGCGAAAGCGCCGGTCATTACGGCTGCTATAAACATCGCCAGCCAGGGGTTGACGCCGTAAGTCTTGCTCAAAATAGCGGATACGTAGGCACCCATACCAAAGAAAGCGGCCTGGCCCAGGGATACCTGCCCTGTGTAACCCATGAGAAGACACAGGCCCACCGTGACTATGGTGTAAATACCGATGAAAATCGCGAGGTGGGTGTATTGACCCAAGAACCATTCAAATGGTATAAGTAACAATAGGACAAGCAATGCTGCTATTACGAGGTAGTTCCACTTACTCTTAACCTTCGTCAACATTAACTCGTCATCTCCTCCTCTGCCAGCCGGCCTGACCGAATAAGAAGTATCAGCAACAGCACCACCAGCGCAATAGCATCCTTGTATGCTGAACTAAATGGGCCCCAATCAGCCGCAACTGCCAGCGACTCAACAACTCCCAAGAGAATGCCTCCCACGACCGCTGCGATCGGGCTTTTGAAGCCACCTATCGCTGCTGCCACGAAGCCTTTGAGCCCTAGCATTACCCCAACGGTATAAGAAGTCATAATCAACGGTGCCATGACTACCCCACCGATGCCACCTACTGCCGCTGCCAGAACAAAGGCGATCAGCGCCATCGTTTTGGGGTTGATACCCACGAGGCTGGAGGCCACCGGGTTTATGGCACACGCTTTCAGGGCCTTGCCCACCATGGTATAGCTGAGAAAAAGATGAAGGATAATCGTCACCACCACCATAGTTCCGATTATCCAAAGTGCTTGTGGATGAATATAAGCTCCTAGAAATGATATAGATTTATCGCCCGAGAAGAAAGGAGGACGCACAAAATTTACACCCCATATTTGCCCTGCGACACCACGAAGAAAGATAGCAGCTCCAATAGTTATGATAATGAGGCTGACAACCGAAGCCCCCCTAGCCGTGCGTATAGCCAGAACATACATAATGGCACCAACCGCTGCAGCAATTAGCACTGCGAGGATAATGGCTGGAATAAGCGGGATACCTACAGAGCTGGCGAGGGTAAAAGAGAGCATACCCCCCAGCATCACGAACTCGCCCTGGGCGAAGTTGATGATTCTGGTAACAGCATAAATGATGGTGAAGCCCAAGCCTATTAGGGCGTAGATGCTGCCCTGGGTAAGTCCCGATATAAGATACTGGACAAACTGGTCTGTCGACATAGGTCAGATTTCTAGCCACATAATCTGAGGACAAAGGGGGAAAGAATATCTTTCCCCCTTTGTCAATATTCAGAGTCTATCGACAAGCTGGTTTCTACTTAAGCCAGCTCCAGTCTCCATTCTTGATCTCGTACATAAGCAGAGAACCCGGCGACATGCCAAGATGGTTCGTGGGAGACATGGTGAAGACACCACCTGTAAGAGCGAGGTTCTTGATATCATTTTCTATATAGTCCCTAATGAAAGCCCTGGCTTCTGCCAAGCTCAAGCCCTCTGTCATATTCCCCAGAGCCGCGACTACCATAGATAAAGCATCGTAGGCATGTCCACCGAAGGTATCGATGCTATCTGCGCCGTATATAGCCTCATAATCATTCTTATACTTCAAAAGGACTTTTTGTTGAGGATCACTGGCTGGAATCTCATCAGCGGCCAGCAATTTGCCCGCTGGTATGATAACTCCCTCAACAGCGGCTCCTCCAGCATTAATAAATGCCTTAGTAGCAACACCATGGCTGCAGAAGAGGGGGATGGTCATCTGCAGCGTCTTCATGTTCTGAGCCACGATAACGGATTCCTTGTCGGTTCCCCAGCAGATTACCGCTTGAACACCAGCAGTGCCGTTTATATGAGTAAGCTGAGGTGTCATGTCGGTATCACCACTGTTAAATGTCTTGGCATCGAGAATAGTGATGCCGTAATCAGCTGCATCAGATTCAAGATATTGCTTTCCGCCCTGACCGTACCCTGAGGTATCAGTTATGATGGCAATTTCTGTGATTCCCTTGCCCTGAAGATACGCGTAGATGGCTCGGACCGCCTCGACCTCGGTCTGAGGCGTTTTGAACACCCAATACCGCTCTTCCACAGGGGTCACAATGGAAAGTCTGGCTGCCAGGGAGATGTTGGGTACCTTTGCTGCTGTAACTGTCTCTATAATACCCGCGCTTTCGCCACTGGAGCTCGGGCCGATGATAGCCAACACGTTATCTGCTATTAGCCCCACCACCCCCGATACACACTCATCTACAAGGGATTTTGCATCAAAGATGCTGACGTCCAAAAGATGCCCATTGACACCGCCATTTTCGTTGATCTGTCCCACCATCATCTCTAAGGTTCGCTTCTCTGGAATGCCAAGGTTTGAATAGGCCCCATTGAGGTCAAGCACGGCGCCTATCTTATAGTGCTCCTTGGGGGGAGCAGCAGTTGGGGTTGGTGTTGCCGACGGGGTTGGGGTAGGCCCACCTTCTTCCCCAGTGGAGCAGCTTATGCCGCCGAGGGCAAGAAGCGCTACCGCCAGGATTAGAACTACCGCATACTTTAAGTAGTTCCGCATTCTGTGTTCCTCCTTTTCTTTTTTTGTGCAGGCCATCATCTGAAAAGGTAGGTTGCCACTGCCATTCCCGTCAGCGCTTCCCCCTTGTGGCTGCCGAGGGCATATTATAGCGTATGCAGATAATTGCTGCAACATAACCTAATGGAAGTTGCAGGTGATGCGCCTTGCACGTATACTATTGCATATCGCTATATAGCCAATTCAGGGATTTGGAGAAGATATGGAGGCCGCAGCAACCTCTAGGAGCCGCTGGGGACAGTTGCTACAAAGGATCAAAGCCAGGGTTAGGTACCGAGCTGCGATATTTGCCGCCGCCATCTCGTTCTACAGCCTATACTACCGCAATCTGATAGGGTACTATCTGCAAAATGTCCAACTATCACGTCCAAGGTCCTTTTTGAGCTCATTCCAAATGATGCGCCTGGTCTACAGAGTAAGGGGATATACGGCGGTATTTGTGCCCAGGCTGGTCGCTTTATACAAACTGAGCGAGGAGGTCAACCAACGCTCGGTACCTGGAGATATTGTTGAATGCGGTGTCTATAATGGGGGCTCGGCAGCTATAATGGCCTCACTTTGCGAAAAATCTCCCCTAAGCAGAAATGTATGGCTTTTCGATTCCTTCGAGGGGCTGCCTAAACCTACAGATAAGGACGGAGCTGAAGCCCCGGCATACGAAGGTTGGTGTCACGGTGATCTATCGAAGGTCAAGGAAGTCTTGCGGAAGCTACGCATCCCCGAATCTCGGGTACACATCGTCAAAGGATGGTTCCAGGATACATTCCCTTCCGTGCAAATCAGAGCCATAGCTATTCTACATGTCGATGCAGACTGGTACGAGAGCGTCAAATTGTGTCTGGAAAGATTCTACGACAGTGTCCAGCCCGGCGGATATATCGTCCTCGATGATTACGGCGACTGGGAGGGATGCAGGATAGCAACTGACGAGTTTTTGAAAAGACGTGCCCTTGACGTGAAACTTATTCAAGTTGACTACACTGGTTTCTACTTCCAGAAACCCCGACTAAACTATCCGGAGCCTTGCTCCTTACCCGAGTCTAATGTAAGATAGTAAGGCCAAAATCCCGTCAAGCAGGTTTAATTTAGAAAGGAGGAGTTTCAATGCGAACGCAGCCTCCGTTTATGGTATCTTACAGCATCACCACCAAGTGCAATCTGAAGTGCAAGCATTGTTATAGCGAGTCAATTGACCGGCCGTCCCCTGATGAGCTTTCCACCGAAGAGGCACTCAGACTCATGGATGAATTGTCCGACTGGGGAATAGGCTTTTTGGTTATTGACGGAGGCGAACCTCTATGCAGGGAAGACCTGTTCGACGTTGTGAAATATGCTTCATCGAAGGGAATAAGGACCACCCTCGGCAGCAATGGCAGTCTCATTGACGAAGAAATAGCTAGCAACTTACTAAAAGCAGGGCTCAAATCAGTGGCTATCTCAGTTGATGGCGCCGATGCTCAGACCCATGATTCCTTCCGAGGCGTCAGCGGCGCCTTCGAGCAGGCGTTGAGAGGCGCAAGAGCGTGCAAAGCTGCCGGGCTGACTTTCCAGTTCAACCTGGTTATCAGAAAGGAAACCCTCTCGCAACTGGACGATATGCTACGCCTAACAGTAGAATCAGGCGCGAATGCTGCGGAGTTCTTCGATCTGGTGGCGGCGGGGAGAGCCAAGCAAGAGTGCCAGACTCAGGTATTGAGTAATGAAGAGAGAAAGCAAGCAATGGAATGGCTCGCCCAAGCTCAGGAGAATTGCCCCATAATAATACGGGTTCCTGCCTGTCCCATGTACCCCCTCCTTCTTCACCAGAAGAACATTCAGCCTAAGTATTTCCCTGCTCAGATGTTACACAGGGTTCCCTATTATGCCAGAGGGTGCGCGGCAGGCATGCCTATGGGATATGTTATGATTCAGTCTAACGGCGATGTGAACCCCTGCATGCTACTGCAGATAAAGCTGGGCAATATCAGAAAACAAAACGTTGTCTCCATTTGGGAAGACTCACCAACGCTAGCGCAACTGCGTAAAAGGGAATTACTCAAAGGCGAGTGTCTGGATTGCTCACACAGGGGCACCTGTTCCGGTTGTCGGGGCAGAGCTTACGAAGAAAAAGGCGATATGATGGCTGCTGATCAGGGTTGCTGGCTCGCATCTGAGGCAACGAGTGAAAAAGCCAAGCAGTTTAAAAAAATCGGGCAAGGTTGACGTACAATCAAGAGTACGGCTCTGCTAACAAGTACAAGCAAAAAAGGCTAAATATCCCACCTCTCAAGGATATTCAGCCTTTTTAATATCTATGATACCTATGAGATGACTAGAATTCCAGCTTTAGCCCTTCCCGATTTTGAACATCTTGGTGCTGCAAACAGGGCAGGTTCCCTTAGTCGCCGGCTTGCCGTTCTTCATTTTGATGGACGTCGGATTCTTCATCTCCCTCTTGGCTCGGCACTTCATACAATACGCTTGCATCCTCTCTCTCCTTTCCTTTTCGTTCTTGCGAAGCAGGCTAGCACAAAATCGCTCTCGTGTCAAGATGGGAGGAGCACATTTTTGAAAAATGTTTGTACTACCGGAGCTTCGGAGGATATAAACTTCGAGGCCGGCCACACCAAACGGTGATGGAACGTCGGGATATCGACAATGTTAAGCGTGTAATTTCAGGAACAAGCTGCTGTTCCTCATGCCCCTTCGATAGCGCTCCGAAAACGGTTTGCTTCTGGGGTTGTTTACTAATCTCTTTTCAACCCCCTTGTATCCCCCAATCTTGGGGGAATTTAATATTTGGGGGACACCCCCATCCGCCTATGGCGGACTGCCCCTCTGAACTTCCCGTCAGTAAATGCTCACGTTCCCTACATGCTGTTGACATCTCTGTGGAGAATGGTCTATCCTCACTTCACCTGTATCGCACTATGCAGGAGGATTACCCTCAACAGCCCAGCAAAAGTTGAGCATTCATTGAGGTCGCCCTCAGAGGAGGTAAGAGCAGCATGATTGAAGCAATGCTAGATCAGAAACAAAAGAAGCTGCGCAACGAAGTGAGAGAGTTTGTCAAAGCTATACCCCGACAGCTAATCCTGGATATGGACGCTGACAAGGTGAAGTATCCCAAACAATTCCTCAAGGAGGGTGCAAAGAGGAAGCTACTGGGCCTCCGCTTCCCCAAGGCATACGGCGGCAGGGGGATGAAGTGGGAAGACGAAATTATCGCCCTCGAGGAAGCTGGCGCATTGCCCCTATCGCTCGGCTGCCTCTACTCGCTGGTAAGTATCTGCGGTGAAGCGTTCCAGGTATTCGGGAGCGAGGAGCAAAAGCGGAGATACCTCAAGCCTACTATTGAGGCAAAGCTGTGCTGTGCCGAGGCACTTACTGAGCCCCGCGGCGGCTCCGACTTCTTCGGCGCTACCACTGTGGCTCGGAAGAAGGGAAGAAACTATTTCCTCACAGGGCAAAAGCGCTTTGTCGTAGGCGCTGAGGGGGCAGATTACTTCCTGGTATATGCCAAGACCGATCCCAACGCGCCCAGCCGCGAGTCGCTCAGCCTGTTTGCGGTGGAGAAAGACATGGGGGTGGAAGTAAAACACCTCTACGGCCTGATGGGAACGCGGGGAGGAGGGGCAGGCAGGATTCTATTCCGCGATGTCAAAGTGCCCGCAGAGAACATTGTCGGTAAGGAAGGACAGGGTGGAGAGATATTCTATAAAATGATGATTCCCGAGAGGATGACCACCGCCGCGGGCATCCTGGGCATGGCGCGCAGCGCCATTGAGATCGCTACCCGCTACAGCGACAAAAGGAAAGCCTTCGGCAGCAAAATCAGGGATTTCCAGGCTGTCAGCTTCAAGGTAGCCGATAGCATCACCAAGCTGGATGCCGCAAGCTCTCTGGTACATTCAGCAGCGATTACGGTTGACCAGGGCCTCGACAGCAGGCTGGCCCGGCGCCTGGTATCCGAGGCCAAGAAGTTCTCCACGGAGGTTACCTGGCAAATAGTCAATGATGCCATGCAAATCATGGGCGGCATCGGTTATACCAATGTTTATCCTATCGAACGGATGCTGCGGGACGCCAGGCTGGCCATGATCTGGACAGGCACCAACGAGGTGATGAGCCTGATAATTCAGCATGAATACTATCGCCAGGTGTTAACCCCTAGCACTGAGAGCCGAGACGTGGAGATAGACGCTATCAGCGCCGATGAGGTTGAGGAGAAAGTCTACGAGTGATATGGGCCGAACTACCATTGGACGAACATAGGGATGTCTGATTTGTTTGTGCTATGACCATGCTACCCACAAGGAGTCATTAAGAATTCTACCAGAATAAGCGATCCTAAGTCTGTGCTTCAAGAATGCTTTTCAAGTTGCTCAGAGCCTTCTTTAACGCCTTGCGCGTCGAGCTCACTATCATCGGCGAAAACAGCTTCATGAGCCCGCCCACTTTCATATTGTACACGATGGTAAACTTTGTGCCTCCCTCTATGGGGTCATATGTGTTGTGCTGTTCATTAGTAATGCTCCCGCACGTAATATTTTTACCGAACTTCCTGTTTGGCTCGTATTCCATGGCCTTTGCAGTCCACTTCATAGTAAGGCCCATCATGCGGATCGTCCCTTTGAACGTTGTGCCGACACCGACGGCTCCCTGGGATGTCTGCTCCGCTTCTGGAAAAGTCGACTGCCACTTCGGCCAGCTCTTCGCGTCAGTCGTGTAGGCGAACACCTTGTCGGCCGAACGCTTGATCTCCACGCTTTCTTGGATCCTTGCCATCTATCCACCTCCCTACGAAATGTCGATTGCGATTATAGCGCTACCCTTCTCTTGTTGCAACTCTCCCCCATTAAATCGGCATTACTGTTAACTCATAAGTATAACTATGACCTAGTTTCTGGACGCACGGACCATTCTATTGAGTGTTTACCTCACCTCCGGTGAAACTTAGTCATCTTCGAAACCCAATAACCTGACACTAGATGCTCGAAATGACTTAGTTCTGAGGAGATCCGTATAGGCAGTGCAGACAAAAGGAGAGGGGAAAAGGGAACACTAGGGACGGACAGTATACGTCATCACAGAGAATTCGTTGACAAATGTGAATGGGAGTGGTATAACCATCGACAGGAACATCTTCGAGGGTTATCTACTAGGCTCATACCCCGGTCTCTCCACTCAAAAAACGTTAGGTCCCGATAGTGATCTTATTAAAGGCTTTTCCAGAGCCCGTTTCGGCCTTGTCCGTTTAGTACAATTCCCTCGGGAGCCTAAAATGGGAAATCCTGGTTTGGGGGTGGTGGAATGTGTGAGTTCTGCGTTCAGCACGGTGAGGGAAAGAAATGGTATTTGGTGATGCAGAACTACTCGCGCGAACTCTGGGGCCAGCAGAAGCGGTCTCATTTCATGGAGGATTTCGGGGCTCATTTTGAGGAAAGGATTGGCAAAACGGTGGCGCAAATAGACGCCGTGAGAGACATTCCCCTAGTGGGACGCCTCGCGCGGCAGATGGCTGTACGCAAGGAAAAGGCGCTGCACTGGGGGCAGGTAGTACCAATCGAAGATGCTGAACAGATCGTGGACTTAGTCGATTCTATTGTGCGTATGCCTTGCGCCTGCCGCAAGCTGACCACCGGTCGAGAAGCACGCTATTGCTTCGGGTTAGGCATAGATGTGATCGGCATCCTGAGCAAGTATCCTGACTACTCACACAGCTTTGACGTGCTGGAAAAGCAAGAGGCCAAGAAGGTTCTGCGCTCCTTCGACAAACAGGGCCTGGTGCATTCCATCTGGACATTCAAGACTCCCTACATAGGTGCGATCTGCAACTGTGACCAAGATTGCATCGCATTCCGCATCCAGGTGAAGACAAACCTGCTGCAAATCATGTTTAGCGCTGAGTACGTGGCGCTAGTAGACTGGGACCTGTGCAACGGGTGCAAGAAGTGCCTGTTGAACTGCCAGTTCGGGGCTATCCGCTACTCCAACGCACTAAAGAGGTCCACCATCGACATGACGCGTTGCTATGGCTGTGGTGTCTGCCGTGCTGTCTGCGACAAAGATGCTATCACCCTGAAACCGAGAAGTGAGTTCGCCAGGCTGCTGTGACAGGGACTGAGTGACAATGAAGATAGACATCAATAGTAAAGAATGTGGCAACCCATTGAATTGTCGGTTGTGTCTCGACCGCTGCCCTGAGAAGGTGTTCGGAACCTATCCCCGTGGCCGGAGGCATCCAGGCGTGGCACCTGGAGACTGGGTAATCATCCCCTTGTTCTCTTCCCAGTGCACAGGTTGCAATGAATGCCTGGCCTTCTGTCCCAAGCAAGCCATCTTGGTCCAGCGACTATCGTTGCGCCAGAAGATTGTCGACGCTATTAGTCTTGTTCGGGATCTTGTCCGCAAAGGTGAGACAGCTTGGTCCTGGAAATAATGGACAATTCAAGAATCAAAGCCCTATCCCAGGGCCGCTAGAGCAGAAG
>Ga0315281_10010380_pt1 | contig 12843 bp, 16 predicted proteins | sample YL17G07_0_MG_FD_204540 | JGI IMG/M metagenome (GOLD analysis project Ga0315281, IMG submission 204540) | Sediment microbial communities from Yellowstone Lake, YNP, Wyoming, USA - YL17G07_0 | ecosystem: Environmental > Aquatic > Freshwater > Lake > Sediment | place: USA: Wyoming | collected... | reverse complement strand
GATGCTTGCTCAGGCAAATACAGGCCCTCAGTCCATACTGAGTCTCTTCAGGTAATTTACCATTTCATGCTGGGGATGGATATTTGTCCATCCCCAGCTTTGTTTTGGTATTTTATGAATATACCACCGCGGTATTTCCCCTTCCTTAGATATTCTCTGCATTGTTTTACGAAGAACTTTTGTGTATTTTCTAGTGTATAACTATTGAATTATTTATATAAATTAGTCTTTGTAAATTAGCTGATTAGGCGTTGTTTCTCTGGTTTTTCTGCGGAGTCAGCGAGTTGAGATTTTAGAAATAGCGGAAATCGTATTAAATTTATAGTAATATTTGCCGATAATAAAAGCAATATAGGCTAGGCTATTGTAAAATTGGTATAAAACTGTAATAGTTTGTCTTATTCTCGTTACGGAATACGGGAAAACAATTAACAAGGAGGGTTAAGCATGAGTACAAGAATTAACACAAATATTAACGCTTTGAATGCATTGAAGTCATTGAATGACGTCAATGGGCGTATGGCCGTCTCCCAATTGAGGTTGGCAACGGGTAAAAAGATTAACACGGCCGCTGATGATGCTGCTGGCTATACTATTGCAAGGAAGTTTGCGGCCAGGGCTGAGGGTTTAGGTCAGGCGTTGAACAATATTGGTTCGGCTAAAAACCTGGTAGCTGTTGCGGAAGGTCATTTAAACAACATTGTCGATATTTTGGCGCAGATGAAGACAAAGGCAACCCAGGCGGCAGATGATTCGCTTGGCACGGCGGAACGCACGTCTATCAAGGCGGAACTGGCCGCGTTGGCAACGCAGATCAATCTTGAAACTACGCAGGCGACATGGAACTCGAAGTCCCTCTTTGCGGGTACGGCATCGAGTAACGCGACTGCAGGTAACGTACAGTTTAGATTCCAGATTGGCGCAGGTACAAATAGCACGAATGATACATTGCAGTTTAACCTGCTTAAGACGGGCAATGTTAGTATGGGTGGTGGAAATGTGGGCTACTCTTCTAGCGGCTTGCGCCTTGATGCGGCAAGCGGCGCTACTCGTTTGAGTGGTGGCACGCTTGCGGGATCGCTGCTTGGTTCATCTGCATCGGCACAGGTGTTGATGGGTAGAATTGATACCGCTATTGCCGATGTTTCTGCGGCGTTGAGCTATATTGGTTCCGTGGTGAACAGGATGAGCTATCAGGAGTCAAGTTTGACGGTCGCCAAGACTAACACTGAGGCTGCAAGGAGCCGTATCGAGGATGCCGACATGGCATACGAGCAACTTAATGCCACAAAACTGCAGATACTGCAGCAGACTGCTAGCGCGATGCTTGCTCAGGCAAATACAGGCCCTCAGTCCATACTGAGTCTCTTCAGGTAATTTACCATTTCATGCTGGGGATGGATATTTGTCCATCCCCAGCTTTGAGTAGGAGGTCTTTCTCATGGCAACAATATCCTCAGTCGGTAACAATGCCGGCCTTAATTCGCTGATTTCTCAGTATATGTCCATACAGAGAAGGCCATTGAATGATTTAAATACTCAGAAGAGCGGCCTTAACAGTACCATTAGCCTTTACGGCACATTGAAATCGCAGATAAGCAGCCTTTTGTCTGCGGCGAGGGGCTTGGCTGATACATCTGGCACTTCTGCATACAATGCAAGGACCGCCAGTTCAAGCGACGAGACAAAGATAACAGCAACGGCCAATGCGGGTGCAACCATGGGCACGTTCGTTGTTCGCGTTAAGCAATTAGCTACTGGTGCATCAGTACAGAGTACGGGTGAATTAACAACGAAGTCTGCTGCTACAAGTAGCTCGAAGGTTGCGCCGGGAAGCGGTAGTATAGATGTAACGAAAAGCTTTGCCAGTGCAGGATTTGCTAATACGCCAGATGGTACTATAACTATTAACGGAAAGCAGTTTGATTTGTCAGATCCCAGTTATAGCACTGTTCAGTCCCTTATGGATGCAATAAACAACGATGTTGATGCAAATGCAAATATCTATTACAATAAAACTACTGATAAGTTTACTATAGAGCAAAAAAGTACTTCTACCAACCTGGTTGTATCCGAGAGTGGTACAAATCCGTTTTTCACGCAGGCGAAAATAACTGCCGGTACGTTCACTGGAAATGGTTCTACCGGTATTCAAAGCGGTGTGGTGTTGTCAAAGGCTAATTTTGATACCACTTTAACGAGTACCACATCTGGTAGTTTTAAAATCAATGGTGTGGCTATTTCCTACAATACGAGTTCAGATACCTTAGACAATGTACTTTCAAGAATTAATAGTTCTACTGCTAATGTGACGGCCTTCTACGATAGCTCGCTTGATAAGGTACTTATGAAATCTAAAAATACTGGAAGCACCGACACTATTACCCTTGCCGATGTAAGTGGTAATTTATTGAGTACCTTGAATCTAACCGGTGCGGTTCCGACAGGCGGAGCAGATGCGCTTTTTACCATAAATAGTACTTCAAATAGTGATCAAATTTCGAAAAGCACCAACTCGTTTACCGTTAATGGTATTAACTACAATCTGAAAAATACTAACGTTACAAACTATACGGATACCTCTTTTACTACGGTAACCGTGAAGCAAGATTCGAGTGCTGTTCAGGCTAAAATTAGCGATTTGCTTGATAAATTTAATTCGATAACTACCTATATAAAAAACAATTCAAGTGTAGATGCCACTACAAAGGCGCGTGGTCCCCTTGCTGGTAACTCGACCTTTACGTCTTTAAGGATGCAGTTATTGCAGAAATTTGCTGCGAAGGTATCAGGGGTTGCTGGCGGAGATCCGGATAGCCTTGCACAAATTGGTATTACCCTTGCCGGTGGTTCGAGCGCCAGTTTGACGGATTCTTCTAAGCTTAACGATGCACTTACCGCAAACCCAAGTGCGGTGCAGAACCTCTTTAGTGCTGCTGATGGTATCGCTAATAAGATAGTAAACTTATTGAAACCATACGTAGAAAGTAGTTCTTCGGCGAGGGGTTCGATAATCGATGAGACAAAAACCGTTCTTAGTCAGAGGATAAAGGGTTTGGATAGTAGTATTAAACGGATGCAGGAGCGGCTGGTAGTAACAGAAAAGCTGTATAGCAAGCAACTTTACAAGATGCAAGATTTGTTTAATATCGCAGTGCTTCAGGGGAATCAGATTACATCTATGACTAATTCTTTGTCGAGTTACGGTTTTTAGGGCTTGACTATGGGTAATTTAAAGAGTTGTGATGCTCTGAAAGATTTAGAAGGGGCTATCCATACCCTTACTACCCATAGTGACGATTGTAAGCTGTTGCTCAACAATACCACTGAGTTCAAAAGACTGTTGTCTGAGGGGTGCGATGAAGACGTATTAGCAGAGCGATTGAAAGAAAGAGGAAACCTTCTTGATAGGCTTGCATCGTTGAAAGAATATTGTAATTTAGTTAACGAATATCTTCCGTCTATAAAAAATAGGGAGCAGAAGGAAAGAATAACCGGCATATTTCGGCAAATTCAGCAGCAGCTTGAAGCTACGCGCGTACTTAATGAGGAAATAACTAGTATGCTTGATCAATGCATCGGCGAGATTAGCATAAATCTTAGAAAAATACAAGAGGGGAAGTCGCTTATGCATACCTTAAGAGACGCTGATGATGGTTTGTCTATAAATCTTGATGTCTCAGGGTAAAGCCTTGTAAAATGAGGTCGAAATAATTTTAACGATGTGTATACATTTGTATAATCTTCGATTTGGTGTGTTACTTTTTGACACTCTTGGGAAGGTTTATTAATTATGAAGATATCCGATGTCACTCATGCTCCTATTTATAACATCCAGGCGGTATCAGCCGCTAAAAATGAAAGTGCCAAAACAACGGATGATGCAAAAAAAACGGCGAATCAGCGGGATGTGAAAGAGGCGAAAGATGTGGAAGGGGCGAAGGGGGAGATCGAGAAAAAGATAACCCCAGAACAGGTCAGCCCTTTGGAATCATCGGAATCAAAGGAAGTGCCGATAAACACCAAAATACTCTTTTCTGTAGAAAGGGATTTGAATCTTATTGTTACTCGTGTGATGGATAGCACATCGAATAAGGTTATTCGTCAAATACCAACCGAAGAAACCATAAAAAGGCTGAAGCTGAAATATCAGCAGTCGCTAGCCAAGAAGGAAACGCTAACAAATGATGTGATAGTTTAAAAAAAAGGCTCTTCAGGTAAGTGAGTGGGTAAAATTTTGCATTTTTATATCTCCGGTAGCATACAAGTAAGAATTTTCAGACGAAGATACTCCTCATCCCTTAAGCCGTATGTCCTTCTTTGTATCACCCGAATCTTGTTATTAAGGCCTTCGACAAAGCCTAATGAGACCTTGTTCTCTGGTTTGCTGTATGCTGCAATGCCATCCCAGTGTTTCTCTATCATTTCTGCAAACTTCTCGTAAGGCTTTAACCGTTGCCACTTCAACGATTCCTTCCAGTTGTCGAAAAACTTCCTCGCCCATCCCTCTGTCTTATAGCTCCATAACTGTCCAAAGGATATAAGCAGTATTAAGCCGTTTGTTTGCCATAAGCAGCTTCTTTAACGCCTTGCATCCATCAAGGGTGAGGTTCTCTCTGTTCGATAGAAGCGTATATTTCTGCCCTTTGATATACGAACGTTCTTTACCTGAAAGCCGTGCATATTCCATCTTCCTCACTTTGTCCAACGCTTCCCCAAGATGCCTCATTACATGAAACTTGTCATAAAGAATCGCAGCATGAAACGCATTCTCCCTCGTTGACTTCTCAAATGCTTTCCACATATCCATTACTGCCAACCGTATCTTCTCTACCTTCTTTGCACCAAGCCACTGGTAAAATATATCAAGACTTTCTTTAGACCTATCCTTCCCTCCAAACCAAATTGGTCTTCCACGCTCCCAATCGCTTACCACTATCCGATAGGTATGCCCTTTACGTATGGATATTTCGTCTATCCCGATAACACGAGGCGCTGCTACTGGATACCTCTGAAGCTGCTTCTTCATGTATTCCTTCTCTAATGTCTTCACCGTATCCCAGTCCAGATGGAACTCCTTCGCTACATCCTTTACCGTCATTGTCCGACATTTTCGTCCTACAGAATAGGCAAACCGCTTCGTGTAAAAAGGGTTGTCCGAAAGCCATTTCAATTCCTCCCGTTTCACTTTCCTACACTTCCGACATAATACTCGCCACACCTCCACTTCCAGATAAATCCGGGCATCCCCACAAGATAAATCTCGTATCCGACGCACCTTCTTATCGTAATGGCTCCCATGAATCCTCCCACAACACCCGCAGATTGTTTTTTTTGTGTTCGCTTGAGTCTGATAACCCGTGCCTTCGAGTCTCCAAATATCCCCTTAATTTCTGCTCTTGGACTAAATCCGGGGAACCGATATTCGTCCAGCAGTCGTCTCTTTTTTCTCATGCATGTATCATACAGGTTTTTTTGCTCATCGAAAACCTCTTTTTCCCCTTATTTTATGCTATGTTGCAGTTAATCCATGGTTCATTTTTACCCACTCACTTGCCTGAAGAGCCTGAATAATAATCATGGTGGTAAAACACCCACATCTCGTAGTCATTACCGGGCCAAATGGCGCGGGAAAATCAACAACAGCCCCTTCTTTGCTACAATGGACGCTCCATGTAACAGAGTTTGTTAATGCAGACCAGATTGCTCAGGGAGTTTCTGCCTTTAAACCAGAAATGACTGCATTTCAGGCAGGGCGTATTATGCTGGAACGGCTGCATAATTTTGCAAGAAAACGAGTTGATTTTTCTTTTGAAACTACATTAGCCAGCAGGACCTTTGCTCCATGGATTGCTGAATTGCGTGAGGCTGTCTATGTTTTTCATCGCGATGAATGAAGCCGGCATCGGCATTGCTTCGGCCACGTTAGAGATCGTCGGCCTGCCTCTACTTCAAATCAAGGAGAAAATTCAGGGTAAATAAGGGTTTACTGAAATATAAGTCAGAGTAAAAATATATTTGATATCGTTATGTCATTAATGATATAATGCGCAGTTATGAAGATACGGTTCAAGATATGGTTGGAAGAAAATGGCGGGGTGGCGTTTGCCGAGGGGCGGAAAATGCTGCTTGAGTCGGTTGATCGGCTGGGGTCGATCAACGCGGCGGCGAAGGAACTGGGCATGTCGTATCGGGCCGCCTGGGGAAAGATAAAGGCAACGGAAAAAGCGCTGGGGCTGAAACTCCTTGAGGTTGTGACGGGTGGAAAAGGCGGTGGCGGCGCCGCATTAACAAAAGACGCCAGGGAACTGGTGGAGAAGTATAAGAGATTTTACGTCCGTATGGACGTTTTGATGCAAAAAGAATTCGAACGCATTTTTGGGAGGAAATGAAAGTTTTTTGTACGTAGTGCGTAGGGTGGATTAAGCGAAGCGTATCCACCAGATAATGAATTTTCCTTATTCCCCTGAATATGGAAATTCCTATACAAAATTTTCTCGTTCCCAAGCTCCGCAGACTGGGTCAAAGGGACAATTTTACGTTATTTTTTGTATTTCTTCCCCACTTTAAGGGTGAAAATGCCATACATCATGGAAAAAACAGGCTATATTTAAGGGTTTTTCCCCACTTTTGAATACAAAAAGGTTCATCTGGCACAGTCTGTCCAGCTTGGGAATGCGTCCCACAACGGGAAATGAACCCCCGCGCTGTGAGATTGCTCTGTGTCTGGATAATACTACAATTCCGGGAAATAACAATGGCAAGCAGGCTTTGTGGAAAAATTATCAATATCGTTCTTGGGAAGATGCACGCGCACGTGCATATCCTGTGGAAGGAAATACCGCTGAGTGTCATTATTACAAGGGCGTCTTGTGACGACATGCGCCTGAACGTGGGCGATGCGGTTACAGTCCTTGTAAGAGGCACGGACGTCATGCTTGCAAAAGCGTTTTCCGGCTTATTGAGCGCCAGAAACAAGGCAAAGGGTATAGTGAGGAACATTATTGAAGGCGACGTATTATCAAAGGTATGCGTGGAATCACAAGGCGATATTTTGCACGCCTATATTACCAATAGTTCCCTAAAAGATCTTTGTCTCCAAGAGGGAGACGAGGTTACGGCCTTCGTAAAATCAACAGAATTGATACTGTCGAAGGATATGTAGGGTGGGAATGCAGGATGCGAGATGCAAGATACAGGATGCAAGATGCGGGATACTCGAATATGAGCGTGCAGATTACCATACCAAGTAACATTCCAGCGGGAAGCGATGTTTACTAAAATGTACAAAAAAAAGATAGTGCGCCTTGTTTTTACTGTAGGCATTGTTGGGCTAACGCTCCTCTTTGCCAGCCTTCCTTACCATGCCCATGGTGGTGAAAAAATCCTTATAGCAGCCGCCTCTGACCTGAATTTTGCTATGGACGAGATGCTCAGCGTCTTTAAGAAGACACATCCCACGATTGACATGGACGTCTCTTACGGCTCTTCCGGCAATTTCTACGCGCAGATAAAACAGGGCGCGCCGTATGACCTGTTCTTTTCCGCCGATGCGTCATACCCGGCGCGTCTCGAAGAAGAAGGTTTTAGCGTAAAAGGACGGCGGCGTCTCTACGCCATTGGGCAGATTGTACTATGGATTCCAGGCAAGTCGTCACTCGACCCGCAAAAAGGATTAGAGGTTGTTTTAAAACCGGAGGTGAAAAAGCTGGCAATAGCAAACCCCAAACATGCCCCTTACGGACGCGCCGCCGAGGAGGCGCTTCGCTGTTATGGCATATCGGACAAGGTGCGGGATAAACTCGTCTTTGGCGAAAACATCTCGCAGACCGCGCAGTTTGTCCAAACGGGCGCAGCAGACGCGGGAATCATCGCCCTCTCCCTGGCCATTTCACCCAAAATGGCAAAAGACGGGACTTATTGGGTCATCCCGGAGGCGTCACACAACAAGCTGGAGCAGTCCTATGCGGTATTGCAACGGGGAAAGGATAAGCCGGGCGTCAAGTCCTTCCTGGAATTTGTGCAAGGTGAAAAAGGTAAAAAAATACTTTCAGATTTTGGTTTTGTTTCGCCGGAATAAGGGGAAAAGCGGCGTTGTAGCTCAGGGCTTCAGCCCTGATGGACGCTTGCATTGTACTACGTGCTGAAGCCACCTAAACTACAGCAACGAACTGTCCCCCGCTGGGAATGTTCATTTTGTTTATGTGGATGAGTGGGTGGCATGGATAAATCCTGTTTTTCCGTGCCTGCTTGTGACTCTCAACGGCATTTACTGGCTTAAGCGTCCCGTAGGGACAAAATATCGGTAGAAGTAGCAATCGCACACAAATACAAATGCCGTAGGCATGATATAGGTAAAATGCAATTCTTCTGCCTATATTTCGTTCCTACGGAACTAGTGTCTCGTCAACACCTAAGTATTGTACTACGTGCTAAAAGTCACCTAAATTGTGGCAGAAAACTGTCCCCCGCTGGCGGGGGAACAAGGGGGTGGAAAGGCACAGGTAAAAAACCTTGCTGCCGATTTGTAATATAGGCTTGCTGAATTGAATTCACCCAAATGTTTTTTTAACTGTTCCAAACACAAAAATCTTTACGGTATATAATCCAATGAACTTTGCCGCGCCGCTTATTTTAACCTTAAAACTCTCTTTCGTTACCACCGTCTTGCTGTTTATCGTCGGCATCCCTTTTGCCTACTGGCTTGCCTTCACAAGACTGCGTATGAAGTTTATCCTGGAATCCGTGATTGCCTTGCCGCTCGTCCTCCCGCCCACCGTTTTGGGCTTTTACCTCCTGATGGCCATTGGGGGCGGCAGCTTTATCGGGCGCTGGTATGAAGAGGTTTTTAACAAGACGCTGGCCTTCTCCTTTCAAGGACTTGTCGTCGGTTCATTCTTTTACAGCCTGCCGTTTGCCGTGCAACCCTTTCAAGCCTCATTCACCGCCGTTGACAAACGGCTGATCGAGGCGTCCTGGTCGTTGGGGCGTTCCCGTCTGTACACCTTTTTCGCCGTCATCCTGCCCCTTTCACGGCAAGGCGTCATCACCGGCTGCGTCCTTTCCTTTGCGCATACCCTGGGCGAATTTGGCGTAGTCCTCATGATCGGCGGCAACGTCCCCGGCGTGACACGGGTGGCCTCCGTTGCCATCTACGACGAGGTGCAATCACTCAACTACGGAACGGCAAACGCTTATGCCGGGTGCCTGTTGTTGCTCTCCTTTGCAATACTCACCCTCGTTTATTTTGTTAACAGGCGCTTTGTGCGAACTCTCTAACCTTAAAGGTGGTTCTATGCTACAAGTTCATCTGAAAAAACAGTGGAAAGGGTTTGGGCTGGACGTCTCCTTCGAGATACCACGCGGCAAGATCACCGTCTTATTCGGCCCTTCCGGCGCGGGAAAATCAACCGTACTGCGGCTCATTGCCGGCCTGGAAATTGCCGACAGCGGCAAGATTTTGCACGGCGAGGAGGTCTGGTTTGACGATGTGCGCAGGATTGACGTTTCCCCTCAGCAACGCTCCATAGGCTTCGTATTTCAGGACTACGCTCTGTTCCCCCATTTAACGGTAGAAAAAAACGTGGCGTACGGCGTCAAAGGCAAAGAGTCCGCAAAAACCGTAAAAGAACTGATATCACTCATTGGCCTGTCCGGCTACGAACGCTGCTATCCCGCGCAGTTATCAGGCGGGCAAAAGCAGCGGGTAGCCCTCGTCAGGGCCATGGCAGGAAACCCCGGCCTCCTCCTTCTGGACGAACCCCTTTCCGCCCTCGACTGGGAAACCCGCGCGCGCCTGCAAACGGACGTAAAGCAGATCATACACCGCTTCCAATCCACGGCGCTCTACGTAACCCACGACGTCTCAGAAGTGTACAAACTCGCCGATTACGTAATCGTCCTTGAGTCGGGAAAGGTTGTAAAACAAGGCACGCCGGAAGACGTCTTCCTGGGCAAGCGGCTCAGCACCCGCATCCAGGTGGCAGGAAAGGTCGTCGGCATAGAACACGACGCCATCATGTCCTCCGTAACCGTCCTCCACGCAGACCAATTCTTCAAAGCCCTGATCGACCGCGAAGAAATCGACGGCCTCGGCCTGCAGGTAGGCGACGACGTCGTCCTGGGAGCAAAATCATCGGATGTGATTTTGTTTAAGATTTTGACATGAAATTGGGTGCATTCTCAAATTTTTGTAATTTTGCATTTTGTCCCGTAGGGACAGACGGAAATAGCCCACCGATTTATCGGTGGGGCCAGAGGCCAGAATATTTAGTCCCGTAGGGACGGCTGAGAACATTGACGTTTCTAATCGGCCTTGCCGAATAAGTCGTTTACGAGTATTTGGGAAGGCACCCTTAAAATTAGCGAGGTGTGTTTCTTTCTGTTTGACTTAAATAGTCACATTTGTTATCTTGCAACATGGATGAAGGAAATTATGGAATTAAAGCTTCATGCCTTTAATGCACAAGTGACGGCAGAGAAACCAAAGATATCCATACATCGGCAAGTCTCTACGGTGTTCTTAAAGGACGTGACGATACAACAGTTGAGGATATTGAGGCTGTAAAGATAAAAAGCATGGGGTTAGTAGTCCGTTAGGTCGGATATACAGGAGGTTCTGGTGAAGCAGGAGACACTGACTATCACAGCACACTGGAGCAAATACACCACCCTCGGCCAGCTTGTAGTCAGCGCACCGCAGGTTGGCAATAGTAGCGTGGACCTGGTGGTCGGCAGAATCGGCTTTCCCAGCGTTGAGCGCACCTTGCACGTCGGTGGGACGGTACTCTACGAGACGCCTGACGACGGGTTGATTGAGCTGCGAGTGGTGCGCATCCAGTTTGGCGTAGTTGGGAGCCTCCTGGGCAACCAATTCGTCAATGAGGCTACAGTCCTGGTTAGCCAGGTGTCGCCGCACGGTGGTCTTGTGGCAGGCTTCACGACGGAGGACGCCAGCAATGCTCCGTTCGAACCGCAGGAACTCGACCGCTTGCGGCACAGTCTTGAGCAGGCTCGTCAGACCGTTGCTCAGAGTGCCAACCTCACAAGCGCGCAGCTCGATTTCGTCACGCGAAAACTAGAGGAAATGGCGCACGCGGCGAGCCGTCTGGGACGAAAGGACTGGCTGAACCTCGCGGTTGGCACGCTTACGAACGTGGTGGTAACGGCAGCGCTTAGCTCCGATGCGGCGCGATGCCTCTTCCAGGCGGTGAGCAGTGCGCTGTCGTGGCTATCCGCTGGAACGCTGAAGCTTCTGCCGTGAGCGCCGAGCCGCCTAACAAGCGTTGTATCTGGCAAGGGCGATACACCACCGACCAGAGCTCCCGCGCAACTCAACGCTGTGTTCGGCGACAAAAATAAATTTGCAGAATCCATGCATTCTAAATTAGATATAGTCTCTACAGTAGTAAAAATTGTTGAATAAATTATGGAGGCCTAAATGGCTACTCAAATAGCGCTGTTTAATCACAAAGGGGGCGTAAGCAAGACAACAACAACTTTCAATTTGGGTTGGATGCTAGCAAATAAAGGTAAAAGGGTTATTATTATTGACTGCGATTCACAATGTAACCTTACGGGTATGGTTCTTGGTTTTAAGGATGCAAAAGAATTTAATGTGATTTATAATGCGAAAGAAATCAGGAATATCCGAGAAGGACTGGCACCAGCTTTTGAATCTCGACCAGTCGCTATTCAACCAGTCATTTGTGAAACAATCGAAGGCCAGCCGAACATGTATCTTTTACCAGGACACATAGGACTTGCCGAGTATGAAGTTACATTAGGTATAGCACAAGAACTTACAGGGTCTCTAGTAACACTCCAAAATTTGCCTGGTTCGCTTAGCTATCTTTTTAAAATTACTGCTGAAAAATATGGTGCCGACATCCTTCTTATAGACATGAGTCCGAGTCTTGGAGCGATTAACCAAAACCTACTTATGACAAGTGATTACTTCATTATCCCAATGGCTCCAGACTATTTTTCAGTAATGGCAATAGATAGCCTTGCTTCAGTGTTGCCAAAATGGAATACATGGGCAAAGCAAGCTAAAAAACAACCAATACTCCAGAATGCAACCTACCCATTCCCCAATAAAAATCCTAAATTTCTTGGAACTATTATTCAAAAATATCGACTCAGGGAAGGCAAAACTCCATCAGCCGCTTTTCAACAATGGATTGATGAAATAGAAAAGGGTGTTTCTAACAAGCTTATACCAATGCTCAAGGACAATGGTATGTTACTACCGGATGAAGTTTACAAGACAACTGGTTTAAAACCAAATCGTCCATTAATTCAGATGTCCGATTTCAATAGCCTGATTGCACTTTCTCAGAAACATAAGGCACCAATCTTCGATTTGACAGATGCACAACTCGAATCAACAGGCGTTGTTTTGAAAATAACAAAAAAATCCATGCATCAATTCCGTGATCTGTATTCGGAAGGTGCGGATCGAATTATCAAGATAATCGGAAATGCATAGTGCAATTAAACAGTTCCGCTCAAATATAGATCGCGTACGATCTCTAGGTGGGTTATATACGGCTCTTTCACAGCTAACTACTTCTGCCGTTGATGCAACAGACATCCTGCGTGCACAAATAGTACTTGCTGTAAGTGCTCTTGATCACTATATCCACGAACTTACGCGCTTAGGTATGCTTGAAATATTTGATGGAGTAAGACCAACAACGAGTGCCTTTGGTCGGATTCAAATTACAATAGATGCAGCTATGGCTGGTTTGTCTGGAAATAGTGGAAATAATTGGTTTGAATCCGTGATTCGAGAAAAACACGGATTTCTTGCATTTCAAACTCCGGACAAAGTGTCTGATG
>Ga0315281_10010379_pt1 | contig 12843 bp, 11 predicted proteins | sample YL17G07_0_MG_FD_204540 | JGI IMG/M metagenome (GOLD analysis project Ga0315281, IMG submission 204540) | Sediment microbial communities from Yellowstone Lake, YNP, Wyoming, USA - YL17G07_0 | ecosystem: Environmental > Aquatic > Freshwater > Lake > Sediment | place: USA: Wyoming | collected... | reverse complement strand
ATCGCTAACGGTCTTTCGTCCATCCATGATGCGATGACATCTTCCGCACAAGTTCCTGGGCGGCACAATCACCTTTGCACAACCCGGGCAGAATGAGCCGATCAGTTTCTTCCGCTTGAGACCCTTCGCGTATTCTTCTATGAGTCTGGAACCCTTATAGTGATAGGCACTGAGAATCCATGTACCCTCGACACCGATTGTCTGCGGTCTTTCGTCCTTTATATATGCCATCCTTTTTACCTCCCGGGGGAATCCCCTAAAACTGTGACTGTGGTGAAATTGGTTACGCCCCCCCACCCATGGGCAACGGCGTTGTGCACTTTCTTCGGGACCTGATGCTCTTCCGCCTTGCCCATTATCTGCAGAGCGCACTCCAGAATGCGCTGCAGTGCAGAGGATCCGATGGCGTTGGTGGCATTGACGCCGCCTGACGGATCCAGGGGCATTCTTCCATTAATATCAGTCTCGCCTTTTTCAAGAGCTTTCCAGGCCGTGCCTTCATCATAAAAGCCCAGTCTTTCAGCGAATATCAACTCCTGACTTGGGAATGGCTGGTATATCTCTGCCATGTCAATCTCTTTTTGGGGATCCCTTATTCCCGCCATCCTGTAGGCCTTCATTGCTGATAGCCAGCATCCCCTTTGTTCAGAAGGATCGGTTACTCCAACGCCACCCATGTTTTCACTCTGTAACTGGTTTTCCTCGTCCGAATAAGAGGCGAGTCCCTTGAACCAGGCTGGTTGCTTGGCTTTTTTTCTGGCCACGCTCTCTTCAGCCACTACAATAGCCGAGGCACCATCGCTTGCCGGGCAGACATGTCCATACCTGAAGGGATACGTGATTATCTCGGTTTTGGCAATATCCTCTGCAGTGCACCCCGGCCACTGAAGGTGTGCATATTTGTTCTTGGCAGCATTCCGCCTTGCCTTTGCCGCTACCATATCGAAGTGTTCAATGCCGCACCCAGATCTATGCATGTAAAACCTTGCCTGATAGACGGCAACGCCAGCAGCCGCTCCTACCACCGAGGTGGCAACCAGGTTCTTAAGACTCAACCCGTAAGCGGCGGCGTGGAACACGTTGGCTAGCCCTACGTGCAGAAGCCCAGTCGTGGCACCCGCCTCCTTGCTATCTGAATGTTTTTCCCAGGCAACAGCTACAACTACATCGTGAAGTCCCGAGGCAACAGGATAATAACCACCCTGACCGACCGACCCTCCGGTCGTCCCACCAGTGGCAATCCTTAGGACCGGTTTCCCAGCGGCACCAATCCAGTCACCTAACCATTGTTCCGGCTGGGCGATACCACCGAATCCCGGCATATTGCCCACAACAAAGGCGTCTACCTCGCGCAAACTTACCTTGGCGTCTTCCAGTGCATTAAAGACCGCTTCCGACACCAGTTCAGCAACATTAACATCTCTTCGCCTGCTCGAATGTTTGGTCTGCCCGCAACCGATTATTGCCACATTTCTCTTCATGTTCAGTTGCCTCCCAATATGTAAACTGTATTCTTCTGGGCGCAAATCCCGAATTGTCCATGGGCAAGAGCCCTACGGACACCAGGCACCTGATACCTGCCTGCTTCACCCCTTATCTGTTTTGCTGCTTCTATCACCCTGATCAACCCGGTAGCACAAATAGGGTCAGCACCCAGTGCTCCACCGCTCGGATTCACAGGCATACTGCCATCTCTGCGAGTTGTGCCTTTTTCAATCAGGTTTTTCCCCTGACCTTCTTTACATAAACCCAAGGCTTCGTAAATCATCAATTCCTCATGAGCGAATTTCTCGGAAACCTCGGCAACATCCAGCTCAGACAAAGGATTTTTAATACCAGCCATCTTGTAGGCTGTTCTGGCAGCCGTCTGGAGGGAATCAAGCTTGTCGATATTTCTGTCCCTAAGATATGGGTCCTGGCAAGTACCGACTCCTTCTATCCATACCGGTCTGTCGGTAAACTTCTTAGCTTTCTCCTCGGAGGCAATTATCACAGCACATGCTCCATCGCTGATGGGGGACATCGTTAGCTCTCTAATAGGATCGTAAAAAACCTTGGAACTCATTACTTCTTTCACACTTAAAGCTGGCATCTTTCTGTGTGCGTAAGGATTCTTGGAGGCATTGGTGATGTTCTTGACAGCTACCATTGCCAGTTGCTTTTCCGACACACCGTGCCTGTTCATGTACATCCTCGCCTGAAGAGCAGCAGCAGCAATATCATTGAGCATGCCTATCTGCCGATCAAATAATGGATCAAGGGTGAAAAAGGTCACTAGATGGGGATTGAAAGTCGAGCCCTGTGTGTGCGCTTCTACCAGGGCTACATCATGGGTACCGGCAAGTATTCTCATCAAAGCATAGTAGAGCGCAAAAGTCCCGTCTTCCTCCACTTTAGATTCATCCTTCATGAAAGCTCCAACGGCCATGCTGAGAAAGACGCTCGAAATCGTCCTTCCATCCAGAAAATCCGAAGAGGCCGTGATCACGGTATCCAGATCCTCTCTCAGGATGCCGGCATTGTGCAAAGCCTCCTTGCAGACTTCAAAGACCATGTTTTCTCTGGTTTTCTGCATATTGTGTTGATGATGAGATTGAGCATAGCCGACTATTGCTACTCTTCTCCTCATTTTTGCCTCCTCATAGTCCAAGAATCCAAAAAATCCACACTCTGATTTTATGGTCGCTCGTTGTGTGGACTAGCTATAGCCTTCAAGATTTCCCATTTCGACTGAGAACAGCTATTTAAACTCATCTTAGGGGACTTTATAATATCCGCATATCATGTGACTGTCAAGTCAATCATCGGTGCGGTAGAATCTAATTTTCTGGTTAAATTTGGGCCCAAAGCTATCATCAAGCTGCCGTTTAATATCTCATCTAGACGCTGCCCAGTTTTAAGCGATGAGTCTGACCTTGATTAACATCGATGTCTCGGTTAACATAGGTACAATCGCAACAATGTTCTTGGAGCCGGTATTACATGCGGGAGTAGTCTGGTCTTCACCACACAACGATAACTAACTCTGACATCCAGAAACTTGGAATACGCAAGCAATGGAAAATGACAGACATAGTGTGTCCATCAGTGATGACTATCCGCCGCTGCATCACATGCTGCGAGATCTTTGCATCTCAGTTGAATTTCAAGAGACGACCCGCTGTGTTGTACGAGCACCAGTCGTGCCCGAGATCTGTACTGATCGGGGTGGTGTGCACGTTGGTGTTGTAGCTACACTCGTGGATGTTCTTGGCGCGTCTCTGGCAATTAGGGCAATCTATCCTGACTGGATTGCGACAGCTAATCTTTCGATATACACAACTAGACCGGCTATATCAGACACTATTGTTGCATCTGGCATAGTCATCCGAGCAGGACAGAGCATAAATGTCATCGACGTGGATATCAGCGAAGAATTAAGCAGCTCAACACACCCCAGTACATCAATCGGATCCGCCATTATGACTTTCTCAAGGCTCCCCCGAAGAAAGGATACCATCGAGGTCGAGGCAGACTCGGTCAATGGTGTCACGTTCACCGTTGAGGGGTCAGGTCTCTCCAGGCGCTATCTTGATGAGGTTGGGCTCCAGATTCTGGACGACAGGGCAGGCACTGTCGAAATAAAGATGACTGATTACGTACGCAACAGTTTCGGTGCAATCCAGGGTGGGATTGTTGCTCTTCTTGCTGACTTAGCTGGACAGTGCGCGGCTCGTGCAGCTATGGGCAAACCCTTGATAACGAAGGATTTGACCATACATTACCTGTCTCAAGGAAAAGTCGGACCATTTCGAACCAGGGCTAGAGTGCTTCGCAAGACTAGCGATACAGTCTTGAGCCGCGTCGAAGTGGTCGATAAAGGGGCCAATGATCGGCTTTTAATGGTGGGGATGAACACCGCAACGCTGGGTTACGACACCTTTTAGCAAAAGCGCAAACGACAGGTTGCATGGAAGGAATCTTCGGGTTTAGAGCAACAACCGATTTTCAAAGCACTTTTTAGGAAGGAAGCTAAGGATAGTTCTAAGGGCGGAAGATAAAATGGAACCATCGCTATAATGATATGCATAACAGCAGAAACAATGAACATCTGGTCGCACGAGTGTCTGCACCTAAATGGCCAACGCATGCCTCTGCATGGGCAAATCTAGGACAATGACTATTGGGTTTGTTCAACCGTGCTGCTGCGTCAAATAGGTTACCGGACACCGGAAGGAGGTATTCTCTAAACATGAACTTCGAATTAAATGAAGAACAGAGAATGTTTAAGGACGCGATAAGGAATTTCGCAGAAAAAGAGATAGCTCCCCTGGTCAATGAGGCTGAGGAAAAGGAGACCTTTCCCGTCCAGCTATTCCCTAAAATGGGTGCCATGGGCTACCTCTGTGTTGGGTATCCTCCCGAGTACGGCGGTGGTGGCATGGGAAAGATCGGCGAATGCATCGCCATGGAGGAACTGGGACGAATCTGCCTGGGAATAGCCAGCGGAATCATGGTACAGTCAGGGATAGCGACTTCTGCCATTTACCGCCATGGCAATGACGAACAGAAGCAGAAGTACTTGGTGCCAGCCATAAATGGGCAGAAGATCGGGGCCTTTGCGCTGACTGAGCCCAACGCAGGCTCTGATGCCTCTGCCATTGAGACTCGCGCAACCAAAAATGGGAATGGCTACATCATAAACGGCACCAAGATCTTTATCACAAATGGTCCCATAGCCGATTTCGTCCTGACAGCAGCCTATACCGACAAGGCAAAGGGAACTCGGGGCGGCGTGAGCCTGTTCATCGTGGAAAAGGAGACCGCCGGCTTCAGCGTCAGCAAAATGCACAAGTTCTGCATGCGCGCTTCCTCGACGGGCGAGCTGACCTATGACAGCGTAGCAGTTTCGCAGGAGGATCTGGTGGGTGAAGAAGGTCGCGGCTTTCCCTATCTGATGGAGGCGCTTACCGCGGGTAGGATAACCCACGGAGCCAGAAGCCTGGGCCTTGGTGCGGCAGCCTATGATGCATCACTCCAGTATGCCCAGAACAGGCGCCAATTCGGCCGGCCAATAGGCAATTTCCAGGCTATCGCCTTCAAGCTGGCCAGGATGGCCCTGGATCTGGAGGCCGCACGATGGCTAGTCTACCGTGCCGCATGGCTCCATGACCAGGGCGTCCGCTGTGTCAAAGAGGCAGCCATGGCCAAGCTCTTTGCCAGCGAGATGGCCCAGCGCGTTACCGGCGAAGCCATGCAGATACATGGTGGTTACGGTTTCACTACGGATTCGCCTATCCAGAGATATTACCGCGACGCTCGTCTAGGCACAACTGTCGAAGGTACCTCGGAGATTCAGCAGGTGGTTATCTCAAGGGAGATAGGCGTTGGCTAGGCAATCTTCGAATGTTTCGCCTTGAATGGAGGCAGATAGATGTCGTATACTGGCAGGGCAGATGAGGTGTGCCACCAAAGTTATGCCCAGATCCCTCTTTCTTCCTCTAGACAAGGACTTTGCCTCTCAGTCAGACATATTACTAAAATAAGAGGAGGGTACTGCCGGGCATCTACACAAATCGATAAGACACGAATGTTGAGTGCTGAATTGATACTAAGATCCGAGGTAACACGATGAGAGAGGTCGTAATTGTAAGCGCGGTGCGGACGCCGATTGGCTCGTACATGGGTTCTCTGAGAAGCGTACCAGCCTACGAGTTGGCCGCCCTGGTACTCAACGAGGCAGCAAAGCGTGCAAAGGTTGACCCTGCATCAGTCGATGACGTGGTCATGGCTCAAGCCTATCAGAGCGGTGAATACGTCAACATAGCCCGGATGGGCCTGCTTACTGCAGGATGGCCAGAAGAGGTAACAGGCATCACCCTGGACCGCCGTTGCTGTGGCGGACTAGATGCAGTCTGCTTCTCAGCTATGGAAATCCAGAGTGAGAATGCAGATATCGTGGTTGCCGGTGGCGTGGAGAGTATGAGCACGGCGGAGTTCTACTTGCAAGGCTCTGTGAGGTGGGGTATTGGTGGAGAGGGTGATATGCCTAGGGGTCACGGTTCGTTAGCTATGTGGGGAATACCGATGTACGACAGACTACAGCGCTGCCGGGTTATGTCCCAACCCATCGCCAGGTATGGAGTCCTGCCCAGCATGATGAGCTGGGCTGAGACGGCAGCGCAGGAAGAGGGCATCACCCGTGAAGAGTGTGACAAGTGGGCCTTGAGAAGCCACCAGAAGGCCTGTGCTGCGATAGACTCGGGTATATTCCGAGAAGAGATTGTGCCGGTGTGGATTCCCCTGAAAAAGGGGGCACCTAAGATAATGGACGCCGATGAGACACCTCGGCCTGACGCTGCTTTGGAATCTCTAGCAAAGCTGCGGCCTATTCTTGGCGGAGTCTGTACTGCTGGCAACTCATCCACTGAGAACGACGGGGCTGCAGCCTGTGTCGTTGCTACTCCGGAGAAGGCAAAGAGTCTCGGGGTTGAACCAATGGCCTACCTTAGAGCTTTTGCGGTTGCCGGGACTGACCCGACCCGCACCTACCGAGGAGTGCCCATAGCGGTGAACAAAGCGTTGAGAAAGGCAGGGCTCAGGCTAGACGAAATAGACCTGATCGAGATCCAAGAGGCTTTTGCTGCCCAGACCCTGGCGGATCTGAAGTATCTGAAGTTGCCCGAAGCGCACTGGGAGAAGGTGAACGTCAACGGTTCTGGCATTTCCCTTGGCCATCCGATCGGTGCTACTGGCGCCATGAGGATGGTGACATTGCTTCATGAGATGAAGAGGCGTGGTGCTAAGTATGGGCTGGAAGCCATTTGTGGTGGAGGCGGGTTGGCAATCTGTGCCATAGTGGAAAGAAAGTAGCCCCATTCCAGGCCCCAAAATGTCAGAGGTGAAATCAATGAGTCTGAAGGAAGTGAAGAAGGTCAGCATAATCGGTTCGGGACTAATGGGTGCCCAGATTGCGGAGATTGTGGCCAGGGTTGGGGGATACCCTGTAGTGATGTGGGACATGGACGAGGAGCTACTGGCAAAAGGTTTTAAAGCCATAGGCAGTAGCTTGAAGCGTTTCTTCGTGGACAAGGGTAAGATGTCCCAGGAGGAAGCTGAGCAGGTCATGAACAGGATCAAGGGAACCACGGAAATAGCTGAGGCCGCAAACGCCGATTTCATAGTAGAGGCAGTCCTGGAGAACATGAACATAAAGCAAAAGGTGCTCAGGCAACTGGATGAAGCTGCGCCCGCCAATGCCTGTCTTGCTTCAAACACATCCAATCTCAACATAACTGACTTGGGGCGTGCCACTAGCAGACCGGATAAGGTGATAGGGATGCACTTCTTTAATCCTATCGCTGTTATGAGACTTGTGGAAGTTGTCAGGGGAACGCTGTCATCAGACGAAACAACACAGCTGACCTGTGACTTGGCCCGGAAACTTGGAAAAGAGCCGATTGTATGCCGCGACTCTAGCTATGGTTTTCTAGCCAACCGGGCGTATCGGGCGATGAGGAACGAGGCGCTGCAGATGGTCTGGGAGAGAGTAGCTACGCCCCAGGATATAGACAAGGCTCTGAAACTAGGGTACAACCTGCCTATGGGACCTCTGGAGTTGACAGATATGACCGGAGGTTGGGGCATAGCTGCAGCCTCTGAGGCCGACGCTGTCAGGGAACTGGGACCAGAGAAAGGCTATGTGCACCCGCTGATAAGGATGATGGTCAGAGCCGGCTATACCGGTGGACGGGATAAGAAGGGCATATATGCCTTCTGGGATGAAATCCTTTCGAAATGGTAGCCGCGCAGGCACGGGAAAGGAACGTGCTGCGCCAAGCCGGGCAAGGCTCGATGAGATAAGGATGCGTTATCTTACCGCCAATTGCCAGCAACTCTAACTCTAGAAGTGGCGCAATAATCGGGGGCTGGTCGAGGTCGTTATGTCTTTTAAGGGTGTAGATTACTACAACATAGACGAGTTACTTACTGACGAGGAAAAGATGCTCAGACAGTCGGTACGTAAACTCTTGGAAGATGAATGCGAATCGCGCATTGCAGATGCTTTCGATAAGGAAGAGCCGATCAATATGAGAGAACTCGCTCCCAAGTTTGGTAAGCTTGGCTTGATTGGTCCCTTCATTCCGTCGGAGTACGGAGGTGCAGGTTCAAGCTATATGGACTTTGGGCTTATATGTCAGGAGATGGAACGAGTCGATAGCGCTCTGAGAAGCTACCTGGCTGTAGAATCTGGCTTGGTGATGTACCCAATATGGCAATTCGGCTCAGAAGAGCAAAAGCGAAAGTGGTTACGAGCAGTGGCAAGCGGAGAAAAGATGGGATGTTTTGGACTCACAGAGCCAAATGCAGGCTCGGATCCAGCTCGAATGGAGACAAAAGCGAGAAGAGACGGACAGTACTGGATAATAAATGGAGAAAAACAGTGGATAAGCGAAGCATCAATTGCGGATTTCGCAGTTGTTTGGGCTCAAACGGACGACGGAATAAGAGGATTCTTAGTAGAACGAGGCACGGACGGTTTCACTCAAACCTTCCAAAGCAAAAAGGGTTCGATGAGGGCCTCGGCTGTGGGCTCGTTGGTATTATATGATTGTAAAATAAGGTCTGAAAATATGCTACCGAAAGCGAGGGGTCTAAGGTCACCCCTTATGTGTCTTAATCAAGCTCGGTACGGTATATCCTGGGGGGCAATGGGAGCGGCCATGTCTTGTTACGAAACCGCCTTGAATTATGCGAAGGAGCGGAAACAATTCGGGGCGCCAATTGCATCATACCAGTTGATGCAAGAAAAACTGGTGAACATGCTGATAGAAATTACTAAGGGGCAACTTTTAGCTTACCGACTTGGGAGATTGGTTGACGAAAGAAAAGCAAGTCACGCTCAAATCTCTTTAGCCAAGAAGAACAATGTTGCTGTTGCTCGCATGTGTGCCAGAACGGCGCGAGAGATTTTAGGCGCCAACGGTATATCGTATGATTTTCCTCCTATACGTCATATGGCGAACATTGAAAGCGTATATACTTATGAAGGAACAGACGACATACACACTTTGATCATAGGAGAGAATATTACTGGCATCCCGGCATTCACTAAGGAATCGAAATGAAGTCAATCAAACAGGGCAGGTGTAACCTTTAGGAAATTATATGAATACGAGCCTGGAGCACCTGCTCAGGCCGCCTAAGCTTCGTAGTGCTCGCTTTGTGATTGCTTAACTATTTGCTTTCCTGTCATCGCTAATTTCTCCCATCGCCTGAGGCGTGAGATGCATCATTGAACTCTTTCGACGCACTATGCCGTTATCTTCGAGTCTCTGTATATCAGCTTCGCTGTATCCCAATTCTGCCAATACTTCGGCAGTGTGCTCACCAAGCTGCGGAGCCTGTGACTGTGCCTTAGGTGCTTGGCCGGAGAAAAATATCGGCGTCCTGACTATCTTGATCTTTCCCAGACCAGGATATTCCACATCATCAATTAGACGTCGTGCTTTTACATGAGGGTCATTCACTACTTCACCAATATTCCTCAGTTGGCCACATGGAACACCAGCTTCTGAGAGCATGGACTCCAGCTCTCTCCCTCTATGTCGTCGCGTTACCTTAGTTAATGACTCCGTGAGCTCCTTCCTGTGCTTCCGCCTCGATTCAGGCGTTGCATATCGAGAATCATTGCGCAAGTCTTTCAGCCCCAGCACCTTGCACAGATCTTCCCACATCTTGTTAGACGCAACAGCAATCAGCACCCATCCATCGCTGGTCTCGAAGGCTTGATAAGGAGCCCACTCCATGTGAGCAGAACCCATTCTCTCCGGCAGCTCACCAGTCATGGTGTAATGAGCTACGAATGCACCCATATGCGCAATGCCGATATCCATGAGCGATATATCTATTCTCTCCCCCTCACCTGACTTTTCCCGCTTCATCAATGCGATGACGATTCCGTACGCCGCATGTAATCCGGCACTGTAGTCGATCATAGGAGGAAGTATTCGTACTGGTGGCCTATCGGCCTCACCCGTGGCCAACATGATGCCTGACACTGCCTGTGCTACCGGGTCAAAGCTGGGCCGTTTGTGGTAAGGCCCCGTTTGGCCGAACCCGGATATCGAGCAGTAGACTATCTTTTGGTTCATCTTGGAGATTGCTTTGTAACCGAGGCCCAATTTATCCATCACACCGGGTGCAAAGTTCTCTACGAGAACATCGGCATTTTCCAGCAGTTTCAAAGCTATTCGATGGCCGTCATCTGTCTTGAGATCCATTGCGATACTTCGTTTATTCCGCCCCACAGTGATGAACACGGCTCCATCCATGGCCGTGCGGTAAAAGTCACCGGCGATAGGTTCAACCTTGATTATATCCGCCCCGGCATCGCCTAGAAGCATGGTACACGTTGGTCCTGCCCAAGCATGGCTAAAATCTATGACCTTTACCCCTTTGAGGGGCAATTGAAGCTGCTTAGCGTTACTCAAGACTATCCTCCTTGACTGAGGCTCACAGTCAAAATCATCAACTTAAAGGGGCTTCATTCTTCATATCGGGCGTAGCTCAGAGGGAGCCGTCGAGTTCCTCGGCAACGGATTTCTTGCAGGTTCTGCAGCGTTGTGCACCCCTGAAAAGTGGTTTGCCGCACGAAGAACAGTGATAACGTTTGCATTCAGCCCGGGCCCATTCTATACTACCCTTCTCATCACCGTATTTGGCCACTTTCGCCCTCCATATGGGAATCGTCCGTTTCATCACCCGAACGCCAGTGGCAAAACCAAAATTCTCGATCATGCTGCATGGCCATTCCTCACATTGATGGCAGGAGTAATACCCTTTTGATTTTACACAACCCCTTATCGTGCATATCTTGCAGAAATTGTAAAGCTTTTTCGGATGATCAGGTTGCATGCAACCCATACATTCAGTATCTTCGGGCTTTGTTCCATAAAGATTCGCCATGATCGCTTTGAATTTTTCATTTCCGTCCCTGGTTGCGATGTAGACTCCGCAGGCACCGCAATATAATCCACATGGTGCCATTAAATCCTTGTTCCTGATTTCTTCTATGGACCATCCTTCCATGTCCACACCTCCTCATTAGGTTGATGAGATTTGCTGGTCATTTTTTAACGGGGTTGCGGAGCACAATAAATAGTGGTGTGTTGCATATAGCCACCTACTGACAATTTCTTACGCTCAAGCTAGTTCTTTTTATTCGTTTGCCAAGCTCTGGCAACTGCCCGTTCTTCATAGCCTTGCATGATCATTGCCAGGGATTCCTCCCCAGGTTCGACCTCCTCTGCTCTAGGAAATATCGATGAGTCACTGATTCAAGCTTGATTTGACCCTGGAATAATGCGCGGCAGTGGCAAGTGCTTTGATAGCGAGTTCGATATCAAAGTAAGCTGGCAACCCGCGTCCTTGCACCTGGCGAGACAGGTCCTCCATCGGGCCAAGCTCTGTTCCATAGATCCAGAAGCTCACCGGCTTTGTCACATTCTTCATCACTCGGTCAAATATATCCATATACACTGGTGTTTCTGCGCCCGAGCTGGCATAGAGGGAAGCAGTTACACAATCTACATTTGAATCATCCAGCACTGCAGCTATCGTCTCTTCCAGAACAGGCAAGGGATCGTCTGTAACAGGTATGATTGGACCGAGATCAACCGGATTGCGGGCAAGTTGGGGGGACAACTTAGACAACCTGCTGACTGTCACTGGCGAAAAGTCAGCGATGGTCAGGCCGCATTCTTCCGCAGTATCGACCGATGCTACTCCCACGCCGCCGGTGAAGGTGATGATAGCGATTCTATTGCCTCGAGGAAGCGGCTGATTGATGAAGACCCGGGGTATTTCCCAAAATTCCCGCCAGGTATTCAAACGAATAGCACCGGCCTGCCTGAACGCAGCATCGTAGATCCTTTCGCTTCCAGCAAGTGACCCTGTATGAGAGGCAGAAGCCTTGGCACCCCGTTCAGTTCGCCCTGGTTTCAATAGCAACACTGGCTTGCGCGCTGCTACTTTCCGGACGGTATCGATGAATTTGTGCCCATCTTTAACGTCCTCGATATGCATGGCAATTACACTGGTCTGAGTGTCCTGTGATAGGTAGTTCAAAAGGTCAACCTCATTCACATCGCACTTGTTGCCCAGGTCACACATCTTGCTGATAGGATAAGCCTGGTCTTTCAGAGGTTGTCCCTGGGCGCCAACAATACCGCTCTGGCTGCAGTAAGCTATGTTTCCCTTATAAATCTTGTCGTAGCTAATGAAATAGGGATTGGTCACTAAACCGTTTTCGGTGTTGAGGGTGCCGATGGTGTTAGGCCCCATGATGCGGAGGCCGCTGCGATGGCTTATTTCCACAATTTGTCGCTGGAGCTGGGCTCCGGACTCTCCGGTCTCGGCAAAACCATCAGATACGATAATAGCAGCCTTCACACCTTTCTGGGCACATTGGTCGATGATCCCTGGTACCTTCTGCTTGGGCGTAATCACGATTGCCAGATCGATTTGGTCTTCCACAGCACCCACGTCAGGATAGGCCTTCAAGCCAAGAGCCTCTTTATATGATGGGTTGATAGGGTAGATTCTGCCAGCGAAATTGAATTGACGCATATTCTTTATTGCTGTATAGCCCAGCCCGCCCCATTCATTCAAGGAACCTATAACAGCTATTGTTCTAGGCTCGAAAAACGCTCTGATGTCGCTATTTGCATGTAAACCCATACCAAACCTCGTGGTTAATTTGTTGCCACCGATGTTGACAACATGAGATTGATTCTAACAATTTGGTCGAAGCAAAGTCAATGATTCTCGGGCTCACACCCGTCATTGAATCCATCCTTGACT
>Ga0315281_10010378_pt1 | contig 12843 bp, 23 predicted proteins | sample YL17G07_0_MG_FD_204540 | JGI IMG/M metagenome (GOLD analysis project Ga0315281, IMG submission 204540) | Sediment microbial communities from Yellowstone Lake, YNP, Wyoming, USA - YL17G07_0 | ecosystem: Environmental > Aquatic > Freshwater > Lake > Sediment | place: USA: Wyoming | collected... | reverse complement strand
CCAGCGTCCGAGGTGGCGTAGGGTCTGCGAGAATCCGCGATACTTTTGCTGGGAAGCTGCGTGAACAATATCGGACCCAATCTCCATAAAGCTTGGGATAACTCTTCCTTAAAGTTCGCTTAACCGAATCAAGCATTCTGTTGCTCCTCGTTGGAAGTGTCAGTGGAGAAACTCCATTTACCGGGCAATTCAATGAATCCGGCGTCCTGCTGTCTGGCAACCCCAAAGTCTTCAGTTACAACTTGAAAAGAAGACAAGTTCTTGGCGGAAAATTTGACTTGCCCTTCTATCTGCCCAATCCAAATTCGAACTGCGTACACGCTTGGTAGTAGAGCCATGGCATTTATTTGGAGTTCAAAAGTGTGAGATCCGGGAAGTAAATTCTGAGGAACCAGGAATGTCTCATTTGCTGTGACATGAACAAAGTCAGTAGTGTGCAAGCCAATAAAAAAAACAATTTTACTTAAAGGCCTTAGCGCTCGAAACTGGCAGCGTATTGTGCACGGGGACTGATATTCAATATGACTGCTTGGATTACCTGTTTGATCTAGAACTTCACAACCCACAAACTCAATTTCATCTTCAGCGATCGCTTCAGTTATTACGCGCTCACTGGATTGTTGTTGAATTTTTTGGTTGCTTTTCAAGAAAAACAGGCTGGACACTTCAGCGGGGGAGCTATCAAGAAGTATTTCCCCTTTTTCAAGCATTATCATTCGGGTGCATATTTGTTCAAGCTGACGCACGTTGTGGCTTACGATAAGCACGGTTTTACCTTGCTTCTTGATCAACCCTTCCATCCGATCAAAGCACTTCCTCTGAAACGCCAGATCGCCCACCGCCAGCACTTCATCCACAATCAGGATGTCGGATTCGACGCTGGTGGCGATGGAAAACCCCAGCCGCACCTGCATGCCCGAACTGTAGCGCTTGATCGGGGTGTCGATGAACTCTTCCAGCTCGGCGAAGGCGACGATGTCGTCGAACTTGCTGTTGATCTCGCTCTTTGGGATGCCGAGGATGGCGCCGTTGAGGTAGATGTTCTCGCGCCCGGTGAGGTCACCGACCAGCCCCGCGCCGACCTCGATTAATGGAGCAACCTTGCCTTTGATGGTGACGCTGCCGCTGGAAGGCTTTGAAATGTTGGCGAGCAGCTTGAGCATCGTGCTTTTGCCGGCGCCGTTGTGGCCGATGATGCCCAGCACTTCGCCTTGCTCGACTTTGAAATTAATATCATCCAACGCCTTGAACGGAGCGCGTTCTTCAACCGGCTGGCCGGTGAGCCGCCGCCACTGGTTGAGCGCAGTGGTCTTCAGGCTCTTTATCTGGCCGAGCTGGTATTCCTTGGTGACGTGGTTGACTTCGATGATGGGCATGGGGGGTAGCGATTAGCGATTAGCGATTAGCGATTAGCGATTAGCGATTAGTGGGGAGTGGATAGTGAATAGGGGTTAGTGGGTGGCGTGTGGTTTAAGGGCATAGGGGGCAGCGAATAGGGGTTGGCACTGCGAGGCAGCAGTGACGCCGTGGCAGTCCATAGTCGTTCAACATTATATTGCCCCCTCAACAGATTCATCCAACCTCCCAAGGTTTGGGTTCCGATCCGGCAAGGTTTCGCGCGCCGTGTACGACTGTCAGGATTTGGATCAGGTGAGGGCGCAGTCGGTAGATAATCCGGTAACGCTGAAAGATGATCTCGCGAATATCTCCCGGCCCGGCTTCGGGCACTTGCCTGCCGATTCCAGGATGTATGATCAGTCGCTCTGCGGATCTCGTCATGCGGTCGATAAAACGGGCCGCGTAGAAGGGTTGGTCCATAGCAATATAGTCATGGATCGCCTGCAAGGCTTCTACTGCGGGCTCGGTCCAGACGAGCTTCATTGCATGCCGAAGCGCTTGCGCACCTCCTCATGGGTCAGCACCCGGCCTTCATCTGCAGCCTTGACCCCCTCTTCGATCTTTTGCCTGACGTAGACCTCATACATCAGATCATCCCAACTCGCGGTTTCCGGAAGGTTTTCAACCAGTCGTTTGGCTTCATTTTTCACTGATGTTGCTGTCATGGCGGGTCTCCTCTGTTAGCGGTTAGTGGCGCGTTCGGGTGAAACTCGAATCTCATCGCGCATTCCACGCTCATTCGGCCACCCTCCATGGGATCAGGCGTGAGAAGGCTTTGGCGCCTTCTTGATTTTTATTTCAACAACCTTGCCAACCGCTCTGGCCGCTTTGATGAGCGTGTCCAGTTGGATCGACGTATTGTTGGGATCCAACACCCGGTCGAGTTGAGATCGACTCGTTTCCATTTTTTGCGCCATGCTGACCTTGGTCAGCTTGGCCGCTTGCATGCTGTCCCCGAGTTGCTCGGACAGCGCGCGCTTGAGCGCCTTGGCTTGCACTTCTTCATAGACGCCCTCTTCTTTCAAAAAGTCGTCAAAGTCAGAACCGGTATAAGGGTTACGTTTCGCCACGATGCCACTCCTTAAAACGTTTTTCCGCCAGATCGATGTCCACCGTCGGGGTCTGCTGCGTTTTCTTGATGAAGCCATGCAGCAAGACCATTTGCCCGCCCTCTACCGCGAATAGTGTCCGCGCGATCCGGTTGTTCAAGGACGTTCGCACCTCCCGGATCGCGCCGCGCAAGTGATCGACGCGAGGCTTGCCGATGGGCCATTTGTATTGCACGTACGCAATGTCTTCACCGATGGTTTTTCTGTCATCCTTGGGCAATTCCTTGAGCCATTCGCGCACCGGCTCCTTGCCAGTTGCCGAGCGATAGAAAACAGCCCGAAGTTTCTGGGGACCAGGCATTTATGCAATGTACCTCATGAGGTACGTTTTGACAAGGGGTGAAATGGAGGCGCTCATTTCGGAAAAGTCGACAATTTCGTCGAATTTTTTGTCGATTTCCTGGCGCGACATGCCGCGGGTGGGGTTGGGGGTGCTGATCTTTGCCAGCATCTTGAGCAGGGTGCTTTTGCCGGCGCCGTTGTGGCCGATGATGCCGACCACTTCGCCCGCTTCAATACTGAAGTTGACGTCGTCCAGCGCCTTGAACGGGGCGCGTTCTTCAACCGGCTGGCCGGTGAGCCGCCGCCACTGGTTGAGCACAGTGGTTTTCAGGCTCTGCAACTGGCCGAGCTGGTATTCTTTGGTGACGTGGTTGACTTCGATGATGCTCATAGGAGATAGCGATTAGTGGTTAGCGGATAGGGGTTAGTGGGTGGCGGATAGGGGTTAGGAGGCAGACACAAAAATTTTCTTATGAGTTGATCAGATAGGCCGCGACTTCTTGATACGCAGGAAAGCTGCCATCCAGGCTAGCCAACTGAATGCTATGGTGCAGCGCGGTTGCGATGATCATGCGATCAGCAGGATCGCGGTGGTGCTCCGGCAAATTTGCGGCGCGCATGGCAATTTCCCGTTGTACCGGCAGACAGACCACTCCGGATTCAGCCAAAGCCCAATCTGTCCACTGTTCCAGTGGAAGCGTCAAATCAAGGCGCCCCCGCCGAAGAAGCCATGCGACCTCCCAGCAGGAAATGGCGCTGACCGCCAATTGGCCTGCCGTCTCGATACGGTCAATCATGCCTCTCGGTAGTGGCTTGACGTCAGGATCCAGCCACCTTACCCAAACATGGGTGTCTAGCAGGATCATCGCAACGCTTCCCAGTCTTCCTCAGGACACGCTGGTGTGATGAGGTCGTCGTGCAAGATGACTGTGCCAGCGAGACGGGGGCTGGGTTTGAGGCGCGCGACCGGTTCAGGCGCCGCAAGCTGGTCATTCGCCGGGAACACGATTACTTCTAACCGCCTGCTGTCCAGACCTGGCGGAAGATCGATAATAAGCTGGTGATTAATTGGTTCGGTAATGAAACGTAGCGCTTCCATACGGTTGTCCTCACTCATGGTAGTCAGTGGCGAAATCCAAGGTCAACAAATCAAATGGCAATCAATGGGGTTGCAATCAAAAGAACAGGCCGGGGTTTACCTCTTCCCATACCATCGTCGGCACCATCACCCGCTGATAGAGCTTGGGCAGGAGTTCAAGCTGGCCAATAATCGCCAAGGCAATCAGTGGGCTGCTGTCACCCACAATGGTTTGATCAGTCATCACGCAACTCATCGGCAATTTGATCATCATCCAGATTCATCACCGGTATTTGCAAACGCCCCAGCTCAAACATGAAGCGCAGTTTGCTCATGCGGCAAAACTCAGCCGCCTTGCCCAATGAAAGGCGGTGAACCTCAAACAACTTGGCTGCCAGCAGGAATGCCAACTCTTCTCCCAAAGCTTGTGGGGCTTTGCCGGATGTCACCAGCAAATCATCAGGGTATGGCAGGGATAAAGTGTGCATGGTCGATCTCCTGTGTTCAAGCGGAAGAAACGCTGCGTCATTGTGAGGTTGAGCGAATAATACCGCCTTTGTTAGGCGAAAGCGTGAAGCTGTTAGAGCCTGCTGCATTCTTTAAGAGGTCGAATTCGACCCCTTTAAAAGTCTGGATTGTCGATTCTTTCCCATAAGCCGAATCAAATAGGGTCAGCCACGAATTCCCGGTTTTCGCAGCTCTCGTCCCCGCGTGGGGGAAAGCCCCTCCTGCAGAAGAGTCCAGAACGTCAACTACCGTCATGCGCATGCCACGGATACATGGTTTTCCGAACGCGATCCAGCGCCTCCTGACCCGTAATGGCTTTAACCAGGCCAGTCCTTATGTCATCGCGGCGGACGCGCGCTTCAGCAGCCCAAAGCTGCCGTATATAACCGTCCTCCAATGGATCAATTTCAACAAGGCGATCGGCAAGCAAAGCTCGTGCTTCGCCAGTGAGGGCAAGCGCTTCCTCGGCGATTTGTTCAATTGTGAGACTCATTATTCAGGGCTCCTGTGGGTTGGTGAAGCCATCGTCCTGCGCCTTGAACGGGGCGCGTTCTTCAACAGGCTGGCCGGTGAGCCGCCGCCACTGGTTGAGCACAGTGGTTTTCAGGCTCTGCAACTGGCCGAGCTGGTATTCTTTGGTGACGTGGTTGACTTCGATGATGGGCATGGCGAGTAGCGGTTAGTGGATAGGGATTAGTGAGCAGCGGTTAGCGTATAGGGATTAGTGGGTAGTCAGCAGCGGTAGCAGGTGGGGCTGATTCCCTTTTCCGATTTCATGCTGCTTTGTATTGCCTGACGTCCAACTCGACACCTGCTTCCAGCGCCTCCTCAGCGTGCTCAAGCAAGTGCCTGACGACGGCATCGTCAATGTATTCTTCCCCGCAGTTGGTGCAGACTTGGGCGGGCACGTGCTTGAATACCAGAGTGGCTTGCCCGCGTTCAAGTGTGACGGTGGCGAAACCTTCGCGGGTTTCTCCCTGATTACAGATAAGGCATTTCATGTCGGCTTCCTCCTTTTGAATCCGCGCTCCTGTACCGCGAGGCGAAGATAGAAGCCCCGTTCCTCCTGCGACCTGCACTTGGACAAAATAACCAGATTGTGGGTCCAAGACAATTATCTCACCACTGGTGAGATAATTGCGTCTTCTCGGTAGGTCTCGTGGAACTGGCGCATCCGCCATAGATTTTGCGGGGAAAAGCCTCTGATGCCCGGTTCCTGGGCCACCAGCCAGTCGGACAAACGCCCAAACCGTCTCGTCCAATGCTCGATCCAAGGCACGTGTCATGACGTGGGCAGAGCCCGGGTAATGATCTTCCAGCCTTGTTACCAGGCTTGGCGAGAGATTTTGGTCGAACAACAGCCTCATGCCGCAACGGCGATCTGGTGTCTTTCGCGGTCAGCTGCGTAGGCCAGGCAGGCCTGGATATCTTCCGCAGTGAGGTAGGGAAAGTCAGCCAGGATTTCACCAGGCGTCATGCCAGAAGCCAGGTAATCCAGAACATCATATACCGTCATGCGCATGCCACGGATGCATGGTTTGCCGCCGCGCTTGCCTGCCTCGATGGTAATTCGGTCTCTGTAGTCCATGCTTGATCTCCTTTGTATTCCGCAGAATCAACAAATTCACTGCATTTGGTACGGTCCCATCTGCAACTCACTTTCAAGCACCGGCCAACGGTCAGGCGCTTCGATAATCTGCTGGATGGCTTCCGGCAATGCGTTTTGCCATCCGCGTTGTTCCAATAACCGGCAAAATTCCTTGCCGCTGATGGCTTTCAAACCGCGATCTCCAGCACTTTGTCTTTTCCGGTTGCAGGAATTTCGCGCACATCGACAGACATGCGTCCTTCGACAGCCTCGTAGATGTTTTTCAGCAGTTCTTCGAATGTCTCGCCTTGTGTTGCGCGCCTTGGGATTGCTGGAACCTCGGCCCAATATCCACCTTCTTCCGCTTCGTGTATGACGGCTTTAAGTTTCATGGCTCATTCCTTTTTAGTGAATAGCGTATAGGGGTTAGTGGGTAGTCAGCAGCGGTAGTGGGCTACGGGCTGGTTTCCAAACGGGCGCGCCAATTCCGATACAGTGCAGCCAAAGCTTTGGCTGCATCAATTGCAGCCATTAGGGCGGCAAAGCGAACCTCCGGTTGGTCTGGATATTCGTGGGCCAACCGGTTACGAACTTCGCGCCAAGCCAACCAATTGTCCACATCAAGGTAACCCAGCTTTTCCAAACGATTGAGCCGGTCACGCATGGGCCAGTCTTCAAACGGCTCACGCAGGCTGGCCAGTGTTGCTGGTATGAGGCGCTCCCCCACCGTGTCCTGCAATTTGATAAAGCGGAATAGCAGTTGGTCCACAATCCGGACACGGGCGCGATCGCTTTCCAACGCCTGCCACGTGATCGTTGGCGATTCGTTCCATTCTGCCAATGCTTCCGCAAGTGTGTTCAAGTGGCGATCCGCCTCCCAAAGCACAGCGGCAAGTTTGTCTGTCGGCATCATACTTGCGCCACCTGGATTCCTTCACGTTTTGCCGCAGCAACCACCTCCCGCGAATCCTGCTGGTCTTGCGTGGCAATGACGACATCAATGCGCTGTTCATCAAGCAACCGGTAGATGCGCGACACAAAACGGGTACGACGGCGCACCAGCTCCGCAGGGGGCATGGCTTCGGGAATCTCAACCAGCAGATCAATGTCTCCCCCACGCTTGCTGTCATCCACCCGGGAACCAAAGAGAAACACTGCCGTACCAGGAGTAAAGGCGTCCCGGGCAGCTTGTGCAATGGCATTTACCTCTTTGGGCTGCAATCTCATGTTTATCCTAAACAATGCAGGCGATAGGGTCAGACACCGAACCCGGCGAGAGATTTTGGTCGAACAACAGCTTCATGCCGCAACGGCGATCTGGTGTCTTTCGCGGTCGGCTGCACAGGACAAGAATTCAACCGCTCCGACTCGGCCACAATCCTTCCGTCAGCCAAGCGAACGATCCTGCCGCCGGGCACGTGGTGGTGGTCATTTGGTGCTGATTTTGTTTTCATCGCTTCATGTCACGATAAAAATTCTCATGCGAACCTAATGCAATCAGCAACAATTCATCGCGGCCAACGCTATACGACAAAAGAACTTCTTGTTTGTTGATCTTGAATTTGTAAACACGCACGCCCAACAAATCTCCTTTTTTGGCCTCGCCGATAGCTGGCTTTGCCACGATCTCGTGCACAGCCTCATCGACCGCTTTTTTACCTTGGGCAGGCAGCTTTTTCACGGCCTTGTCGAAGGACGGCGTTGTTCTGATTTTCAAAGCGATCAGGTACCGAATTTGTATTCGGAGAGTTGCCCGGCCTTTGCTTCTTCAAGCCCTAGCAGCGTGTCTTGGATGAACTGCAAGGGTAGCTCCGGGTTGTCCTCGACTACCTTGCCCAAACGCGCCCAATACTCAATCTGCTTCGGCACAGAACGGTGTTTGGCCGCTGCGTGCGGCTTCGCCAGCTCAATCAGCTCATCAGATAATTTAAGCGCTGTAGACATAAGGTTCGCCCTCCATAAAAACAACACTTTGAACCACAATGCAACCTTTTGCAACCGCTTGTCTGTTGGCGGGTCGCGGGCAGCGAGTAGTCAATAGCGGTTAGCGGTTAGCGGTTAGCGGTTAGTGGAGTGATCAGTCCGTAGGGGTTGGTGTGTAGAGGGCTTCGTCTTCGCGGGCCTGATTGGGTTGGCTTGCCATCTTGTTGATGTATGTTCTCAGCAACTTCAGGACTTCTTCCAATTCGCCCTGCATTTGACCGTATACGTCCTCGCCGATGTAATCCATATCCTTTCCCAATGATAGCTGGGTCTCCAGCTCCGCTGCCGAGCCAAGCGCCACGCGCAGGAAGTGTGTGTACTCCTTGGTTCCGCGCATGTAGCCCTCTGCAATGTTGGAGGGGATGGACACCGCGCGGCGCCGCATCTGGCTTGTGAGTCCGTAAAGCTCTTCGGCAGGGAAGGCCTTCGTCACCCAATAAACCGCCAAAACCAGTTTATAGGACTTCTGGTAAGCAATCAGTTCCTTGTAGCTTGTAACCAATCCACCCCCTAAACGCCAGCCCCTACTCACCACCCTCTAATCCCTATCCCCTATCCCCTACTCCCTACTCCCTACTCCCTACTCCCTACTCCCTACTCCCTACCCCCTACCCCCTGCCCCCTGCCCTTCAAATCACATCCGCGAAATAGGATTCCGCCCGCTTGAAAAAGGCGTAGCTCAGGGGCAAAAGAATCGCGATCATGATCGCGCCTGGGATCATGGCATTCAGGTCCGGCGGTTCGTTTCTCAGCACTACGCTCTGAAATGCGTCGATGATGCCGGCCATGGGGTTGAGGGTGTACAGCGTGTAGAGCACGTTGGACCACTCGCCGGCAGCGTGGTGTGTCAGCAGCTTGTCCTTCACCAGTTGCAGGGGGTAGATCACCGGCGAGGCGTACATCAGCAGCGAAAGCAGCACGGGCAGGGCCGTCCCCACGTCCCGGTAGTAGACGTTGATCGCCGCGCCGACGAAGGCGATGCTCAGGGCCGCCAGGATGGTGTAGAGAATGATGAGGGGCACCCAGAAGATGTAGATGCCCGGGATGAATTGATACCAAACCATGAGCCCGGCCAGGATGACAAAGCTGATGCCCAGCTCCACCAGCTTGGTGATGACTGCTGTGATGGGAAATATCTCGCGGGGGAAATAGATCTTCTTGATGAGGTTTGCATTGCCGACGACGCTACCGACGCCTTCGGAAGCGGATTCCTGGAAAAAAATCCAGGGCAGGAGCGCGGCGAAGGTCAGCAGGGGGTAGGGAATGTTGCCGCTGTCGATACCGACGAAGCTTCTGACCAGTGTAAAAATCAGCATGAGCGTGAGCGGTTTCACTACTGCCCAGGCGATACCCAGATAGGCCTGTTTGTAGCGCAGGGTGACGTTTTTCCACGCGAGCACCGCCATCAGTTCACGGTAGTCGTATACGTTTTTGAATACTGCAATCATCGTTATGCCGTTTCCTTTGCGCCGCAATGCACTCAGATTACCGATCAGGCTGGCGGCTGAATTCGTCAGCCAAGGCAGGATTTCGACGCCCGTAGCACCATCGCCGCAATGCCCTACCATCATTTTAACAATCAGCTTTAACCGCAACTTTTTTCGGTTAATCGCATATTTCAGAACAGATTGGCCTGCATTCTAGCAGGGTAGCATTACGGTCGTAATCATTACCTTGGCCCCCGGCAGGACCTGCACGGACTTCGCATGTGACTGGCGGGAAGACTGTTAGCAATCTCCGTGCCACAACAAATGTGTTCATGTTGCGGGAGCAACCCCGTGAAGTGGGGAGCACCCCTCGACCACGGGTCAAACATACCCGGTGGAATCCGTTTTCCATACGACTCACCCCCATCGCTGAGCACAGCCGCCCCATTCCCGCAACGATTGCCTTGGCGTGGGCGTTTTGCGCGTAACGTGGCGCCGCGCAAAACATTTTTAGGAGTACATCCAGTTGATTTCGACAATCTATCGAACCCTTGCTGTTTGGCTGTTTCTGATCGCGAGCGCAAGCAGCCAGGCTGCGATGGTGGTGCCGCTCGGGCTGGACAGGCTGCATGGGGATGCCGAACATGTTTTCCTCGGCGAGTGTCTTTCCAATACCGTCGATTATGATCGCATCAGCGACATGGTGGTGACCTACACCAGCTTCGAAGTGATCGAGGCATTCAAGGGCTCCCTGGGGCGAACTCACACCATCAAGCAGGTCGGCGGCGTCCTCCCGGGCGCAGATATCGCTACCAAGTTTGCCGGCGTACCTCAGTTCGAGGTCGGCAAGCGCTATGTGCTCTTTCTTCCACCCGTATCAAAACCGGGTTTTTCGACACCGGTTGGCCTGGGGCAGGGTCTGTTCCATGTGCGGGTGGATACCAGCGGCGCCCAGGTGATCAACAGCGGACGGGACGTGGGCGAACTCCTGGAAAGCCTGCCCGAAAATCGGATACCCAGCCGCATTGCCGACAAGCTGCGCGCCATGCCGGACAAGCGCCAGCCCGCACAGGCCAAGGCACGCACCGAGATGCATCTCGACGACTTCCGATCCATCATGCGCGGTATGGAAAAATGATGAGTAAAATTTATCTTCGCCTTGGGTTGTTTCTTTTTTCCTGCCTGGGAATGGCCACAGTCCATGCGGGTGGCCCACTGGATCTGGGGGGCGCGGGCGGCCACACGCCGGTGGTCTACACCAACGGGGGACAAGGCATCACCATCAATTACGATCAGGGTAACCTGGGCAGCCGCAGCAAAGCCCAGGCCGACGCCCTGGTCGATCAGGCCATCGCCCTGTGGAACAACGTCCCCACATCCACAGCAACGCTCAACCACGGTGCGGACCTGCCCGTCGATGTGACAACGGCCAACTACAGCACTTACCTGAGTCATTACACCGACGGCCTCAACCCAATCGTCTACGACACCGATGGCAGCATCACGGATGACCTCTTCGGTGTAGGGTCCAAAAACAGCATTCTCGGTTTTGCCGGCTCCGCCTACCGTACCAGCACCGCAACTTATGCGGAAGGAGAGGCCGTCATCAACGGCTCGCTGGCAATATCCGACAACGCCCTGGCGATCGTGCTGGCCCATGAACTCGGCCATTTCATCGGCCTTGACCACACTCAACTCGACAATACCCAAGGCCTCGCCTCATCCAACTATGCCCTGATGTACCCCATCGCCCATCGCACGCTTGTCTCGCTGCATGAGGACGACACGGCAACAGTCAGCGCGCTTTACCCGACTGCGGATATATCCACCGCCTACGGCGCCTTGTCCGGAGTATTCACCAAAACGGACGCCAGTCCCATTCTGGGGTCCAATATCTGGGCCAAGGAAACCGCCACGGGCAAGGTATACAGCAGCGTTTCCGACTATCTCAAGCAGGGAACGGGATATTTCCGCATGTTGTTGCCCCCCGGCAGCTACTCCATCAGCGCCGAGTCCATCCAGACCAACTTCACGGGCGGCTCCGGCGTAGGGCCTTATTCGGCCAACTCCACATCAGCTTCCTTCCAGGCGCCGCATCCGATCACACCTGTTGCCTTCCAGAATGCAACGCCGGGGACCGTCTATTCCGTGAACATTTCAGCCGGCTGCAATGCCGATATCACATTCCGGCTGGATGGCAGCGGCAGCGTAAACAGTACCACCTGCGTCAATCACGCCCCGGTAGCCCAGAATGCCGCTGCTTCGACCAGGCAGAACACGCCCCTGCACAGCGCCGTGGTCGCCTTGGATCAGGACAACGACCCCTTGACTTACCACATCGTGGCCCAGGGCACGCGCGGTGCCGCGACAATGGATGCCGCCAGTGGCGCATACACATACACCCCACAGCCGGGCGTTACCGGCACGGACAATTTCACTTTTGTGGCCAACGACGGAAAGCTGGATTCGAACATTGCCACTGTCACGATCACCATCGTCCCCAATGCACCTCCGGTCATCACCAGCCTGACCGCCACGCCGCTGACGCTGCCTGATACGGGCACCAGCCAGTTGCAGGCAGTTGCGAACGACCCGGACGCAGGCCCCTCAGCGTTGAGCTACGTGTGGAGCATCACTTCCGGGGGCGGCAGTCTGGGCAGCACCACGGCCGCCAATCCGGTGTACACGCCGCCCAATGTGAGCGCCACCACACCGGTGACGATTAACGTGACCGTCTCCGACGGTGCGGCTTCGGTCAATCAGAGCATTACGTTGACGGTGACGGATGCAGGGACTCCGCCGCCACCAGCCATGCTGAGCCTGGTCATCAGCGCCGATAACGCCAACGAGGTTTACCTCAACGGCGTGTTGCTGGGAACCGGCAACGACTGGATGAAATCCAACAGCTATAGTGCGGCGCTGCAAAGCGGCACCAACGTGCTGGCCGTCAAAGGGGTTGATGCCGGGGGCGTGGCGGCAGTGATTGCCGAACTGGCCTGGCCGGGCGCGAGTGCGGCAAGCGATGCGACGTGGAAGGTATCGACAAGCGCACCGGCAGGTTGGGCGAGCGTGGGCTTCAATGACAGCGCTTGGCCCGCGGCCACCAGCTATGGACAATATGGCGTGGGGCCCTGGAATAAAAACGTGACGGGTTTCCCAGGCAATTCCAGCGCCAAGTGGATTTGGTCAGCGGATAACAACAATAACGATACCGTCTACTTGCGGTACACCTTCACGGTGGGCAGCGTACCGCTGGCGGTTGGCACCAGTACGCTGGCCAATGGCGCAGCGGGCACAGCCTACACGCAAACGCTGGCGGCGACAGGCGGCACGCCGCCCTACACCTGGAGCCTTGTCGCCGGCAGTTTGCCTGCTGGCCTGAGCCTTAATGCCGCGACTGGCGTTATCAGTGGCACGCCGTCTGCGGCCGGTACCAGCAACGTCAGCATGCAAGTTCGGGACAACGTCGGC
>Ga0315281_10010377_pt1 | contig 12844 bp, 10 predicted proteins | sample YL17G07_0_MG_FD_204540 | JGI IMG/M metagenome (GOLD analysis project Ga0315281, IMG submission 204540) | Sediment microbial communities from Yellowstone Lake, YNP, Wyoming, USA - YL17G07_0 | ecosystem: Environmental > Aquatic > Freshwater > Lake > Sediment | place: USA: Wyoming | collected... | reverse complement strand
CATGAATGCATGCGCCAGGTCGGCGCCATCGGCGACGCGGCGCACTGGGAAACCATGAAATTCCTGAAGCCCGGCCTGACCGAGAACCAGGTCACCGCGCACATCATGGAATTCCTCTACAACATCCCGGGCATGGAGGACGTGGAAGACGTCATCGTGTCCTCCGGGCTGAACACCTGGCCCAACTGGCGCAATTTCTCCGACCGGATCATCAAGCCGGGCGACATCGTGTTCATGGACCTGGCCGCGCTCACCTGGAACGGCTACAAGTCCTGCTACTACCGCACCTACTGCGTGGGCAAGGAGCCGTCGCAGGAACAGAAGGACTATTACCAGATCGCGCTCAAGTGGCTCTACGACTCGATCAAGGCGGTGAAGGTCGGCACGACGACCCGCGAAATCGCGTCGAAGTGGCCCTCCGCCAAGGAAGCCTGGGGCTACGAGGAAGAAGATCAGGCCGCCGCCAACCTGTGGGGACACGGGCTGGGTCTTGCGCAGTACGACCAGCCGGTGATTTCCCGCATCTGGTCGCTCGACCACCCCATCGAGATCAAGGAAGGCATGGTGTTCGCGCTGGAGACCCAGCACGGCAAGAACCACCAGTGGGGCGTGCGCATCGAGGAAATGCTGATCGTCCACAAGGACAAGATCGAGATCGTCTCCAATTTCCCGGTGGAGCAGATCACGGTCTGCGACCCGATACCCGGCTACTCCAGCTACGGCAAGTCGTAAGAGTTTCTGCTTCAGGGAGCGCATGCAACAACTGATCTTCCCGCTGTCCGCTCCTGAGGCGACCGACGCCAATCGTTTTGGCCCCAAGGCGGCGAATCTCGCCGTCCTGGGCCAGGCGGGTTTGCCCATCCCGGAGAGCGTCTGCCTCGATGCCCAGGCCTATCGCGTCCAGATTGAGGCGCTGGGACTGGCAGACGCCGCGCGCGACATCAACTCGCCGGAACCCGGAAAGGCACGGCGCGCCGCGCTCGACATGAAGCTCGGGCTGCTCGACCGGTCCATCGTGCCGGAAATACTCGAACCGCTGATTGCCGCGCGGCAAAGCCTGCTCGCGGCCAGCGGTGGCGCATCCATCGTGGTGCGCTCCTCCGCGCTGGTCGAGGACCGCTTCGGTTCGAGCTTCGCCGGCCAGTTCGAAAGCTACCTCGACCTGGAAAGCGAGGCGGATTTCGTGACGGCCGTGCGCTCGTGCTGGGCGGCACTGTGGTCCACGCGGGTGCTGCGCTACATGGCCACCCACGGCGCGAGCCCCGCGGAAACGGCAATGGCTGTCCTCGTCCAGCCGCTGGTGCCGGCGCGCGTATCCGGCGGCGGATTGAGCCGGACGGCCAACGGCGACATGATCCTGAACGCAACCTGGGGGCTGGGCTCGGCGATCGCCCAAGGCGAGGTCGTACCCGAGCGCATCGTACTGACCCGCGAAGGCACACACCGCGACACGGCACTCGGCCGCAAATACCACGCGGTCGGGTGCGCGCACAACGGGCGGCCGCTGTTTCCGCGCGCGCTGTTCTCGCAACCGTGCCTGAGCGAAACGCAAGCCGTTGAACTCGGTCGGATTCTGCGTAGGGTCGAGGATGTCATGGGCATGCCGGTGGAAATCGAGTGGGCGCTTGACGACAGGGGATTCAAGCTGCTGCAGGGGCGTCCTCTGCACATGGCACCGACCCCTGCACCCGACGATATCTGGCTGCGCCACCCGGGGCTCACCGGTCAGCCCGCAGGCGTCGGCTGGGGCTCGGGACGCGGGCGCATAGTCAACTGCGAATGCGAACTGTCCCTCGTGGCGCCGGGGGACATCCTGATCACGCGGGTGGCCGGTCCGGCTCTCTCCCAGATCCTGCCGCGCGTGGCCGGCGTGGTGGCCGAACTCGGCGGGAGCACGTCGCATCTGGCCTCTCTTGGCCGCGAGCGCGGCATTCCGATGGTCCTGGGCGTGCTCGACGCCACGACGCGCATCCCCGACGGCGCGCAGGTCGCGGTGGATGGGGTAGCGGGCATCGTGCGCTGGGTCCAATGATGGCGACACGCCCGAGGATTTTCATTACCCAGCCCGTGGCGCAGAGCGCCATCGAGCGGCTGAGAGACGTCGCCGTGGTGGACTTCAATCCGGATCCGGTCCATGTTCCCACCAAGGACGAGTTGATCGCCGCCGTGCGTGGACACGACATCCTGTACTGCCTCCTCCAGGACCGCGTCGACGCGGAGGTGATCGCGGCCAATCCCGGCCTCAGGATGATCGCCTCGATGAAGATTACGCCTTCGGATATCGACGTCGCCGCGGCAACGGCGCGCAGAATCCCGGTCAGCGTGATTCCGGCGGTCGTGACCGAGGCCACCGCAGACATCCATTTCGCCCTGCTGCTCGCCGTCGCCCGGCGCCTGGTCGAAGGCGACCGTCTCCTGCGCTCAGGGGTATTTCCCGGAGCACAGTCAGTCCGTCTGGAAGGCACCGGCGTCACCGGCAAGGTGATCGGTCTGGTCGGCGGGGGCGGACGCATCGGCCGCGCGGTGGCGCGACGCGCGCAGGGTTTCTCGATGCGGACCATCTACTGGACGCCGCGACGCAAACCCGAGAACGAGGAAAAGGAGCACAGCCTGATCTACGTGCCGTTCGAGCAGCTTTTTGCCGAATCCGACTTCGTCTCGGTCCACGCGCCGCTCACTGCCGAAACGCGCCACCTGATCGGCGAGCGCGAACTGCGCCTGATGAAGCCGACAGCGTTCATCGTCAACACCGCGCGCGGGCCCATCATCGACGAGGCGGCACTCGTGCGCGTGCTCGCCGAGCGGCGCATTGCCGGAGCCGCGCTCGACGTTTTCGAGCATGAGCCCAAGGTGGACCCGGCGCTGCTCGCAATGCCGAATGTCGTCCTGACGCCACACATGGGAAGCGCGGTCAGGGAACTCAGGGAGTCGATGGCACACATTGTGGTGGACAACATCCTCGCAGTAATGGAGGGCAGACAGCCGCCCAACTGCTGGAACACGGAGATCTACGCAGCCCCGAAGTAAGTCCCGGTACCGGCCGATTCGAGCCGGTTTTTCGTTGCAATTGCTCACGCAGGAGGAGGAATCATGGATAACAGAAAGTTCGGATCGCTCGCCGCCGTACTGGCGGGCGCGGTGCTCGCGTCGGCAGCACTTTTGTCCACGCCAGCCGCAGCACAAGGGACGCCCACCGTGGATGTCGTGATCGGCAACAATTTCGGCCACCTGCCGATGTTCGTCGGTGTCGAAAAGGGGTTTTTCAAGAAACACGGCGTGGATGTCCGCCTCAAGGTGGTGAACACGGGCACGGACATGGTGAACGCCATGCAGAAGCGCGAGGTCCAGGCCGGCGACATGAGCGTGACCACCTTCCTCAAAGCCCGCCACGGCGGCGACCCGTTCCGGGTAATCGGGATCATCCAGAGCGATGGCACCCGATCCAACGCTGACGAGCCGCTCGCGATCGTGGCGCGCAAAGGTTCGGGCATCCGGCCCGGCAACATCGAGGACCTGAAGGGCAAACGGATCGGTCTTGCCAGGGCGCAGACCTCCGACGAGTACCTGAAGATGGTCCTCGCCCGACGTGGCATGAAGTATGAGGACGTGACGATAGAGAACATCATGGCGCCGCCCGCCCTCGCGCCCGCCTTGAAGGACGGCAAGGTCGACGCGGTGGTTTCCTGGGAGCCGTTCAACACCATGGTGCTGGACAGCGTCCCGGAGTCCTACGCCGTCATTCGCGGCGGCGGCCATCTGTCCTACATCATGGTCATCACGGCCCATGAGCCCACGATCCAGGCCAGCCCGCAGGTCATCCGCGGCCTGGTGGCCGGCCTCGCGGCAGCCTCCCAATACACGCGCAGGAACCGCGACGAGGCGGTCGAGATATTCTCCAAGTGGGTCCCCGGCATCAATCTGGCCGTCGGCAAGAAAGCGATCCAGCACATCAGCTACGATCCGCGCGTTTCCGCACCGGTCATGCAGGCCTTCGAAGCCGCCGAGGATGACGTGCTGAAGAACACCCTCAAGGGCGCTCAGCGGCTGGACGTTCCGGCGCAGTTTTCGGCTTCGTTCATCGCCGACGTGCAAAAGACCAATCCGGAATATTTCACCGATCTGCCGCCCCTGCCCGCGCAGAACCGTTGAATGGACGTCAACCTGAAGAACAAGGTCGCCGTGGTGACCGGCGGAACAGCCGGGATCGGTTATGCCACCGCGGAACTGTTCGCGCGCGAAGGCGCACAGGTAGCCATCTGCAGCAGCAAGCAGGCGAACGTCGACAGTGCGCTGAAGAAACTTGCCGGCAAGGGATTGAAGCTCTATGGCGAGGCGGTCGACGTATCAAGCCGCCAAGGCATGTTCGCCTTCGCGGACAAGGTGGAGAAGACGTACGGCGGCATCGATGTCTGGGTCAGCAATGCCGGCATCATGATCGAGAAAAAGATCATCGACACGCCCGAGGATCTGTGGCAAAAGACCATGGACGTCAACCTGAAGTCTGTGTACTACGGCGGCCTGATCGCCGCGGACAAGATCAGGAAGCGCGGCGGCGGCGTTCTGATCAATGCGGCCTCGTTCGCCTCGCTGATACCGTCGGTGGGCACCGGCGCCTACGCAGCCTCCAAGGCCGCCGTCGCCAACATGACCCGGGCCCTGGCCGGCGAGCTGGCGCCGTTCAATATCCGGGTAGTCGGCTTCATACCGGGCGTGATCGAGACGCCCATGACGGCAGGCTGGATCGAAAAGAAAGGCAAGGTGCTGGCAAGCCAGCATGCCCTGAACCGGGTTGGGAGGGCGAACGAAATTGCCAGCGCCCTGCTCTTTCTCGCCTCCGATTACGCGTCGTTCATCACCGGAACCTGCATGGAGATCACCGGCGGGAAATTCTGCGTGCAGAACCCGTCTGATGCGTGGGCCTGATCAGCGCACTGTCAGTCCTTCGAGTCGCGCGTCGCGCACCGGCTTGTCGAGCCGCGCGAGTTCCTTCACCTCGGCGTAGAACCCAACGAGATCGCCGGCCTTATGGGCAAGCAGCGCGCGGAAGGCCGGCACCCGTTCCGTGTAGGCCGTCACCGACGCAAGCAGCGCGTTGTTCGCACCTTGCGTGAAAACCCTGTCAAAGCCTGAAAATCCGCCCCACCCGGCCTTGAGCCGGCCGTAGTCCGCGAGCATTGCCGCGAACAGGCGCGCCTTCCCCTCGCGCTTTTCCTCCACGTCTAGAACCTGCCCGTAGAAAGCCGCCAGCCGATCGCGATAGGCAAGCACCAGCGCCACGAATTCGCGGCGGCGCGACTGCAGCGTTTCATGGGCCGCGCTCTCCTCCGGCGTGCCGCTCCTGCCCAGCCAGCGCTGCACGCCCTCCTGCTCCACCGCCACGGCGAACGATTCGTTGAACACGGTATCGTTCTTCACGTATGCGACCTGATGGGCGAGTTCGTGAAAAATCAGCCGCGCGACCTCGGCATCCGGATAGCGGATGAAGGTGCTCAGCACCGGATCGTCGAACCAGCCGAGCGTCGAATAGGCCGGCACGCCGCCGATGTGGACGTCGTAACCCTCCGCCCGCAGCGCTCGCGCATGCGTCTGCGCATCGGCTTCGCGATAAAAGCCACGATAGCTGACGCAGCCGGCGACGGGGAAGCACGATTCCACCGGCTTGACCGAAAACTCCGGCGCGGCAAACACGTTCCAGACGACGAACGCGCGTTCGAGGTCGGCATAGCGCCGGTAACTGCCGCTATCGGGAAGGGCGAGTTCCAGGCTGGCGAAGTCGCGAATCGCAATCACCCGACGCAGCTTGTCGCGCAGCGCCTGCGGCAGATCGGACTCGCGCAGGCGCTCCTCGATGCGCGCGGCGCGGCCCATCACATCCAGGTGCCCGCCGATCGCCTGCGCATAATACTCGACGGCAGTACATGCCTGGAGCAGTGCCAACGACGCAAGCACCACGACGCGTGCGGCCGGCTTCATCGCTGGAAACGCCCGTTGCGGAGAAAGGCCGCGGTCTGCCGCGCGACCTCCCGCGAAATCAGCATGCCGCTGTGGCTGACCGGCAGCACCAGATGATCGGACAGGCCCGGCAAGCGGGTCTCTTCGACCGTTACGACGCCATCGCTGGGTTCGGGAACGTCCATGAAGACGCTGCCCAGTCCGAATGGCCTGGAACCGGCAATAGCTCCTACGCATGCCGTTGCGTCCAGTTGCGCTCGATCGTCGGATCGCCAGATGTCGGTGCTGCGTCCGAGTATCCAATCACCGAAGGGCTGGTCCGCGAGGGCACGGGCCGCCCGGGATCCGCCGGCCGGAGTACCCAGCAGCACGACGCGCCCGATGCGCTCATCCCGCGTGCCCTGAAGGTAGTTGAGCGCTACGATGCCACCCAGGCTGTGCGCGACGAGGTGCACGGCATCGGCAGCCGTGCCGGCAACGCGATCCGCAAGCGCGCTGACGTGCTCCGGCAGCGTTCCGCGCATCGAATGATAGTCGAGGGATTCCGAGGCGAATCCTGCCTCCTCCAGGGCCAGCGCGAGGTAAAGCATGGCCAGCCTGTTCATCCACAGTCCGTGCAGGAGCAGTACCGCCTCAGCCCGCGTAGCCATGCTCCGGTCCTAAACGGCCGCCCGGACCGGGAAGGCAGGCCTCCTCATTCCTCGTGAAAGTGGCTGAATACCGGCGCCTGACCGGGAATTCCCAGTTCGTTCCAACGTTCGACGACACCCTCATAGATTCGTTTGCGCAGGAATGTCCGGCCGGGATTCACGCCGATGTACTTGTACGGTGTGCACGCGTTGATGAGCGCTTTCGACCCATAGGGTCTCATGTCCGGCGCCAGGCTCTGATCGTTCCGATTGGAATAGGTATTGCGCAGGACGTCGATATCGTCGCTCGGATTGGCCCTGGTCGTCATGGCCCACAGCACCTGATCGATGTCGGTGGGGTCGACATCGTCATCGACCGCGATGATCCACTTGGTGCAATAGGCCGAAGCAGGACACTGCGCGGCAAGCGCGAGGACTTGCGAGGCGTGCCCGGGAAACAGCTGCTTGAGAGAAATGGCTACCAGACCATATGCATTGGCGGCGCCCGGATGCGCGTACGCGCCGACGACGCCTGAAACGCCCATCTTCTCCAGGTTGTCGCAGATCCTCGCGGAACGCACGATCGCGTAATACGCGCCGATTTCGCATGACGGATGGTTGGCCATCAATGCCGCAGTGAGGATCGGCGATTTCCTGTGATGGACGGCCTTCACATCGATGACTGGTTTGCGCGCCGTGGCCGAACTGTAGAAACCGTGCCATTCACCGAGCGGGCCTTCGGGCTCCAGGTGATCCTTGTGCACGAGCCCTTCGATCACGAATTCGGCCCGCGCCGGAATGGGGAGATCGATGAACGCCGCGTCGGTGAGCTCGATGGGAGCCCCCATGAGGCCGCCTGCCACGTCGAGTTCCGATTCATCGTAGCCGAACGAATGCGTGGCGGCGATAAACAGCGCCGGGTCGATTCCATAGGCCACCACGACTTCGGCCGGACGGCCCCGTGACCACCAGGCCTCGCAATTTCGGAGCCCGTGCCGGCCCGGCACCATGCTGAGACCTATCACGTTCGATGAATGCAACTGATGTCGATAAACGCCCGCGTTGAGGACACCGGTTTCGGGATTGCGGGTCAGCATGACGCTGCCCGTGCCGATGTATCTGCCGCCGTCTCCGGGCCAGAATTTGGGCACGGGGAAACGAGTGAGGTCGATCTCCCCCTCCGTCAGAAGCACCTCTGAGACGCTCGAGCGCTCTCTCGGGATCAGTTTCGGAGGTATTCGCTTCTTCAGGATCTCCCCGGTTGCAGTGATCATGTCGCGGACCGACAGGTCAGGGTCGAGTCCGACCGCAAGGGCGAACCGCTCCTTGCTGGCGCCGAGCATGTTGATGAGGATGCGGGAGCCGCTTGTGTCACCCTTCAAATTTCGGAACAAAAGCGCCTCGCACCCGCGCCGCTGCGTGGCCATCAACGTGATGGCGGACAACTCTTCCTCCGGGTCGACCTCTGCATCGATGGTCAGGAGCTGGCCGCGCGATTCGGCCAGCGCGAGCCACTCGCGAAGGTCCCTGTCTTCATGGCGGGGCTCATCGTTCGAGCCGGCGGGCGCGGACGCGGGCGGGGGCTGTTGGCTGTTCATGAGCATCTCCATCCTGCGTTAACCCGTCGCAATTATGCCAGTCAGCTGTCGCGATCAGTCGAAGCTTATCCCCAACGAACGCACCACGGGAGCCAGACGCTGGGCTTCCTCCTGGACCATCTCGCCGAAGCGTTCGGCTCCCACGGTTCCGGTGGTGTTTGCGTTCTTGGCCAGCGATGCCTGGTAAGCCGGATCCAGCTGTGCAGCCCGGACAGCGGTCTTGAGGCGCTCGAGCACCGCGGGCGGCGTTCTGGCGGGAGCATGCAGCCCGAACCAGTTGATGGTCCTGACCCCGGGCAGCCCGGACTCAGCCATCGTTGGCGTGTTCGGAAGCAGAGGCGATCTCTGCGGAGCCGTAACGGCGAGCGCGGTCAGCGCGCCGGAATTGATATGGGGAGCCAGCGCCGTGATATCGCTGAAAACCGCGTCGACCTGCCCGCCGAGAACGTCCACTACGGTCTGGCCGCCGCTGCGGTACGGAACGTGGATGACGTTGATGCCGGCTTCCCGCGACAGAAGCACGATGGACAAGTGAGTCGTCGTCCCGTTCCCGGCGGAGGCGAAACTGAGCTTGCCGGGATTCGCCTTGGCATACGCGATCAGGTCCGCAACCGTCTTGATGTTCGATTGCGAGCGGACAACCAGAGCCTGCGGCCCATACCAGATCTGTCCGAGCGGCACAAAATCACTCATAGGATCGTAGCTGGCCTTCTTGACGGCGGGAATGATTGAAAAAGTCGAAGCCATGCTCACCACGAGCGTGTAGCCATCGGCCTGGGCCCGCGCTGCCGCTTCGGTTCCGATCACCCCGCCGGCACCGCTGCGATTCTCGACGACGACCGTCTGCCCGAACTGACGCCCCAACGCCTCGCTGATGAGCCTGACCGCTGTGTCGCTCAGGCCGCCTGCCGCCATAGGCGTGATGATCCGAACCGCTCGCGACGGAAACTCGTCCGCAGCGACACCGGTGATCATCATCCAAAATGTCAACGCTGTGAGGGCGCCCTTGACGATCGATGCCATGAAATTCTCCTTCTGTAGCAGAATTCCCATTCGAATCAAACGAGATGCCGCGTTCGGCTTGAAAGCGTCCAATACTACACGCCGCGAAGCGCGTCAGGCACCCAGCGTAAGCTTTTCGAGCACCGGGGCCGTCGACACCACGTGGCCGTCAAGCTTGAGTTCTCTCGGATCGAGGCCGAGCCCGAGTCCGAGTAGCTGGGGAAGATGGATGATCGGCATATCGGCCTTTGCTCCCGTGGTCAGTGCGGCCGCTGACTGGTACGGGTCCAGAGACGTGTGACAGAGCGGGCAGGTGGTGACGAGACAGTCGGCCTTCGCCTCCTGCGCCTCCAGCAGCCGTCGGCCGGAAAACTTCAGCGCCACATCCTCCTTTGCCATCAGGACATGGAAACCGCAGCAGCGCTTTTTCCCGTCGTACGTGACCGGTTCCGCGCCGAGCAGACGGATCAGAGTGTCCAGAGACGTTGGAGAATCAGGATCGTCAAAGCCCAGAACATCCTTCGGCCGGAGAATATGACAGCCGTAGAACGGTGCGACGCGCAGACCCCGCAGCGGCCTGACGATCCTCTTGGCGAGCGCCTCCGCCCCGATGTCGCGCAGTAACACCCACAGGAGATGCGTGACCTCGCATTCCCCGCGGTACTGCAGGCCGATTTCAGACAGATTCCTGTTGATCTTCCTGCGCAGCTCCGCATCGCGCCGCAGCCGGTCGTTGACCCCGACCAGATTGAGGAGACACGTGGCGCAGACGGTTACCACGTTGCGCTCCAGCTTTTCGGCCAGCGCCAGAGTCCGCGCGTTGAGCGTCAGGAAAAGCTCTTCATTGGAATCCCGCAGCTGGCGGGCCCCGGTGCATGCGGCAACCTCGAGTTCGGTGAGCTCGAGATCCAGTTTCTCCGCCACCGCCTTCATGGAAATGTCGAGCTCGGGGCAGGTGGACTTCGCCGAGCACCCGGGGTAGTACGCGAACTTCATTTGTTTCGCTCCACGACGTCGAACAGCTTCCGGATCTCGTCCATCCCCGACGCACTCCGGGGCACAATCTGAACCTTCCCCCTGCGGTACATCGTGAGCGCCAGAAACGTCTTGCGCATGGAGGCCAACAGCCCCCTGGTCCGCCTCATCAATGTCGGGGGGTGGATGCGCCCGAACTGCCTTACGAGATCTGAAAAGATCCGCGCGTGCCGTGTTTCCAGGCTCGCGGTCGAGTGAGCGGCGCACCGGCGTTTCAGTTTCTCGATGGCGTCCTCGAGAACGTTGATCCCGACAGGACAGACGTTCGAGCACTGGTAGCAGGAAACACAGGCGTAGATGTCACCCTTTAATGCCAGCGCGACCCGGTCGCCTTCGTCCTTGGGGTGGAGAGCCACCTTCGCGAGCTGCACGAATGACGCCGGCCCGGCGAACTTCCGATGATCGGCGTCGGCGAAGACGGGGCAAGCGGCGGTGCATACATAGCACTCGATGCAATTCATGAGCTTGAAGGCGTCCTCGAAATCCGCGTGCGTCAACGGTTCGGGAAATGTCTCGTAGGGCTTCCTTCGCTCCAGGCATGGCTCCATGTCGAGCGTCGAGCGTTCGAATGCGCTTCGGTCAACGACCAGATCGCGGATCACCGGCATATTGGGAAGCGGCTCGATGAGCATCGACGGGGCCGCCTTTTCCCAACACGCGAGAACCGGCTTGCCGTTCACGGTCACGCCGCACATGCCGCATCGCTTGACGCCGCAGAACCAGCGGTAACCAACCCCGACTCCGCAGTTTTCGGCCGCGTAGTCCAATACGTCGAGGACTCTCATCTCCTTTTCGAACGGGATCTCGAAAGTCTCATAGCGAGGCGAGTTCTCGGTCGTCGGGTCGTACCGGAAGATTTTCGCCGAAACAAACTCGCGCAACGACATCGTCAGGGTCTCCTAGTAATCGGCGGAGAGAAAATCTTCTTTTTCAGTTTGCGGTCTTATGTACTTCAGTACGACGGGGACATGTTCGATCCGGATGTCGCGCCCGGCGCGCGTGACCACCGTGTGCTTGAGCCAATTCTTGTTGTCGATGTACGGAAAATCCTCGCGGAAGAAAGGCCCCCGGCTCTCCTGCCGCTGCAGGGACGACCGGACGATCAATTCGCAGATGTCGAGCATGTCGTCGACGTCCAGCGCATCGATCCAGTCGTAGTTCCAGTTCCTGGAGATTGATTCGAGTCCCATCAGCGGCACCAGCTTTTCCCTGACTTCGGCAAGTTCAGCGAGGGCTTCGTGCATCTTCTTCTCGTTCTTGATGTAGCCCATCTTGTCCCACATGATCTTCCGGATTTGCTTTTTGATTTCCGCGGGACGAAGACCGGTATCCGGGCGCGCCCTCAGCCGGGACAGCACGCGCTGCTCCTCTTTTGCAACCTGATCGTCGGCAAGGCCCGGGTGCTGCTTCGTTCTCGCCCTGGCACAGGCGTTGAGGGCTGCCACCGTTCCGTCGTAACTTACGAGCGTGATAGTGCCCACGCCGTGACTGCCGACCCCGCCTGGCGCGTACAAGCCGGCCAGACTGGTCTCCATCGTCTCGACGTTCGTCCTGATTCCGCCCAGGGTCATGTGCCAGCTGATTCCGCATGCGATCAGGTCTTTGCTGATGTCGATGCCGAGATGCTTCAGGAATTGCGTCTGGTAGCTGTACTGCTCCATCACGCGCGGATCGATATGGGTGTACCCGGCAGAATATCCGCCGTGCCAATCGGCCTTTCCGTTCTTTACGTGCCGGTACAAATGCTTGAGCTGAAGGAAATAGGGCTGCATGGCCAGCGGATACATTCCCTGCTCGAAGAACATCTCGCGGTCGGAATTGTAGAGCCGCACGGTCTCGGTAGTTGCCGGCATGGGATTGGGATAGATATGCAATCTCATCCATGACTTCGGCTGAGCGATGTCCGAGCAATGCCACCACTGAATCTCCAGATCCTGCATCTGGGCACCGGCCCGGTAGGCCATCGCGAATCCGTTCGCGCACTGCTCCCTGGTCGCCGTTGAACGGGTCGCGAGGTAGTTGGAGGGCCCGGTGGCCACGATCACCGATTTGGCGCGGACGACGATGAACTCGCCTCTCACGATGTCCAGGGCCGTGACGCCGACGACCTGCCCGTCGTGCATTAGGAGCGAGGTGACCATGGTCTCCTGAAGCAGCGGGATGCGTTTCGCAAGGATCTCCTTGCGCAGAATCTCCATCACGAACGTCCCGGAGAAGCCCTGGTGGGGCGCCCAGACGTTGCGCGTCTTGCCCTTGCTGGTTACGAAGTCGCCCTCGGCGGTCCGCCGGATGTACAACCCCTTGCGCTCCATCTCAGGGTAGAACTCAGACTCCGTGAATCGATTCGCGCGTTTCACGTAGTCCTGGTCAAGGAGGTAGTGACCCATGTGCTTGGCCCTGATCTCGAGCCATTTCTCCTCCTCCTCGGGCGACACCTTGGTGTTTACGAGTTGCAGATTGCCGGCAAAAATGGAGCAGCCACTGCGACCGAGAAAGCCTTTGACGATCAGGAGAACATTGAGTCCCTCCGCACGCACCTTCAGGGCGGCATGGGCGCCTGCGGCTCCCCCGCCGATCACCACGACATCGGTGTCGATCGTCCTTGGCATGATTTTTCTCTCAAAGCCC
>Ga0315281_10010376_pt1 | contig 12844 bp, 9 predicted proteins | sample YL17G07_0_MG_FD_204540 | JGI IMG/M metagenome (GOLD analysis project Ga0315281, IMG submission 204540) | Sediment microbial communities from Yellowstone Lake, YNP, Wyoming, USA - YL17G07_0 | ecosystem: Environmental > Aquatic > Freshwater > Lake > Sediment | place: USA: Wyoming | collected... | reverse complement strand
CCGATTTGCCGGGTCTTACGCGCGATCGCCATTACGGACGCGGCCGTGTCGGTGACAAGCGGTATATCGTGGTCGATACCGGGGGTCTGGAGCCGGTGGCGCCGGACGGAATATTGCAGGCGATGGCGCAGCAGACGCGCCTTGCCGTTGACGAAGCCGACGCTATTTTGATGCTGGTTGACGGCCGGCAGGGCCTGGCGCCGCAGGACCGTGAAATCGCGGAGCAGTTGCGCAAAACCGGGCGTCGCGTATGGCTGGTGGTCAATAAGGCGGAAGGAATGCAACCGGCCACCGTCAATGCTGAATTTCATGAGCTGGCGCTCGGTGATCCGCTTGCGATTTCGGCAGCACATGGCGAGGGCGTAAGCGATCTCGCCGAACTCGTAACGGCCGATTTTCCGGCACTGGAGGAGGCTGACGAACCAACGGCGCCCGAAATGCGTCCGCGCATCGCCATAGTCGGCCGGCCCAATGCCGGCAAGTCGACGCTGGTCAATACGCTGCTTGGCGAAGAGCGGGTGGTGGTATACGACGAACCGGGAACGACGCGCGACAGCATTTACATCGATTTCGAGCGTGCAGGCCGCAGTTACACGCTGATCGATACGGCCGGCATGCGCCGGCGCAGCAACGTAACCGACGCAGTCGAGAAGTTTTCAGTGATCAAGACATTGCAGGCGATTGAGGACGCCAACGTGGTAATCCTGGTGCTGGACGCGCGCGACCAAATCGTCGACCAGGACGCTCACATTGCGGGCTACATCCTCGAGGCCGGCCGCGCACTGGTTGTCGCGGTCAACAAATGGGACGGTTTGAACACGCAGCAGCGCGATTCCGCAAAACGAACCCTGGCGCGTGCATTGAATTTCATCGAATTCGCGTCGGTGCACTATATTTCGGCGCTGGCAGGCGCCGGCATAAAGCCGCTGCTCGATGCCGTTCAGCGCGCCTATGAGGCTGCCATGGCGAAGCTGCCGACGCCGAAATTGACCCGGGCACTGGTGGCTGCCATTGCGCGCCAGGCGCCGCCGCGCTCCGGGATATTCCGGCCCAAGCTGCGATACGCCCACCAGGGCGGCAGCAATCCGCCCAGGATTGTGATTCACGGCACCGGGCTCGACCGCATTTCCGACAGTTACCGCCGCTATCTCGAGCGATATTTTCGCGATACGTTCAAATTGGAGGGGACGCCGCTGAAAATTGAATTCCGCCAAGGTTCAAATCCCTACGCGAAACGCCGCAGGCGCTGATTCCGCGCTATGGCGTAACGCCGGAAAATACAGTAGAGTGCCGTAACCAAAACTAAAAATGGTGGAGCAAACATGAGTACAAAAGGGCAGCTGCTACAAGACCCGTTTTTGAACACGCTACGCAAAGAGCATGTTCCGGTATCCATCTATCTGGTAAACGGCATCAAGCTGCAGGGCCATATCGAATCGTTCGACCAGTACGTGGTATTGCTCAAGAACACGGTCACGCAAATGGTATACAAGCACGCTATTTCGACTGTCGTTCCGGCCCGCCCGGTAACTATCTCGGTAGAGCATACTGCCGAGAGCTGATCACAATTAATGATTGATCGTCCAGGGAGCAATTCCCAGGCGGTACTGGTCAGCCTCGATTTTGGCGACGACGGGTATGCCGAATCGACCGACGAACTCGTACAGCTTGCATTGAGCGCTCGTATCGGCGTCGCCGCGATATTGCGGGGCGCGCGCGCGCGCCCCGATCCTGCCTTTTTTGCCGGTACCGGCAAGGTCGAAGAGTTGGCGACGCTGCTGGTCGGAACCGGCGCCGGACTTGCGATCTTCAATCACGAGTTGTCGCCCGCGCAAGAGCGCAATCTCGAAAAGCGCCTGAATTGCCGCGTGATCGACCGCGTCAGTCTGATACTCGACATTTTCGCGCAGCGAGCGCGCAGCCATGAGGGCAAGTTGCAGGTTGAGCTCGCGCAGCTCGAGCATTTGGCGACGCGGTTGGTGCGCGGCTGGACGCACTTGGAACGGCAAAAAGGCGGCATCGGACTGCGCGGACCGGGTGAAACCCAGCTCGAAACCGACCGTCGACTGCTAGCCAAGCGCGTCAAATTGCTCAAGGACAAGCTGGCGCGGCTGGCGAGCCAGCGTGAGGTGCAGCGCCGGGCGCGGCGGCGCGCGAGCGTAATGTCCGTATCGCTGGCTGGGTATACCAATGCCGGCAAGAGCACGCTGTTCAACGCTCTGACCCGCGCCCACGCCTACGCCGCAGATCAGCTATTTGCGACGCTTGACACCACGACACGCCGCGTGTTTCTGCCGAACGGCGCACCGCTGGTATTGTCCGACACGGTAGGATTTATCCGCCAGCTGCCGCACACTTTGGTGGCGGCGTTTCGCGCCACGCTGGAAGAGTCCGTGCAGGCTGATCTGCTGCTGCACGTGGTCGATGCCGGCAGCCCCACGCGGGATGCGCAAATCGCGGCCGTCAATTCGGTGCTGGCCGAAATCGGTGCCGACCGGATACCGCAGATACTGATCTGCAACAAGATAGACCTGAGCGGCGCAGTCCCCAGAATCGAGCGCGATGAGTATGGTAAAATCAACACCATCTGGATGAGCGCCAAGACTGGAGCGGGGCTCGATCTGACGAGATTGGCGTTGGAAGAATACGCGACTGCAGTTACCCGTTTCCCGGACGCGCGTCCCGCGGCAGCTTGACACGGAATTTCTACAATCATGATTACCTATTTGCGGTCTATCCGCGGCTTCGTTTGGGAGCGTACGCGTCGTGCGCTCGGCGCGCCGTCGAAGGGCGGAACAGGGGCCCCTTTAGGGGATGTGACCCCGGAGACGGATGCCACGCCTGCGCCTGACGTCACAACCCCGAACTCGCGATTGGTCGCATCTCGCACCCGGGGGATTCGTTCCAGAATCGCAGGCGTACTGATGTCGCTCAACGACCCTCAATGGGGCCGCCGCGGCGGCAACCAGGGCCCACCCGATCTCGACGAACTGATACGCAATTTCAATCAGAAGCTCGGTTCATTGTTCGGCCGCAAAGGCGGCGGCAACGGCAACGGCAGCGGGCCCAGCGGACCGGATCTGGCTCGTTTTGGCGGGGGTGCCGGCATTCTGGTCGGGCTCATAGTGCTGGTGTGGCTGGCAAGCGGCTTTTACATTGTCGATGCGAGCCAGCGCGGCATCGTGTTGCGTTTCGGCAAATATCTCGAAGAGACCCGGCCCGGCCCACGCTGGCACCTGCCGTATCCGATCGAGACGGCCGAAATCGTCAACGTGTCGCAGGTGCGCACCGTTGAAATCGGCTATCGCAACACCGTCAAAAGCAAAGTGCCGAAGGAGTCACTGATGCTGACCGACGACGAAAACATCGTCGATATCCAGTTTGCGGTGCAATACGTGGTGAAGGACCCCAAGGACTACCTGTTCAATAATCGTTCCCCCGACGAAAGCGTACTGCAGGCTGCGGAAACCTCGATTCGGGAAATCGTCGGCAAGAGCACCATGGACCTGGTGCTGTATGAGGGGCGCGCGCAGGCCACCGCCAGTGCGCAAAAGCTCATGCAGGAAATTCTTGATCGCTACCGGACCGGCATCAGCGTCAGCAAGGTCACGATGCAGAACGCGCAGCCGCCGGAGCAGGTGCAGGCTGCATTCGACGATGCGGTGAAGGCAGGGCAGGACCGCGAGCGCCAGAAAAACGAAGGCCAGGGCTATGCCAACGACGTGATCCCGCGTGCGCGGGGTGCGGCGGCGCGGCTGAACCAGGAAGCCGAGGGTTACCGCCAGCGCGTGATCGAGCGTGCCGAAGGCGATGCGAGCCGCTTCCGCCAGATCGTCGCCGAGTACAACAAGGCGCCCGGCGTCACGCGCGATCGCCTCTATATCGAAACGATCCAGGAAATCATGAGCAATACCAGCAAAGTGCTGGTCGACCAGAAAGGCGGCAACAATCTTCTCTACCTGCCGCTCGACAAGTTGATGCAGATGACGACGCCGGGCGCCGCTGCGCCCGACAGCGGCGGCAAGCCGGTCGAATCCGCCCCCAGCACCGAGCCGCTGCCTTCGGCATCGCGTTCGCGCGATGCGCTGCGCGGCCGCGACAGGGAGCCGCGCTGATGAAGCAGAATATCGGGATTGTCCTGGTTGCGGCGGTCGTCGTCACGATTGTGCTGTCGCTCTCGCTGTTCGTGGTCGATCAGCGCCAGAACGCGATCGTGTTTCGTTTCGGGGAAATCATAAACGTCAAGAAAGACCCGGGGTTGTTTTTCAAGCTGCCGGTGATCGAAAACGTGCGTTTCTTCGACGTGCGCGTGCTCACGATCGAAAGCTCCGAGCCGGAACGCTTTCTCACATCCGAGAAGAAAAACGTGCTGGTCGATTTGTTCGTCAAGTGGCGGATTGCGGATGTTTCGAAGTATTACATCAGCGTCAATGGCGACGAAGCGCGGGCGCAAACGCGTTTGCTGCAGACCATCAACGATGGGTTACGTGCGGAATTCGGCAATCGCACGGTGCACGACGTGGTCTCGGGCGAACGCGACCAGATCATGGAGCTGATGCGGGAAAAGGCGAACGAGGACGCGCGTAAAATTGGCGTCGAGGTGCTCGACGTACGGGTGAAGCGGGTCGATCTGCCGCAGGAGGTGAGCCAATCCGTGTACAGCCGCATGGATGCGGAGCGCAAGCGCGTGGCGAACGAATTGCGGTCGACCGGTGCTGCGGAATCGGAGAAGATCCGCGCCGATGCCGACCGGCAGCGCGAAGTGATTCTGGCGGAAGCTTACCGCGCCGCGCAGCGGCTCAAAGGTGAAGGCGACGCCAAGGCCTCGGCGACTTACGCGCGAGCCTATGAGCAGAACCCCGAGTTTTACGCGTTTTACCGGAGCCTCGAAGCGTACCGGCAGAGCTTCAAAAACAAGGGCGACGTGCTGGTGCTCGAGCCTAATTCGGAGTTCTTCAAATACTTCAAGAACAGCAAACCGTCCAAGTAACCGCCATCGACGGCCGGTGAGGCAGCCATGGGTGAAATCCTGCTTCCCGCTCTGGCGTTGATGCTGATAATCGAAGGTCTGCTGCCGTTTCTGGTGCCGAGTTTGTGGCGTGAAACGTTTCGCCGCCTGATCGAATTGTCTGACGGCCAGATTCGCTTTATCGGTCTTGCTTCCATGATTTCCGGTTTGCTGTTGCTGTTTCTGGTTACCTGAGACGGCGACTGCGAATAAGGGCCGGTTGGGGCGGCAGCGCTTCCTGCGGAATCTCCCCTGTCACAGGAATTCCTGCCAGTTCGGGGAGTCTGGCGGCAGCTCTAGGACTGCGCGGAATTCGCGTGTATGCTTCCACAGTCGTTTTTTTGTAACACGTTGACTCACCATGCGTAAATGGCTTTTGCCTGAGTACATAGAGGACGTCCTACCGGCCGAGGCGAGGCGGCTCGAGGCGTTGCGGCGCGCGATGCTCGATTTGTTCGAGACGCACGGCTATCAGCTGGTGCTGCCGCCGCTGCTCGAGTATGTCGAGTCGCTGCTGACCGGCACCGGGCATGACCTCGATCTGAAGACGTTCAAGCTGGTCGACCAGCTGTCCGGACGCACGCTTGGGGTACGCGCCGATATCACGCCGCAGGTCGCGCGTATCGATGCACACCTGATGAACCGCAAGGGAGTCAACCGGTTGTGTTACGCGGGCAGCGTATTGCACACGCTGCCGAGGGGATTGAACCGCACGCGGGAGCCGCTGCAGATCGGGGCGGAAATCTACGGTCACGCCGGCATCGAAAGTGATCTTGAAGTGCAGCGCCTGATGCTTGATGCGCTGCGTCTTGCCGGCATCACGCAGCGACAACTGGATATTGGTCACGTAGCGGTATTTCGAACGCTGGTGCGCAAAACGGGAGCCGACGCGGAAACCGAAGCGGAGCTGTTTCGCGCCGTGCAGACGAAAGACATGCCGGTACTCGCCAAGCTGGTGCGCAAATATGACCGTAAGCTGCGCGCCGCGTTGCAGGCGTTGCCTGAGCTCGCCGGCGGCCTTGAGGTGCTGACACGGGCCACGTGTTTGCTGCCGGATTACCCGGAGATCAAGCGGGCCTTGGCGCAGTTGAAGGCGATCGCAGGCTCGTTGCAGGATGCTGGCACGCAGATTTGTTTCGATCTGGGCGACCTGCGTGGTTATCACTATCAGAGCGGCGCGGTGTTCGCGGTCTATGCGAACGGCTGGTCGAACGCGCTGGCGCTTGGCGGCCGTTACGATGAGGTCGGCAGGGCGTTCGGCCGCGCGCGGCCTGCCACTGGTTTCAGCATGGATTTGCGCGAAATCGTGGCGGCGGCGCCGGCTGCCGGCGCGCGCAATTCAGTGCTTGCGCCCTATTTGCCCAAGGACGCAGCACTGCAACTGCGCATCGCGGCGTTGCGCAAGGCCGGAGAAATCGTGGTGGTTGATCTGCCGAGGCACGAAAAATCGCGCGCCGAACTTGGCTGCAATCGCTGCCTGCAGCGCGTCAATGGAAAATGGAAAGCAGTCAAGAGTTGACTTCAACCGCAAAGGTGCAAAGACGCCATGGCCGCGCCAAGTTTTTCGCCACGCTGCGCGGTTTCTTTGCGCCTTGGCGCCGTCACGGTAAGGGAATTTGGGTGTTATGGCAAAAAACGTAGTTGTAATCGGCAGCCAGTGGGGTGACGAGGGCAAGGGCAAGATCGTCGACTGGCTGACTGACCATGCGCACGGCGTGGTTCGGTTCCAGGGTGGGCACAATGCCGGCCACACCCTGGTGATCGGCGGCAAGAAGACAATATTGCGCCTGATCCCATCCGGCATATTGCGCGACAACGTAGCGTGTTATATCGGCAGCGGCGTGGTGCTGTCGCCCGCGGCGCTGCTCGGCGAAATCGACGAACTCGAAAGCGCCGGCGTTGACGTCAGAAGCCGGCTGCGCATCAGTGAGACCTGCCCTCTGATACTGCCGTATCACGTTGCGATCGACCAGGCGCGGGAAGCCGCGAAAGGCGCGGGCAGGATCGGCACCACCGGACGCGGCATCGGCCCTGCATACGAGGACAAGGTTGCGCGGCGCGCAATTCGTTTGCAGGACTTGCTGTACTGCGATCGCTTTGCGGCCAAGCTCGGCGAGGTGCTCGAATATCATAACTTCGTGCTCAAGAATTATTTCCGTGTGCCGGCGATCGATTTCCAGCAGACGCATGATGCCGCGCTCGCACTCGCCGCGCGGATCAAGCCGCTTGTGGCCGACGTGCCGCGTTTGCTGTACGAATCCCAGAAAGAAGGCAAAAACCTGTTGTTCGAAGGCGCACAGGGCACACTGCTCGATGTCGACCACGGTACCTACCCCTACGTTACTTCGAGCAACTGTGTCGCGGGCGCTGCGTGCGCGGGTGCCGGTGTCGGCCCGCATATGTTGCATTACGTGCTGGGCATTACGAAGGCCTACACGACGCGGGTTGGGTCCGGACCGTTTCCGACGGAGCTCGACGATGACATCGGCAGGCACCTGGCCAAGCGCGGCGACGAGTTCGGTTCGGTAACTGGAAGACCACGACGCTGCGGCTGGTTCGATGCCGCAGCGCTCAAGCGTTCAATTCAGATCAACGGAATTTCCGGCCTGTGCGTGACCAAGCTCGATGTGCTCGACGGCATCGAAAAATTGAAACTGGGTGTCGGCTACCAGCTAAACGGAGAACGCCGTGACATACTGCCGTTCGGTGGCGAAATGCTCGCTGATTGCGAACCGATCTATGAGGAAATTGCGGGTTGGTCGGAAAGCACCGTCGGGTTAACGAGCTACGAACAGTTGCCGAAGGCCGCCCAACGTTATCTGCAGCGCATCGAGCAGATTTCCGAAGTGCCGGTGGACATGATTTCAACCGGCGCCGACCGCAAGGAGACCATCGTGCTGCGGCACCCGTTCAAGTAATAGGGTTTAATGTTTGAAGTTTCAAGTCTAAAGTTGAACTGGCGGCCTCGTCGAAATCAACCCCAAACTCTAAACCTTAAACTCTAAACCCAATAATGGTGCCCAGAAGAGGACTCGAACCTCCACAGTGTTGCCACCGCCAGGACCTGAACCTGGTGCGTCTACCAATTCCGCCATCTGGGCCTGCAAGGCGGGCAAATTTAATCATAAAAGGCTGGTTTGTCAAATGAATAAGCGCAAAGTTAAAGCGCGATCACACACTGATCCACGTCCGCAGCGCGGCGCGGGTAAAGCGCGCAAGTCGGATAAGCCGCACGCAGCGGCCCGTACCAAATCGGCACCGACTGCAACACGCAGCGATCCGTTTCTCGCGCGCGAGCGCGGCAATTATGATGAGCCGGTGCCGAGCCGCGAGATGATCCTGCAAACGCTCAACGCGCAGGGCGTGCCGGTCAGCAACGCGGCGCTGGAAAAATTGCTCCGAATCACGGAGGGCGAGCGCGAGGGATTCGAGCGCCGGCTAGCCGCGATGCAACGCGAAGGCCAGATTATGCGCAATCGGCGTGATGCGATTTGCGTGGTTTCCAAGCTCGACCTGATCACCGGCGCCGTGCAGGGACATCCGGATGGCTTCGGTTTTGTGGTCCGGGACGGCGCTGGACCGGATCTGTTTCTAGGTCCGCAGGAAATGCACAAGGTGCTGCACGGCGACCGCGTGGCGGTACGCGAAGTCGGCGTTGACCGGCGTGGCCGGCCGGAGGGAAAAATCGTCGAGGTGCTGGAGCGTGCCAACCATCGTGTCGTCGGCAGGCTGCACAGCGAGCGCGGCGTGTTGTTTGTGGTTGCCGAAAACAAGCGCATCAGCCAGGACCTGCTGGTTCCGCCGGGCGATTCGCTCAACGCCAAACCGGGCCAGGTCGTGGTCGCGGAAATCATCGAGCAGCCGGCCAAGCACGCGCAGCCCATCGCTCGCGTGGTCGAAGTGCTGGGCAATTTTGCCGATCCCGGCATGGAGATCGAGATCGCGCTGCGCAAGCACGACCTGCCGCATGAATTTCCGCGCGCGGTGGAAAAAGCCTGCGCTGGCTTCAGCAAGGATGTCACCGCGCAGGACGGCAAAGGGCGTGAAGACCTGCGCAAGCTGCCGCTGGTAACCATCGACGGCGAGACCGCCAGGGATTTCGACGATGCGGTTTATTGTGAGCCACGCGGCAAAGGGTTTCGGCTGATAGTCGCTATCGCGGACGTCAGCCATTACGTCAAGCACGGCGATGCGCTCGATGCGGAGGCCCGCAACCGCGGCAATTCGGTGTATTTTCCGCGGCGGGTGATTCCGATGCTGCCGGAGGTGTTGTCGAACGGCCTGTGCTCGCTTAATCCCGAAGTCGATCGCCTGTGCATGGCGTGCGACATGACGATAGATGCGCATGGAGATGTCTCCGATTACCGGTTTTATCCCGCGGTAATGTGGTCGCACACGCGCTTCACTTATACGGCAGTAGCCGAGATGCTGGCCGACCCGCAAGGGGCGTCGGCGCAGCGCCATAGCCGCTTGCTGCCGCATGTCGATAACCTGCATCGGCTGTATAAGATACTGGTCAAAGCACGGGCGAAGCGCGGCGCCATCGATTTTGACAGCACCGAGACCCAGATGATCTTCGACGCGCACGGCAAAATCGAACGCATCGTGCCGGTGCAGCGCAATGACGCACACCGCCTGATCGAGGAATGCATGCTGGCTGCTAACGTGTGCGCTTCGGACTTTCTGGGCGACCACAAGCATCCAACCCTTTACCGCATACACGAGGGGCCGACGCCCGAGAAGCTGCTAGGGCTGCGCGAGTTTCTCAAGGGTTTCGGGCTGCAGCTCGGGGGCGGCGATATGCCGCAGGCGGGGGATTACGCGAAAGTCCTCGATCGCTGCAGGGACCGTCCTGATGCACAATTGCTGCAGACCGTCATGCTGCGCTCGCTGCGGCAGGCCGTGTACAGCCCGGACAACGTCGGCCACTTCGGGCTTGCCTACGAGGCCTACGCGCATTTCACCTCGCCGATCCGGCGGTATCCGGATCTGCTGGTGCACCGTGCGATCAAGGCCGTGCTGCAGGGCAAACGCTACGATCCCGGCAACTGGCTGGAGCTGGGCGTGCATTGTTCGCAGACCGAGCGCCGCGCCGACGAGGCGACCCGCGATGTCGAATCCTGGCTGAAATGCTATTACATGCGCGACCGGGTGGGCGACGTTTTCAACGGCTCCATCAGCTCGGTGGTGGGGTTCGGAATTTTCGTCGCGCTGGATGATGTCTATGTCGAGGGCCTGGTGCACGTATCCGATCTTGGAAGCGATTACTATCGTTTTGACGCAGCGAAGCATTTATTGCTGGGCGAGCGCACCGCCAAACGCTACCGGCTCGGTGATCGTGTCGTGGTACGGGTCGTGCGCGTCGATCTCGAGACGAGCAAAATTGATTTCGTGCTGGAGGAGGGGCCTAAGCGTTGAGTGCAGGCCATATTGTTTACGGATTCCACGCGGTCATTAGCCGGCTGCGCCAGCACGCAGCGAGCGTCCAGGAGATATACATTGACGCCACGCGCAACGATGCGCGGGCGCAGGACCTCACGAAGCTGGCCGGCAGCCATGCGGTGCGGATCATTGCAGTTGACGCGCAGCGGCTCGACGGGCTGACCGGAAATTCGCGCCATCAAGGCGTCGCCGCGCGAGTGCTGGCGGCCAAGCCGCGCCATGATCTGGATGACGTAGTCGAAAATATCAGCGGCCCGGCCCTGCTGCTGGTGCTCGATGGCGTGCAGGACCCGCACAACCTCGGCGCGTGCCTGCGCGTGGCCGATGCGTTCGGAGTACACGCGGTGATTGCGCCGAAGGACCGCGCGGTGGGTATCACGCCGGTGGTGTCGAAAGTCGCAAGCGGCGCTGCCGAGACCGTGCCCTATATTGCTGTGACCAATCTGGCGCGGGCACTGCGCGAGCTCAAGGAGCGCGGCATCTGGATTATTGGGGCTGACGAAGCGGCAACCACGAACCTTTATGACGCCAAATTGAGCGGCGCGCTGGCGTGGGTGTTCGGCGCGGAAGGCGAGGGCATGCGGCGGCTCACTCGCGAGCATTGCGACGAGCTGGTGCGCATTCCGATGGCGGGTTCGGTAGAAAGCCTCAACGTTTCAGTGGCGAGTGGCGTTTGCCTTGGCGAAACCGTGCGCCAGCGCCATCTGCGGGGCGCTTAGAGGCGGTCGATGCGTTGAGCGGCGCGGGTTGCCGGTTCGCCGAAGCCCCGATATATTCAATCCCCCCGGGCGACGGCCCAAATCCGACTCCTCCTCATGCGATTGCGCTCGCGGCCTATCCTTGTTCTTGCGATTTGCGCGCTCCTTGCCGCGGCAACCCCCGCATTGCGCGCGCAGGGTCTGACCGGAGAATATTTAACGCCGCGTCTCGAGATCGTTCGTTTTGCGGTGGATGGCAACACGCTGCTCAAGCCGGATGAGATTGATCGGGCACTTGCACCGCATGTCGGCAAACAAAAGGACTTCAGCGATATTCAGCGCGCGCTGGAAGTGCTTGAGCAGGTCTACCGTGAAAAGGGTTACGGGGTGGTCCAGGTGCTGTTGCCTGAGCAGGATATTACGCGCGGCGTAATTCGGCTGCACGTAAAGGAGCCCCGCATAGGGAAGGTCGTCGTCGAGGGCAACCGGAATTTTAGCGCGGCGAATGTCCGCGCAAGCTTGCCTGCGCTGCTGCCCGGTGCGACCCCGAACTCGCAGGAGGTCGTGCGTAATCTGCAATTGTTGTCCGAGCATTCGGCCAAAAAAACGACCGTAATGTTGAAGTCCGGTGTGACTGCTGATGAGCTCGATGCGATGGTCAATGTCCGCGACGAGAGGCCGTTGAAATACTCGGCGACAATAGATAACACCGGTGCCAATGACAGCAGCCGTTTGCGAGCCGGCATCGGCCTGCAGCATTCAAACCTGTTCAATCGCGATCACATTCTCAATGTCCAGTATGTGACCTCGCCGGATAATCCGGACCGGGCCGGGTTCTTCGGGGCAAGCTATCGTTTGCCCATTTATGCGTATAGCAGCGCGCTGGATCTCGTTGCGGGGTATTCAGACGTGAACTCGGGTCTGCTCCCGGGGCTGTTTAACGTTACCGGCAGCGGTACACTTTTCGGCGCGCGTTATGGCCTGCATCTGTCCAGGCTGGGCGAGTACGAGCACAAGGTATCGTTTGGCATTGATTATCGCGCTTATCAAAGTCGGATTCTGACGCCGGGAGGCGCTGCAATACCGGCTGTCACGGTGCGTCCGGCGAGCCTCGGCTACCGCGGAATGTGGCGCATGAAGAATGCCGATTTCGGATTTCACATAGACCATTCGCAAAATGTCTTCCCCGGTGGAGCGCATGGCGCTGACAGCGACTTCAGGGCGGCGCGTACAGGCGCGTCTGCGAGTTTCCGCATTTGGCGCGCGGGCATGAATTACAGCTGGATGCTGGCTTCGGGATGGCAGTTGCAGGCGGCAGCGCAGGGTCAGCACAGCAACGACGCGTTGGTGAGTGGAGAACAATTCGGCTTAGGCGGCCCGGATTCGATGCGCGGCTTTAATTTGCGCGAAATCACGGGGGACAGGGGTTACGCAGGAAGTCTGGAAATACATACGCCTGAACTGGGTCCTAAATTCAATTGGAAGGCTACACGCGTGCGGTTGCTGGCGTTTTATGACGTGGGCAGTAGTGGGCGCAACGGCACTTTGCCCGGGGAGTTGTCAGGGCAAACCGGAAGCAGCGCGGGTTTAGGGCTGCGTTTGGCTCAGGACAGGCACTTCAATTTGCGGCTGGATGCCGCGCAGGTGCTGAACCCGGCGGGATTTCAGGCCAGGGGCGACCGCAGATTGCACGCCA
>Ga0315281_10010374_pt1 | contig 12845 bp, 12 predicted proteins | sample YL17G07_0_MG_FD_204540 | JGI IMG/M metagenome (GOLD analysis project Ga0315281, IMG submission 204540) | Sediment microbial communities from Yellowstone Lake, YNP, Wyoming, USA - YL17G07_0 | ecosystem: Environmental > Aquatic > Freshwater > Lake > Sediment | place: USA: Wyoming | collected... | reverse complement strand
GGACGAGCGCGTCGCGCAGCAAGTCGTCCCGTTTTTTCGGGTCCGTCTCGGTCTTGGCCGCATCGATCAGCGCATCGAGCTTCGCGTCGCTGACGCGGCCAAGGTTGAAGCTGCCGTCGGCGCCTGTGGTCTTGGTGCGCAGCAGCGACTGCAGCGTGAACAGCGCATCGAACGTCTGCACGCCCCAGCCGAGCATGTAGGTGCTGTGGTCGAACTTCTGGATCTTGGCAATGAAGCTCGCCATCGGCTGCGCGTTGAGCTTGACCTTGAGGCCGGCCCGCGCCCACATGCCGACCAGCGCCTGACAGATTTCCTCGTCATTCACATAGCGGTTGTTCGGGCAGTCGAGGCCGAATTCGAAGCCGTTCGGGTAGCCGGCATCGGCGAGCAGCTTCTTCGCGCCTTCGACATCCACCGGCGCGACGCGGTCGAGCTCGTTATTGTGGCCGTGGACGCTCGGCGCGACCATGATCGCCGCCGGCTGCGACAGGCCGCGCATGGTGATGCGCTTGATCGCGTCGCGGTCCACTGCCAGATTCAGCGCCTTGCGCACGCGCAAGTCCTTGAACGGGTTCTTGCCCTTGACATTCGAATACAGCAGTTCAGGATTGTGCTGGTCCATGCCGATGAAAATCGTGCGATTCTCGAAGCCGTCGAGCACCTTGATCTTGGGGTCTGTGCGCAGTCGGGTGACGTCCTGTGTCGGCAGGTCGGTGACCAGGTCGACGTCGCCGGCGAGCAGCGCCGAAACGCGCGTCGCGTCGGCCTTGATCGGCGTATAGATCACGTCGGTCGCGTTGCCGCTCTGCTTGTCCCACCAGGCCGGGTTCGCCGCCATCACGATACGCTTGTCCGGTTCCCACAGCTTGATGATATAGGGGCCGGTGCCGTTGGCGTTGCGCGAGGCGAAGGACTCTTCGCGGGCGACGTAGTCCTGCACGTTCTCGGCCTTGTTCTTCGCCGACCAGGGTTTGCTCATGATGCGGAAGTTAGCGAGCAGGCGCAGCAGCACCGGGTTGGGACCGGACAGGATCATGTCCACCGTGTAGTCATCTATTTTCTTCACTTCCTTGACGCCCGACACGTAGATCTGGTTGGTGCCCTGCGGCTGCAGGATGCGGCCGTAGGAGAAGACCACGTCGTCGGCGGTAAACGGCGAGCCGTCGTGGAATTTCACGCCCTTGCGCAAATTGAAGCGCCACTGCGTCGGCGTGATTTGCTGCCAGCTGGTCGCAAGACAAGGTTCCACCTGGAAGTCCTTGGTGTAGCGCACCAGGCCTTCGTAGGAGTGCGCCAGCAGACTGTGGGTGGTGGCGTGGTTCTGCGAATGCGGGTCGAGCGTGAGTATGTCGTTTTGCGCCGCCCATCTCAGGGTGGCCGCGTGGCCCGGGATGGCTAGTGTGGCGACTGCGGCGACAACCGCCGCGGCGAACCTGCGCGCGAATCTCATGATGATCTCCTCCTTTTCGTTATTTGATGGGAAGCGATTCCTCGACCAGCGCCGCCAGATAGCCGGCGCCGAGCGGAATCACGTCGTCGTTGAAATCGTAGCCCGGATTGTGCAGGAAGCAGCTTAAGGGGCCCCCGCCCTGGCCGAGCCAGGCGTAGGCGCCGGGCCGCGCCAGCAGCATATAGGAAAAGTCCTCGCCGCCCATCGTCGGCTCCCCGTCGGTCTGGACATTGCCCTTGCCGAAGATCTTCTCGCCGACCTTCGCCGCAAACAGGGCCTCGCGCTCGGTGTTCACCGTGGCTGGATAGCCGCGCCGGTAGTCGATCTCGGCTGATCCGCCGAGCGCCGTGGCGACGTTGGTGACGATCTCGCGCACGCGCTTCTCGGCCAGTTCGCGCGTTTCCGCGCGAAAGCTGCGCACCGTGCCGCTCAGCCTCACCGCCTCGGAGATGACGTTGAAAGCGCCGACCTGGCTGGTCTCCATCGAACACACGCTCACTACCACCGAATCGACGGGATTGACGTTGCGGCTGGCGATGGTCTGCAGGGCCGTGATAATGTGCGCGGCGATCACCACCGGGTCGACCGTGAGATGCGGCATAGCGCCGTGGCCGCCCTTGCCACGAACCGTGATCTGGATTTCATCGGTCGCGGCGGCGATCGGGCCGGGGCGGACTCCCATCTTGCCCGGCGGCAGCAGCGGCCAGTTGTGCAGGGCGTAGATTTCGTCGGCCGGGAAGCGCTCGAACAGGCCTTCCTCGACCATCACCCGGCCGCCACCGCCGCCTTCTTCCGCCGGTTGAAAGATCAGATAGGCCGTGCCGTCGAAATTGCGCGTTTCGGCGAGATATCTGCCGGCGCCGAGCAGCATGGTGGTGTGGCCGTCGTGGCCGCAGGCATGCATGCAGCCGGGATTCACCGACTTGTAGGGCGGGTTGCCCGTCTCGTGCATCGGCAGGCAATCCATGTCGGCGCGCAGTCCGACCGCGCGACCGCTCGTGGCCTTGCGCCCCTTGACCACCCCGACCAGACCGGTCTTGGCGATGCCCCGATGAACCTCGATGCCCCAGCTCTCGAGCTTGGCCGCGACCAGATCGGAGGTGCGCTGCTCGTTGAAACCGAGCTCCGGGTGGGCGTGGATGTCCTGGCGCACAGCGGCCAGTTCCTTGTGGAAGGAGCGGATGTATTCCACCGGGTTATCGAACTTGAGCGGTGCGTTCATGGGTCTCTCCTAAGATGATGCGGCCGTACGCTCGAAGCGCAGGCGCGGGTCCACAGCGTAGTAAAGCAGGTCAACGACGAGATTGATGACGACGAAAAACAGCGCGATCAGGCACAGGTAGGCCGCCATCACCGGGACGTCGGCCACCGTTACCGCCTGGATGAACAGCAAGCCCATGCCGGGCCATTGGAACACGGTTTCGGTGATGATGGCGAAGGCGATGATCGAGCCGAGCTGCAGGCCCGCGACGGTGATCACCGGCACCAGCGTGTTCTTGAGCGCATGGCGAAAATGCACCGATCGCTCCGGCAGCCCGCGTGCGCGCGCGAACTTGATATAGTCGGTGCGCAGGACTTCCAGCATCTCCGAGCGCACCAGGCGCATGATCAGCGTCATCTGGAACAGGCCGAGGGTGATCGATGGCAGGATCAGGGATTTCAGCCCCGAGGCAGTCAGCAGCCCCGTGGTCCACCAGCCGATCGCGACGGTATCGCCGCGCCCGAACGAGGGCAGCCAGCCCAGCAGAACCGCGAACACCAGAATCAGCAGGATGCCGATCAGAAACGTCGGCAGCGACACACCGATCAGCGACACGGCGAGAAAAAACTGCGACAGCCACGAGTCGCGCTTCAGCGCGGTATATACGCCCATCGGAATGCCGGCCACGAGCGAGAGCAGCGCGGCGACGCAGGAGAGCTCGAGCGTCGCCGGCAGCCGCTCGACGAACAGCGCCGACACCGGCCGCGCCTGGCGCAGGCTCAGCCCGAAATCCCCCTGGACCGCGCGCGCGAGGAAGTTCAGGTATTGGACGTAGAAAGGCTGGTCGAGCCCGAGCAGCCGGGTGATGCGTTCGTGCGCCTCGGGCGTCGCATCCTGCCCGAGCATGGACGCCACCGGATCGCCGACGAAAGTGAACAGCGAGAACGCGATCAGGCCGACCGCCAGCATGACCAGAACAGCCTGTGAAATACGGCGCAGAACGAAGGCGAGCATATAAGTGTAGCGGCGACCGCGGCGATATATGGGAAATCAAAGCATAAGGGCGCAAGTATCCACGGCATTGAGGTTCCGGTCAAACGCCCGTATTGACCACCATGCCTCGCATCATGATCGATCCGGGCTACCGGTTCAGACTCAAACCATGTCAAACAAGGCCCGGCCTACCGTTGCAGATGCGCTTCGGGTATTCTTGTCAGCGTAACTGGACCGCTTGCGGGTGGGCTTTGAAAATTCTACTGGTAGAGGACGATCCCCAGCTGTGTTCGCGTCTCAGGGACGACCTGAGCCGAAAGGGCTATGCCGTAGATATCGCGGACAATGGAATCGACGCCGAACACCTCGGCGCGGAATGGCCCTACGACGCCGTGATACTCGACCTCGGCCTTCCGCGGCGATCCGGCCTCGAGGTGCTCAGGAACTGGCGCACGCGGGGCAACGCAGTCCCCGTCCTCATCCTCACCGCCCGCGACGCGTGGCACGAGAAAGTCGACGGCTTCAACGCAGGCGCGGACGACTATGTCGCCAAACCGTTTCATGTCGAAGAGCTGCGCGCCCGTCTTGGCGCCCTGATTCGACGCACGCATTCTCAGCCCACCGGGATCGTGACGGCCGAGGGATTGACGCTCGACGAGGCGCGCCAGTCAGTCGTCGCCGGCGACCGGGTGATCGGGCTGTCCGGCATCGAATTCCGGCTGCTGCGCTATTTCATGCTGCACCCGGGCCAGGTGTTGTCGAAGATGCATCTTGCCGAGCATATTTACGACAATGATTCGGATCGGGACAGCAACGTTATCGAGGTCTACGTCAACCATCTGCGCAACAAGCTGGGTTCCGCGTGCATCACGACCCGGCGAGGCCAGGGATACGTGTTCGGAGCACCGAACTGATGCGCTCGCTGCTCGCGCCGCTGGTCACCGGGCTGGTGTTGAGCCTCGCCGTCGTATTCGGCGTGCAATGGTCGGTGGTCCGGGTTACCATCGACGACGTAATGAAGGATTATATTGCCGGCGAGTTGGCGCAGGACGCCGACGAATTATTCTCCGCGCTGTCGCTTCTGCCGGGCGGAGAAACGACGCTTGCAATGGCCCACTTCGATCCGGTGTTCCTGTCGCCGTCTTCGGGCAGGTATTATCAGATCCTGGACGATCGCGCGATCGCGTTGCGCTCGCCGTCACTGGTCAAGCAATCGCTGGCCATGACGCCGCTGGACCGTGGCCAGCGCCACGTTAGCCTCGTTGCCGGCCCGATGGACCAAGCGTTGCTGTTGAGCGCGACCGGCTACGAGTTCAACGGCAAACGAATCACGATTGCGGTCGCTGCCGACATGAAACCAATTCAGTCGGAATTCGACCGGATGATGGCGCGCTATACGCTGGTGTCCGTGATCATGTTCGTGCTGCTGATCGGGCTCCAGGTCGGCATCGTGCGCTTGGCACTCGCGCCGCTGCGCCGGGTGCAGGACGACGTGAGCCGCCTCGACCGTGGAGAGATCGCGCAACTGGGCGAGCGCGTGCCGGCCGAAGTGCTGCCGCTGGTGCGCGAAGTCAATTGGCTGCTGGCGCAGATTGCGCGGCGGCTGCAACGCTCGCGCGAGTCGCTCGGCAACCTCGCGCACGCTTTGAAGGCTCCGCTTACCGTGCTGACGCACATGGCGGACGATGATCATCTGCAGCGCCATCCCGTGCTGGGCGCACAAATGGCGGAACAGCTGGAAATCATGCGCAGCCGCATCGACAGCGAACTCAGGCGCGCCCGTATCGCCGGGGGGCGCGTACCAGGCGCGCCGCTCGATCTCCCGGCGGAAATCGAATCGCTGTCGGCAACCCTGCGCAAGCTGTATCGCGACCGAAAGCTCGACATCGCCTGCCGCGTGGACCCTGAAACAAAGTTCGGCGGGGACCGGGAAGATTTGCTCGAATTGTGCGGCAACCTGCTCGATAACGCCTGCAAATGGGCGCAGTCCCGCGTCCTGGTCTCGGTACGCAATGAAAACGGCATGGTCCTGGCGGTCGAAGACGACGGCCCCGGCTGTCCGCCCGAGGACCTCAGCCGGATCGCGCGACGCGGCGTGCGCCTGGACGAGGAAACCCAAGGCCATGGTCTCGGGCTCGCCATCGCCAACAGTATTGCTTCCTCGTATGGCGCAGAAATGCGCTTTGGACGTTCGCAAGAGCTTGGCGGGTTTGAGGCAACGGTGACCTTTCCTGCAATTTAGCGTCTGCGACTGCGCCGACTGTGCGGCGCCCCCCCTCCGCAACATCTCGGCAAGGTCAGCCAACCACCGCCGCCGCCCCCCAAACCTTCAGCTTGGTTTCAGCTTCGCTCCGTATAGTCTCCTCATTGCCGCCGTCGCTTGGTCGAAGCGTCGCGGTATGGTTGTGAGTCAAACAACCACCCGATGCTTAAGCAGATCACAGGAGGAAACACCATGGCTGTTCCATGTAGCGTTTACACCGGCTCCGGCAATACCGCTCTAACCGATGCACTTCTTGCGCCCGGTTCGGGCATCATTGCGAGTAAAGCACCAAATGGAATTGCCGTGATATCGTGGCTATCAAAGCTGTTCACAAGAGAGCCGCGCAAGGAAGGCCGCAAACACCATGCATTGTCGGTCAAAGTCAGTGGGGATAATGTTAAAGGTGTCACGCGCGATCTCAGCCTCTCCGGCGTCTACTTCGAGATCAACAGTCGCTATCAGGTCGGCTCGATGATCAAGATGACGATCGATTTCGACGATCCTCAGGGGATGCAGCTCGAATGCGAAGGAACCATTGTCAGGGTAGAAGGCCGCGGTTCCGACAAGATGGGGGTCGCCGTTCGCATGAATAATAATAGAAACTTATCGCTGTCAAAGCACAAATCCCCTTCGTCTAAAGCTAGCGCAGTTTCCTGACAGCCGAGTCTCCTGAGTCGACTTCGGCGGGTGACGTCGATCGACAACGCTCGGCCTGTCGCGCGGATGCGCCTAGGGTATTCCCGCTAACTTGACCGGGCCGCTTAAGAGAGAACATTGAATATCCTCCTCGTTGAAGACGACTCCGCGCTGTGTTTGCGCCTCAGCGACGACCTGAGCCGAAGGGGCTATGCCGTGGATGTCGCGGACAATGGAATCGACGCCGAACGCCTCGGCACCGAGCGACCCTACGACGCAGTGATACTCGACCTCGGCCTACCGCTGCGATCCGGCCTCGAGGTGCTCCGGAACTGGCGCACACGGGGCAACGCCGTCCCCGTCCTCATCCTCACCGCCCGCGGCGCATGGCACGAGAAAGTCGACGGTATCAACGCCGGCGCGGACGATTATGTCGCCAAACCGTTTCCTGCGGAACAGCTGCGCGCCCGTCTTGGTGCCCTGATTCGACGCACGCATTCTCAGCCCACCGGGGTCGTGGCGTCCGAGGGATTGACGCTCGGCGAGGCCCGCTAGTCGGTCGTCTCCCGCAACCTGGAGTCGGCGACACAGCGCATTTGGCGGCGCATTTGGCGGCATTTTGCGGCAGTTGCGGATCCCGCTCCCAAATAGTATGATTAAATCATACCGCGCTGAAAGGAGCGTCTCAGATGAGCAACGCCGTCAAGAAAACCATTTCGCTCCCCGCCGATCTCGCGCGGCATGCCGAAGAACTGGCGCGTGCGGAGGGCAAGACCTTGAGCGGAGTCATTCAGGACGCGCTGCGGCAGGCCGCAATCGAGCGGCGCCTGCAGGAACTGCGCGGCATGCAGGCTTACTGGAGCCGCATGGCCCGGGACAAAGGCATACTCACCGAAAGTGATCTCGATCGCTATCTGCGCGCATGAACATGCGCAGGCGGGTCGTTTTCGATACCAACATTCTGGTGTCTGCGCTGGCGTTTCCCGGCGGCCGGGGCGAGGCCGCCTTGCGGCGGATTATCGAACAGACAGACCAGCTCGTTTTGTCCCGGCCCATTGTCGACGAACTGCTGGATGTACTCGCACGCAAGTTCGCGCGCGATGCCGAGGAACTCGCGCATGTCGCCGTGTTTGTCACGGAGCTGGCCGTGGTCGTCGCCCCGAAGCGGCGGCTGCGAGTCCTCAAGGATGACCCGGACAACCGAATACTCGAGTGCGCATTGGCGGGCCGCGCCGAAGTCATCATGACCGGAGACAAGGCGCTGCTTGCGCTCAAGCTCTACGAGAAGATCCGGATACTGACCTTGCGTGAGTATCTGGGCGCGCCATGATAACCGCCAATTCTGCCTCCCACGCGGCGCACACCCCGATGATGCAGCAGTACCTGCGCCTGAAGGCGCAGCATCCGGACATCCTTCTTTTCTACCGCATGGGGGATTTCTACGAGTTGTTCCACGGCGACGCGGAGAAGGCGGCGCGGCTGCTCGACATCACGCTCACCACGCGCGGCGCTTCCGCCGGCGCGCCTATCAAAATGGCCGGCGTGCCCTACCACGCGGTGGAACAGTATCTGGCGAAATTGCTCAAGCTGGGCGAGTCGGTCGCGATCTGCGAGCAGATCGGCGACCCGAGCACGTCCAAGGGGCCGGTGGAGCGCGCCGTCACCCGCATCGTCACGCCGGGCACGCTCACCGATTCGGCGCTGCTCGACGAAAAATCCGACAACCTGCTGCTCGCGCTCTCGGCCGAGAACAACAGCGTCGGCCTCGCGTGGTTGAGTCTCGCGAGCGGCGAACTGCGCGTGGCGGAGATCCCGCAACGGCTGCTCGCGGGCGAGCTCACGCGGCTGCGCCCGGCGGAAATTCTGGTCTCCGATCGCGGCCCGCTCGCCGGCTTGAATGGCTCGGCCGTCCTGACGCGCCTGCCCGAATGGCATTTCGACTACGCGGCGGCGCGGCAACAATTGCTCAAACATTTCAACGTGCACTCGCTCGCGGGCTTCGGCTGCGAGGACCTGCGCCCCGCCATCGCCGCAGCCGGCGCGCTGCTCGAGTATGCGCGCAAGACCCAGGGCCAGGCCTTGTCGCATGTGAACGCCCTGCGCGCGGAACGCGCGGACGATTACGTGCGCATGGATGCGGCCACGCGGCGCAACCTGGAACTCACAGAATCCCTGCGCGGCACGCCCGCGCCCACACTGTATAGCCTGCTCGATGGCTGCGCCACCGGCATGGGCAGCCGCCTGTTGCGCTACTGGCTGCATCATCCCCTGCGCGACCGCGCGGTGCTGGCCAACCGCCACGAGGCGGTGGAAGAACTGGCGCAAGCCGCAGGCACGGCCCTGCGCGAGGCATTGCGGCGCATCGCCGATGTGGAACGCATCAGCGCACGCATCGCGCTGAAAAGCGCGCGGCCGCGCGACCTCTCCGGACTGCGCGACAGCCTCGCCGCCCTGCCGCAACTGGCTGCGCTGCTGGAGGGCGCATCCGCGCCCCGCCTGGACGAACTGCGCCAGGGCCTGGCGGTGCCGCCGGACTGCGCTGCGCTGTTGATGCGGGCTATCCTGCCCGAACCGGCGGCGTTGCTGCGCGAGGGTGGCGTCATCGCCGACGGCTACGACGCCGGCCTGGACGAACTGCGCGCCCTGCAGACCAATTCGAGCGAGTTTCTGGTGCAGCTCGAAGCGCGCGAACGCGAACGCAGCGGCATTCCCAACCTCAAGGTCGAGTACAACCGCGTGCACGGCTTCTACATCGAAGTCACCCACGCTCACGTGGAAAAGATTCCCGCCGACTACCGCCGGCGCCAGACGCTCAAGAACGCGGAGCGCTATATCACGCCGGAACTGAAAACCTTCGAGGACAAGGCGCTGTCTGCGCAGGAGCGCGCGCTGGCCCTGGAAAAGACCCTGTATGAACAGGTGCTGGAGACCCTGCAGCCGCATGTTCCGGCGCTGCAGCGCATTGCCAGGAGCCTGGCCGAGTTGGATTTGCTCGTCTCCTTTGCCGCCGACAGCCTGCGCCTCAACTGGTGCCGGCCGCAGTTCGTCGACGAGCCGCTGCTCGAAATCGAGGCCGGACGCCACCCGGTGGTCGAGTCCCAGGTGGACCAGTACATCGCCAACGACTGCCGGCTGAATCCGGCGCGCCAGCTGCTGCTGATCACCGGCCCGAACATGGGCGGCAAGTCCACCTACATGCGCCAGGTGGCGCTGATCGTGCTGCTCGCCCACGTCGGCGCCTTCGTGCCGGCGCGCGCGGCACGCCTCGGCCCGATCGACCAGATTTTCACCCGCATCGGCGCCGCGGACGACCTCGCCGGCGGCCGTTCCACTTTCATGGTGGAGATGACCGAGAGCGCCAATATCCTGCACAACGCCACCGCGGCGAGCCTGGTGCTGGTGGATGAGGTCGGGCGCGGCACCTCCACCTTCGACGGCCTGGCGCTGGCCTGGGCCATCGCGCGCCACCTGCTCGAAAAGAACCGCAGCTACACTTTGTTCGCCACGCACTATTTCGAACTGACGCGGCTGGCGTTGGAATATCGCGAGGCCGCGAACATCCATCTGGATGCGGTCGAGCACAAGGATTCCATCGTGTTCCTGCACGCGGTCGAGGAAGGACCGGCGTCGCAGAGCTACGGGCTGCAGGTGGCGGCGCTCGCCGGCGTCCCCGGCAGCGTGACCCGCGCGGCGAAGCGCTATCTGCTGCAACTGGAGCAGCAGAGCCTGACCCGCGGCGGCCAGTCCGACTTGTTCGCCGGCGCGGCGCCCGAGCCCGAGCCCGAGCCGCACCCGGCGCTGGATCTGCTCGCGGCGATCAAACCGGACGAGCTCAGCCCGAAAGAAGCGCTGGAGCTGCTGTACGAGCTGAAAAAATTGTGATCCGCCTGATTGTTGCAATCGCATTGACGCTGGCCGCCGCGCTGGCGCAAGGCCAGGCTGGCGCCCTGGCGCAGGGTCATGCGGGTGCGCGCTTCAGCTTCGCCGTCATCGGCGACACCCCCTATTCCTTCGGCGAAGAGTGGATGTTCGCCGATATGCTGAAAGACATCGACCGGGAAGACCTCGCCTTCGTCGTGCACATCGGCGATTTCAAGAGCAGCACCAGTCCCTGCAGCGATGCATTGTTCGCCCAGCGCCTGCAACAGTTCCAGTCCGTGCGGCACCCGTTCATTTTCGTTCCGGGCGACAACGAATGGACCGATTGCCACCGCAGCGGCGCGGACCCTTTGGAACGGCTGGCAAAGCTGCGCGAAATGTTCTATCCGGACAACGACAGCCTCGGTGCGCGCAAGCTCAAGCTCGAGCGCCAGAGCGCCGATCCGCGCTTTGCCGAATATCGCGAGAACGTGCGCTGGACCATCGGCCCGGCATTGTTCATCGGCTTGAACATCCCCGGCAGCAACAACAACCTGGGCCGCACGCAGCAGATGGACGCCGAATACGCGCGGCGCAGCGCGGCCAATGCCGCCTGGCTGGGGGAGGGTTTCGAGCTGGCGAAAAAGAACGGCCATGCGCCAGTGTTCATCGCGATCCAGGCCGATCCCCGTTTCGAACGCTCGTCCCGGCGCCCGGCCGACGTGGCCGACGGCTACGCCGCATTCCGTCAGGAGTTGCTCGCGCATACGCTGGCTTACGGCAAGCCGGTGATCCTGGTGCACGGCGACACCCACCGCTACCGCGTAGATCAACCGCTCATCGATCCCGCCACGCAGAAGCCAATCGAGCGTTTCACCCGCATCGAGAGTTTTGGTTCACCGTCCGTGGACTGGATCAGGGTAAGCGTGGATCCGGCCGACGCGAAACTGCTTGCGATCAAAACCGGCAGGGAGATCAATCCGGCGCGGTAGCAGGGAATGCCCAGGCGTCTTGCAATAAGCGCAGGTTGACAATAATACAGAAATCTGTATAGTCAATCCCCATGAAAACCACGCTCGATCTCAACGATGCCCTTCTCACCAATGCCAAGTCTCTCGCAGCGCGACAGCGCACCAGCCTCACGCGCCTGATCGAAGAAGGTTTGGAGCTACGCCTGCGGACGGGAACCAGGTCTAACGGCGCAAAAAAGAAGCGCGTTCCCTCGGTACCGGTGTACGCGGTCAAGGGAAAGGGCAAAAGCGGATTGGTGGCCGGGCTCAATCCTTTGAGCAACAAGGCAATGCTGGAAGCCATGGACAGGGACCCGGTGCGCTGATTCACGATGGTCCCCGACGTCAATATTCTGGTCGCAGCCTCGCGCAGCGACCACCCGCATCATCGGGTTGCCCGTTCCTGGCTGGACGATGCCTTGGCCGCATGTGCCACCGGCGCCAGCTTTAAGCTGCCACCCATGGTCGTGGCCAGTTTCTTGCGACTGGTCACCCATCCGAGGATCTTCGTGACCCCGACCCCGATACAGGAGGCGGTCGGTTTTGTGGATGCCCTGCTTTCGATCTCCGGCGTCGACATGCCCGCCGGGGGGGCGGAATGGCCGCTGCTGCGCCATTTTTGCCTGGAGAAGCAAATCAAATCCAACAGTATTCCGGATGCCTGGCTGGCCGCGACCGTAATGCAATTGGGCGAGCATCTGGTGACATTTGATGCGGACTTCAAGAAACTGTTGCGGCGCGAGCGCTTGACCGTGCTTGCGGTCTGAATCTTCTGCGCGCACGCTTCTGCGCTTGTGCACCCGATGTGACATATATGGAAAAGATACAGATATATCTGCGCAAGGAAGAACTTGCCGCGCTACGCGCGGCCGCGGCTCGATCGGGGCGTAGCGTGGCGGAGTTGGTCCGCGACGCGATCCGCAAGGTTGTGCTAAAGCCGCCTCCTGCCGGGCCGGTTGCCATCTGGAACGGGAAACCCAAGCGTCTGTCCGTTGAGCACGACAGCGTTCACGACGAGCCCTGATGCGGCAGGGGTAGATCGTTTTGTCGACAGCGGGGCGTGGATCGCGCTTGCGCTATCGCGGGATCCCCTGCATGCCCAGGCCCGGGAGCAGTGGGATAGCCTGCATGGGGCGAGGGCGAAGCTCCACACTTCCGTTCCCGAAGTCATCGAGACCTTCACCTTTCTCGAACGCAACGCCAACCGTGATGTGGCCCTGGCGTGGAAGGGCTCGATCTATGCGCCCGGAACCGTCAAAATCCTTCCCTGCGAGTTGCGCGATCTGGAGCAGTCCTGGGAATATTTTCGACGCGCCGACCTGCGCAAGCTGTCGGCAGTAAATGCGACCAGCTTTGTCATCATGAAGCGCGCGCGCATTCGGCGTGCGTTCGCGTTCGATCATCATTTCGCGGTTGCCGGTTACAGATTGGTCG
>Ga0315281_10010373_pt1 | contig 12845 bp, 9 predicted proteins | sample YL17G07_0_MG_FD_204540 | JGI IMG/M metagenome (GOLD analysis project Ga0315281, IMG submission 204540) | Sediment microbial communities from Yellowstone Lake, YNP, Wyoming, USA - YL17G07_0 | ecosystem: Environmental > Aquatic > Freshwater > Lake > Sediment | place: USA: Wyoming | collected... | reverse complement strand
ATTTTTCCAATGAGTAACCTTTTCCTTGTTTTCATCTCTGAGTCGGCTTGCGTTCTTTTTTGTTCATCCACTAATCTCCTCTGCAAATCCATTAGTTTTCTTTTCTGAATTTGCTCGATGTCGTTGTCTTCACTTTCATCATCGTCGATGGCCACGGGTTTCACCTCATGTTTTTGTTCTCTTCTTTGATTTGCCTACAATTCCGCTTGACAATCCATCAACTAACGCTTGCCCCTTGCCTGTTACAATTCTTCCCTTATTTCCTGAAGTGGCTACAAGTTCAGCTTTCTCAAGTTGCTGTATTGCTTTTCTCACGGCGGATCCTCCGCCGCGTTTAAAGCGTCCAGGAGTCATTCCTTTCTCTGCTCTTCCCCCATATGCCTTTCTTAATCTTGAGATGCCGATTGGGCCATTAACGTAAATTTTCCTTAATATAGACGCACAGCGAACATACCACCAGTCTGGATCTAATGGCGATATTTTAGCGTGAACTGATGTTTTAGCAAATTGTGTCCAAGATGGTGGATTTATTTCTTCCACTTCGCTTTTTAGATGATCCGCAATTTTCCTGATGAGTATATCGATGGGGGCTTCATAAGCCGTTGGCAACAATAACACCTTCCTAAGCTAATCTCATTAATCTTCTAGGTCAATATAGAGGCTTAAATGCTTTTCATAAACTTTGCGCTCTATAGAGAGCAAACGATGTAACTTCTATTTATTAAACGTTTTATTTTTACTTCTTTGATTTTTGTCTATTACCTAATGGAATGCGCATATGTCCTCCGCAGTTCAAGCATGTGATCACAATATGCGGTTCTCTCTTTTTCTGTATACGTGTTCTACAGTTAATACCTGGTATAATGAAGCTTTTGCAATGTTTACAAATTTGTCTCTTATATTCACTTGGAATCCTAACCTTGTAGGATGAACTTATTTTTTTAGCGATATCGACATAACGTTGCGCAAGTACTGGATCTTCACGAACATTTTTCCTCGCCATCTCAAATAAGCCAATGATGCGCTCATAGGCGATTTTTTTCCTTAATGTCTTTTCCTTTAAAATAACTCTTCGTTTGTCATGCATCGTGGTATCCTTTCACTTATAAATGGTTCCTCACACATAACTTTTATGATGATTTCGCTTTCGGGGTTACCTTAATGTTTAATCTAATACTCGCTGAATCCGCGTTAGAGCTTGTTCCCAGCGCCATTTTAGGTTATCCCTCTGTTGTTAAACATGCGCAACGAAAAGGCAAAAAGCCTGACGAAATTCTTCTTGATCGTTCCTATCATCATTCAGCTATGATCAAGCTGAAGAACGCAAGTAAGCGAGGTAGACCTGACATTGTTCATTTTTCCCTTCTTGAAGCTTTAGGCTCGCCTTTAAACAAAGCAGGTCTGCTGAGAACCTATGTTCACACAATAAATGACTATCTCATTGTTATAAACCCTGAAATCAGACCACCAAGGAACTATGACCGTTTCGTAGGCTTAATAGAGCAACTCTATCAGGCTGGAAAAATACCTGAAAAAGGAGATGTCCTTCTAGAATTGCATAAGGGGTCGCTAGGTTCATTGGTAAAGAATATTGATTCAGATTATGTTGTTGTCTTGACAAGATTAGGGAAGCCTAAAACGATGGATGAGGTTGCTTTTTCCATTAGAGAAAAGAAATCTCCAGTTATTATTGTGGGCGGTTTTCCTCATGGCCATTTCTCAAATTCTGTGATTGACCTTGCTGACGAGCTAATAAGTGTAGATAAAGCTCCTCTTGAGGCATGGACTGTTGTTTCAAGAATAATTTATGAAATCGAGAACAAAATTGGTTTATGCAAAGAACGTCTTGAATGAACTGCTCCTGAATTGTGAGAAGTTTAAAAGTAAGAGTTTAATCAAATATCCAAGGTTTTTGTAATGAAGATTTGCTATAATTCTTTTCACTAGACTCCTACCGCAACAATTCCTCTAATGATATCTGCAACATCCTCCATTCTATCAGATGCATCCTCCAAATTATCGATGGCCTCTTTCAACATCAACAAATTGCTTATGTTTTTATCTTTTCCACCATATCCAACTCCTACTCCACCCCAGTCTAGCACCTTCGCTATAAGCGCTACACTGAACTCGTCTATGGCTTCCTCCTTTCTCTCAACATTATCTGCTAGCTTCAAAACTTCCTTTGAACCTTCAATAAGTCCTTTATGGGCTTGACCAAGACTAACGGCTTCATCATAAACCATATTTGCTAACTCGGTCAAATCTTTTTTCACGTCATCAGGTACATCTGTGGGATCTACGTACAGGAGCTTTCTGGAACCCGATTTGATATTAGTGGCTATATCGTCCATTGTCAATGAAAGTCTCATAATATCTTCTCTATCTATTGGGTGGAAGGGGCCCTTCGAAAGTTCGACAATAATATTTTCTTTCTTCTCATCAGCCTCACGCTCTAGCCTAAAAATCTCTTTATACGCTTTTTCCATGCCATCCAAATTATTCAATAAAAAGGCCTGCGTAAAATTCTTCTCCATCGCCGCTACATCGATGATCTTATTGAGATGATTCTCTGAAAGTTTGAGAAGATCTTTTTCCCTTTCCATTCCAAACCATATATTTGCATGGCTTCTGAACAAGATGTTATCCCTAAAATCTTTAGAAGTTTTTCGTAAAATAACCTTTGTGGTAGCCTACAGACAACTATCACTTTGGAATTTCACATTGGTGATGCTAAGGCGTTGGTTTAAGTATGGGTCCTATAAAAGGAAACAGTACCAAATATCCAACATAGGATAACACCGCAGTAACCAAAACAGTTGCTATCCAACCCATTGCAAGTATGGCTACAGTTCTTCTATTAAATCCAGAGGAGCCATAACTAGCGAATCCCACTCCTACAAGGGCACCTATATTAGCCAAAGATGTTGATACGGGAATCCCATAGCCAATAAGCATGTATGGCACTGATGTAAATAAATTAACCACCGCCGCATTAGTGAATTCAGCCGCGAAACCACCGACTACATTGAGTTTTAGAATTTTAAATGCTACGGTGTTTATCACATTGGGTCCAAGCCATATTCCACCAATAGCGATGCCTACACTTCCAAAGATTGCTAGTAAAATCATAACGTTATATTCGGGGGCGTGTCCTAAAGCCATCTTTGTTACAGTAACAAATACCGCTGTCGCATTTCCTATATCATTTGCGCCGAAAGCATAAGCCGAGTAACAGAGTGCAAGTTTAAGTACAAACGACATAATCTTGTTAAGGCCTTCGTACTTGGTAACAAACACTACTAGCAACCTATACAACAAAAAAGCAAAAACCATAGCTAACAAAGGTGACGCAAACCAGCTTACCACAATTGTCTGCAATAAACTCCATTGAATTCCCCCTACGCCATGAACAGCCATCCCATAACCAAAGACTCCTCCAACAATCGAGTGCGTTACAGATATTTCAAGACCATAAACATTGCAAAACATTACCCAGATAAAGGCTGAAACAACTATGATGATTGCTCCCAGAAGATCTATGTAGGGAACTATGCCTGTTCCTACCGTTTTCATTACCATAAATCCTTGGCTCATGGCTCCTATTGCCGTAAATATGGCAAAAAGTATAACCGCTTGTTTAATTGTTAAAACGCCTGCACCTACGACGTCTGAACAAGGTGTGGAGGCATCGTTTCCGCCCATTGCTATAGCCATAAGAAATGACAAAATGAATCCAATAATCAGCGCTATCTCTGTAATGCCCATTTTGTAACAACCTTAGCTTATCACTGAACCAAAACACATTGGGATATATCGAATTATTTTTTTAACACTTAAATAACTCTTCCACAGTCATGTAAAAATGTTCGAGGAAATTTCGCCTTTACTATTGATGTCACTTCTTAATACTCAATTAAGTTTCTTATGAAGACTTTCTTAATGGCTTCTTAAAGCCCAAGCATACTTCTTCATTAACGCTTTAGGATATAATTTTTCCAACGGGAAGCCCACTCGTGCGCTCCATTTTACATATGTCTTGGGATCGATGTAAGACCTAAGTGAAGTCCCCAAATTGTACTCTTTGGTCTCCTTCATCAACTTTATATCAAGCTTTGTTTTCTCGATTTGAGCAAGAACCGAGGCTGTTTTCTTTCCCTCTTCAGCTTTTTCCTTTAACAGCATTTCGAGTTCTCTAAGTCTGTCCTCTCTTTTGGTTAGTCTCTCATCAAATTTCTGAGGAATAGTTCTTTTATGATTGGCTATTTCAGCTCCCTGCAAATTAGCCATTTTGGCACAAAATTGCTTCAAATATTCTGGGTCTTCCTTCTTAATATCACATTTTTCCAAATATTCTTTAACTATTTGTGTGGTTCTCCAAGTTCGGAATACTTTGGCTGTTAATCCAGTCATTTTTTCTGAAAGAAACCTAGATACGTTCTTTGAATCTATTCCTTCGAACAGATACTCTTTACAAGTTTTAGAATAGTAATCAATATTCTTGATCACGGCTGGAGGAGCCTTTATGCCCTTAACCCATCTTACAGAATCTTTTCCTAAAAAGTCAAAATTTAAGACATCATTCTCTATCTTAATATGTTCTGGTCTTATAGTTATAGCTCCAACGGTATCAGCTTCTTCCTTATCTTTTTCGTCACCCACCCTCATGTTTAACTTAAGTATGAGCCAACAAACCGTAGCTGTTTTTCTCCTTTTATTATTTTCAGAATCTAGATTTTTTATGATGTAGGCTTCAATTTCTGGAATTATTTTGCCAAGCTTCTCAGCACGCTTGAATTTCTCCTTCTCCCTGTTCTGTTTAAGAAATGCAGAATCTGAAAACCAGACGTATTTGATTTTTCCGCCAAGCTTATCTTGCCATTTAGCTAGGTACATTTTATCTGGTTCCCAAACAACATTCTTCCAGTTACCGGGCGGTTTAGAGCTGTCTTGAGAAAGATTTAGAATTATATCTTCCTCTTTTGGGCCTTCTTTCCATTTTCCACGTTTCGGATGTTTTCCTCTACCCGCGAAAAGACATGAGGGCTCTGCAATCCAGTTGGCTATCTCAATTTTTTCATTGTTTACAAAGGCGCAACCATATTTTTCCTTCAGTACCTCTCTTTGGGCCTTCTTTTGTTCTGTAAGTTTCTTTTTTTCGGTTTTGATTATGTTCAATTTCTTTAGTTTTTCTTGTGCTAGATATTCCGAAATTTGTGAGAAATCTATTTCCATATTGCATGTATTGTTTGTGTTGTTTATCGGTTTAAAATCACAGTTTTCGATGTTCTTTAAATGTTCGGTTGAGAAATTTTTCAAAAACTCTGATGAAGGATTTTCCGCCTTCAGTTGTTCTAAAAAATCGTGAATAAAATTCTGATAGAAAACTTTGTCTGGAGGCGATGTTATGGACTGGAGCTTTTTTGCCCACGCTATCGCCATTTGCTCGGTTTTCAAGCCTAGTTTTATGGACTGTCCTCGAATCTTTATTGAAAAGCCTTTGTAATCATAGGGAGGCACGTAGATTCCGTTGTGACTGAGGTTTTTCAATTTATACTTCATCTAATTCGCCTGTGTTGCATTTTCGCTTCTGGCTTTCCAAATTCCACTTTGCTTAAATTTTCTTCAGATCAGCTGAAGCAGCTTCAAGTATCTGTTTATATGGAAAACTCGATATTCGCATTAATTAAAGCTTATTTTTAGCTGCTCTATTTTCCTGCAGCTTTCTATAAAGTTGGTCAACTATTTTCCTATTAACGTATCCTTTATGTGGGCGGAAGCCGCCTGAAAATCCTGCTGGTATATGCAGTAATTCATGAATCAGGGTTTTCTCTTTCTCTTCTTCTGTTAGCTTATCATAACGTTCGGAAATGACTTCAATTATGTAGGATGGTGGAAAATTATGAATTTTTTGCCAAATTTTACCTAAACCATGGATGCGCGCAACCGTGCGTCTGGATTTTGATCCCGTACTTCTAGCGCATAATACAAGCTGAGGTACAATATGGATAAAATCTAAATTAGCTGCAATCTCATCAACATGTTTCTTGATGTCGGGGGCTTCAAAATACCTTATTGGCATGTCACTCACTTCAAATGCCTATGTTTTATTAAACTTGATTTTTTAAAAATGTTGCTTATATGCTAAGCTACATTAGGAATAGTTACTCTCAGTAGACAAACCTATGTTGATATAGGCGTAGCTCTAATGCTTGTGACACTGTTTTTTGGATGGTGCATTTGTCTTCATTGGGTCTTTCTCGCGTGATTTTCATGCCGAATCTGTTTATAGCCTGCCTTTTTTATGATTGAAAGATTTGAGGGATGACTGTGGCGCAGAATTTTCTCGTTTTCCCAAAAATAGAGATTTTGAAAGCATGAACGTAAAATATTCAATATGTTCATATTATTTTTGAGAAGGTGTTCTCTATGAGAAAAATTGTAGCTTTTATTTTATGTGCCCTACTCACCTTTGGCTTTGGTTTGTCGATTACTCCTACAAGTTTCAATCTTATTATATCGTGGCTTGGACCTGTTTTTGGGACGCCGCTTCATGTTTTCCTTTCAATGGTCTTTATACTTCTCGGAAACCCCTTAAAGTTCACGTCACTTATCTTTCTCTGGGTTAGTGTAGGATTTATTTGTGGCTTAATCGTTAGGCGATGGAGGGGAAGCTTATCCTCAGCTTGGCTGATTTTTAGCTTCGTGTTTTTAGTAATTTTTATTGCTTTCCTGCGGATGATTGAAATAGCAATAAACTTGCCCATCTTTGCGGAGCCCGAGAAAATTTTGACAATACTTCCTCCTCTACCGCTAGGTATATCGCTGGGCATGGTTCTAGAAGCGCCTATCATAAATGATATATATTCTGTAGTACGGGGACTATCTTTTACTTCGCAGTCTTCGCCTACTGCAGTGATTTTTCCGATTTTGGATTCAATTGGTTCTAACTTTGTGGAGCATATAATACTACTTTTTGCTTCGTCACTAGTGGGATGTGAAGTAGGTAAACTGATTGAAAAACATGTTTTTAGAAAGAAAGCGATGAAGTCTTCTGAGAGTCTCGGTTCCTCTCCAACAGCAAATTCAAACGTGGCAAAAAAAGTCCGCAAAATAATGATGAGATTCGCTAGTCATGTTACCCCAGTGTCATTCTTGGTATCAATACTCCTTGTATCAACTGTTTTGGCTTCTCCTTTGCTCCAAATTGGTGTCAGTGACTCATATTATGCGGAGGGAATGTTTGCTTTCACAACCCCTGATGGGACTGCATATCTAGCCTCGGCTTTCGTGGATTCTATGGCGTCCCTTGGTACCATTGACTTGTCTTCTTCTGAGTTCTCAGGTGCGTTGATGGGTGTCCTTATATCGCATGACACTAGTGCTGCTAGGCTTCCACCTATTCTTTCTTCACCTCAAGCCCTGAAAAGTCTTCTTCCTGAAGGGGTGCCAAATGAGATGCTTGTGGATTTGACCAAATATTATGAACTTGTTCCAAAGACCATCTATTTGATGGCCTACGTTGACATAGATGCGAATGCGGCGCGGCAGAGGGCTGACATTGTGGTTTCAAAATTCTCTTCGACTTTCAGTGCACCCCTAGATTTCTTAATTGCGTCTACACAAGAGACAGAAATAGGCAACTCGAAGCACAGCATTACGCTTCTAGCGTACCAGTCGACAGCGGCATTGTCGACAGTTGGGAGTAAAATAATGGGCACCTTGCCTATTCAGAGAAAGGGGTTGATATCTGCTATTGATTATGCGTATCGCCATGGGGTTCTCACTCCAGGAGCTACAGGAATTTCTGCGAATGGAACCGTTATGGCTGTTGGATTCTTTTCTTCGTCCACAATTTCGAACATGATTTCATCTTCTGGGTCACCGCCGATCGGCGGGGGCATTCTACCGAACATGACCGCTCCCACTCCAATATTTGGAGTATTCTCCTATTGGATTAACAGATTCCACTCTTCAGATTTCGTTCAAGAGTTCAGTATTAATGACCTCTTGGGCTACTCTAGTCCAATTCAGTTCTCTCCTGATGCTAATGTCGGGGCTGTTGCTATAGTTGCTCTTAATGCCACAATTGAGGGAGGAAAAATAGTTTCCCAGAAGCCAATCGTTTCTATAGTTACCTCAGCCAATTTAACCCAACCGGAGTTAGCATCGGTCTTTCGAGCGATTGGAAGCTTAAATGAGATACCCGCTGTTAAGCTGACTCAGGCCCCCGCTGGGTCATATATTACTAATCAAGCGGTGTCTTTGGGCTTTATACAGGTTTTTCCGCTGTCGCTAAGAGTAGAAAAGGTAGTTTCCTTGACTGATGTCGATGTTGGGCAAAGGGTTGATGTATCAATCCGAATAGTGAACAATGATACTGATGCTGCGAGGAACATTACATTAGATGATAGTATGCTATTTGACTATTATGGGCCATCAGCCATCGAACTTGTAAGCGGGAGTCTCACTCACACGTGGTCAACGATACCTGCAAAGTCGACAATGGCGAATAATTACACAATCCTTCTGAAGAGGGAAGGCATTTATACACTTCCTTCTGCCGAGATAACTTACAACTACGTAGACCAAAACTTTAGCGCCGAATCAAACTATGTTTACCTTAATGTCAAAAGCCCATCTGCCCTGAGCCTCATAGTGACAGGGATACCTTCAGCTTGGGGTGTCCTCGAACGTATAATCAACAAGATTCCAGGCATACAGGGAAACGGATCATTGATACTGACTGCAGGCGCATTAGTCATAATTGTACCACTGGTAGCTTTCGAATATCGTAACTTCAGAAAATGGCAAAAAACACGCAAGGAGACTTAGTAATCGTGTGGACTTGACGATTAGAAGCCTTCTGCCTCTATTTTCATATACATTTTTATTTCGATGTTTTCGCCTTTAGCTAATGATAAGATTTGACGATAGCGCCCTCAAAATATCCAATAATACATCATTTATATACTCCATCAACTTCAAAAGTCTTATGAAAGAAAATCAAATCTCTTGGATTAGCTGTCTAAACCATTGCAACCTCTCAATGCAATTGTGCACGCTGTCCGTGCCCCCTTGGAAGTTTCTGAAGATTTGAAAGATCCTAAAAAGACACCAGGCAAGATAAGGAGATGCGGCCACCGGGATTTGAACCCGGGTTAAAGGCTTGGAAGGCCTTTGTCCTAGACCAGGCTAGACCACGGCCGCTCAACAGCAAATATCTGTCTTCTTATTCTTAGCTTATTTCGAATAAAAACATTATAAGAATATTTCATTTACTATAAATATAGTGTCTTTTAGGGTGATGTAAGGTTGAAGCCTAAAGTGTTTGTAACGAGAAACATCCCGAAAGTGGGACTTGAGCTTCTTGAGGCAAAGTGCCAAGTATCCCTCTGGTCTGATGAATTTCCTCCATCCAAGGATAAGATTATTGAGAACATTAAGGATAAGGATGCGGTTCTCTGTATGCTATCGGATAAAATTGATGCGGAAGTTATGGATGCAGCGCCTTCTCTTAAAGTTATAACCACTTTTAGCGTGGGTTATGATCACATCAGCATTCCTGAAGCGACAAAGAGAGGAATATACGTAACTTATACGCCTGGGGTTTTAACCGATGCGACCGCAGATTTTGCATGGACGCTTATCTTAGCCATTGCTAGGCGTATTGTTGAATATGATAAGTTTGTGCGCGAGGGCAAGTGGAAGATAGGTTGGTCGCCGACTTTTATGCTTGGAAGAGACGTATACGGTAAAACCATAGGGATAGTCGGCCTTGGAAGAATAGGCTCTGCTGTAGCTAAGAGAGCTAAGGGTTTCGGCATGAAGATAATTTATCACAATACTAAGCCGTCACCTGAACAAGAAAGAACGCTTGGTGCAGAGTACCGTTCACTTGAAGGTCTGCTTAAAGAATCTGACATCGTGAGCTTGCATGTGCCATTAAATGATTCTACGCGAAACATTATTGGAGAGAAACAACTTAAGCTCATGAAGCCGACCGCGTTTCTGATAAATACATCGAGAGGCGCGATTATAGATGAAGCGGCTTTAGTTAAGGCCTTGCGAGAGAAGTGGATTGGTGGTGCAGCCTTAGACGTTTTTCCAAAAGAACCCATAGATGTGAATAATCCGTTGCTAAAACTGGATAACATCGTGTTGTCGCCGCATATGGCGAGTGCTGGGTTTGAAACTAGGTACAAAATGGCTGAAATAACTGCAAATGACCTGCTTACTGTACTCAGCGGCAAGGCGCCGATTTATTTGGTGAATCCTGACGTTCAAAAGGTGAGGCCGCTAAGTAAAGTGAAAGTCTTATAGAAAAATTTTAAAACGATAGAAAGCGTTCATTCATTATTTGTGCCGCGGTAGCTCAGACTGGGAGAGCGTCCGACCCAAAACATTGGGGGCGAAGCTGAAGACCGGATTGTCGTTGGTTCAAGTCCGACCCGCGGCACCACAAATATCTCCGCGGGCTCATCGTTTTTGAACATTGAATTAAAGTTGTGTAGGCTACTCTTTTGAGATCTCTTCCAATGTCTTACCTTTGGTTTCTATTCCAAGCGTAATGACTATGAATGCACCTATGAAATGTACTAATGCAAACACCGTGAAAGCAGCTGCTAGTCCTCCATATTCGTACAATAGTGGTGTAATTGTTGGTGCGAACATACCTGCTATACGTCCAATGCTTGCGGCTGTTCCTGAACCGGTTCCTCTTATATATGTTGGATACAGTTCTGGTGTAACCGTGTACATTGCTGACCACGCGCCTAGGTTAAAGAACGATATTACGGCACTCCACATAAGGATGGTTGATGTATCATTAGCCATGCTTAGCATTACGCTTCCAACTCCAGCCAGCGTGAGATATATTATCGCAATTGGCTTCCTGCCCACGCGATCAAGCAGTAAAGCTGCGCTATAGTAGCCTGGAACCTGCGCCAAGGTTACTATGAGCACCCATTCAATCGACTTAACAACGGTGAAGTTCAGCGGTGGGCGCGCGTAGAACGTGGGAAGCCACGTAAAAATCCCATAGTACGTATAAACTAAAGATGCCCAGAAAACCCAGAGCATAAGCGTCCTCTTTCTAAAATTAGGCGACCAGAGTTGCTTCCAGCCTTCTATAACACTGTATTTTTTTGGGGCGACACTAGGTATAGTCACTTCTTTGAAGTCCGATGGGACAAGCTTATACTTTTTAAGTAAGCTTACGACCTCGTCTGTTCTTCCTTTAAGCTGCAGAAATCGTAGAGACTCAGGCGCAAAAAAGACCACCAGAGGAATAAGAAACAGTGGCACCAAAGCCACAAGAAACGTCATGCGCCACCCGAAGGTTGGCAATAGGAAGTAAGGAAATATCAGCGATAGCAGTGCGCCGTAAACCCAAGAGGCTTCAACCAGTCCTAAGAAGCGCCCTCTATACTTCGTGGGTATATATTCTGAAACATAAACTCCTGGCTGAGGCAGAGAGCCGCCTATCCCAATTCCTGCCAGAAAGCGCAGAAACATCATTGTTATTGGGTCTGGGGCAAGCGAATTCAGTGCGGTGAAAGTAGTCATAGTTAATGTAGTGAATACGAGTGTCTTTTTTCTGCCTATACGATCCGCGAGGATGCCACAAGATAATGCACCTACAAACATACCCAAAAAACCTGCACTTAGAAGCATTCCAGACATGACAGGTTGCTGCGTTAGCTTAAAGTCGGTGATTATCGGGGTTAGAACCGATGCTATAAGCAAGGTGTTCATCGCCGTAAAACTGTAAACTAAACTACCTAATAGCAGTATCATATAATGAAAACGGCTAAGAGGTGCCTTCTCTATGTATTCAGATATGCTCTCCATGTACGATACGCCTCCATTTCATGAAAACCTGAAATATTTTTGAAGTATAATGTTGTCTCAACTATTTCGCTGAACTTCTATTTGAAAATTAAGCTATTGCATTGAATATAATTATTCCAAAAGTTGCTGATGATAAATGAATCGAGGTCAATTAAGAGAATGGTGCGGCCGCCGGGATTTGAACCCGGGTCAACGACGTGGCAGGCCGTTGTCCTAAACCAGGCTAGAGTCCGCCCATTATTGATTAATGGTCTACGGCCGCAACCGCACCAATTAAAAGACTAAATTAGATTTTCAATATAAAAAGTTTGATTAGTGTTTTTTCTCGATTAATCTTAATTCCTCAACTAAGGCTGGCAAGAATAGTCCTATGTCTGATACGACGCCGATCTGCTGTATGGTCCCTCTGTTGATTAATTTTGCAATAGCCGCTGGATTTATGTCTACACAGATTATCTTTACTGTCGATGGCAACATGTTGCCCACTGCAATGGAATGCAACATTGACCCCAGCATGAGGACAATTTCTGCTCCTTTAAGGGCTTCACGATAAGATTTTTGAGATTTAACTACGTCTGTTATAGTATCAGGTAACGGTCCATCGTCTCTTATGCTTCCAGCTAAAACATATGGCACGTTGTTTTTTACACATTCATATATTATCCCGCTTCTCACTTTGCCTGATTCGACGATTCTTCGTAATGAACCTGACTTTAGAACTTCGTTTATTGCTGCCATGTGGTTTCTATTAGACCCAAGCGCAGATTGTCCGCTTTCAAGATTCACGCCAAGCGAAGTACCATACAATGCATATTCGATGTCGTGAACTGCTAATGCATTCCCTGAGAGAAGCGTGTTGACGTATCCTATTCTAATGAGTTCAGCTAATGCATTGCCTGCTCCGCTGTGAACCAAAGCTGGTCCAGCGACAACGATAATTTTGCCTTTTCTCTTTTTTATTTGCTGCAAACTTTCTGCTACTTGGTGAACCA
>Ga0315281_10010372_pt1 | contig 12846 bp, 10 predicted proteins | sample YL17G07_0_MG_FD_204540 | JGI IMG/M metagenome (GOLD analysis project Ga0315281, IMG submission 204540) | Sediment microbial communities from Yellowstone Lake, YNP, Wyoming, USA - YL17G07_0 | ecosystem: Environmental > Aquatic > Freshwater > Lake > Sediment | place: USA: Wyoming | collected... | reverse complement strand
TGAAGATTCGCTTTCCGGCGAGCGTGAGCGATGCATCCTGGCCGTGATAGATCACAAGTCCCTTCGACTCGGCAGCGATGCGCGACAGGTGAAACAAGTCGCCGGTATTGTTGCCGTAGATGATGTGGATCGGCAACCCAAGCTTGGTGATCGAATGCAGGGTGGAGGGGGCGACGAGATCGCCGCAATGCAACACCACTTCGGCGCCGTGCGCCTTGGCATCGGACACCGCCGAGGCCAGCAGCCGGCGGTGGTCGTGGGAGTCGGAGACGAGACAGATTTTCATAAGGACTGAATTTTACCTGAGTGGCGCAGATGCGTCGCCAGAGAAGAATAAAAGAGAAAAAAGAAAAGGGCCGGCGAACCGGCCCTGAAAATCCTTGGCTAAGAAAAAAAATGAAGCCCTCACCCTCATTCCCTCTCCCGGAGGGAGAGGGAAGCGAGCCGAGGCGCGCACCCTATAAGAGCGGGACGATCAGCAGCGCCACGATGTTGATGATCTTGATGAGCGGATTGATCGCCGGGCCGGCCGTATCCTTGTACGGATCGCCGACGGTGTCGCCGGTCACGGCCGCCTTGTGCGCGTCCGAACCCTTGCCGCCAAAATGACCTTCCTCGATGTACTTCTTGGCATTGTCCCAGGCACCACCACCGGTGGTCATGGAGATCGCGACGAACAGGCCGGTCACGATCGAGCCCATCAGCACGCCGCCGAGCGCCCGGGTGCCGGCACCCGGACCCATGAGGACGTTCATGACGATGACCACGACGATCGGGACCAGAACCGGGAGCAGGGACGGAATGATCATTTCCCGGATCGCGGCCTTGGTGAGCATGTCGACGCAGGTGCCGTACTCGGGCTTGCCCTTGCCGGTCATGATGCCCTTGATCTCCTTGAACTGGCGGCGCACTTCGACCACCACCGCACCGGCGGCGCGGCCCACGGCTTCCATCGCCATGGCGCCGAACAGATACGGCACCAGACCGCCGATGAACAGGCCGATGATGACGGCCGGGTCGGAGAGCGAGAAGGTGACCAGCTTGCCGGCGGCTTCCAGCGCGTGCGTGTAGTCGGCGAACAGCACCAGCGCCGCCAGACCGGCGGAACCGATGGCGTAGCCCTTGGTCACGGCCTTGGTGGTGTTGCCGACGGCGTCGAGCGGATCGGTGATGTTGCGGATCTTGCTCGGCAGGTTCGCCATTTCGGCGATGCCACCGGCGTTGTCGGTGATCGGGCCGTAGGCGTCGAGCGCGACAATGATGCCGGTCATGGAGAGCATGGCGGTGGCCGCCACGGCAATGCCGTAGATGCCGGCGAGCGTGAATGCGCCGTAGATGCCGAGGCAGATCACCAGCACCGGCCAGGCGGTGGAACGCATCGACACGCCGAGACCCGCGATCACGTTGGTGCCGTGACCGGTGGTGGAGGCCTGCGCGATGTGTTTGACCGGACCGTACTCGGTGGCGGTGTAATACTCGGTGATCATGACCAGCGCCGCCGTCACGCCCAGACCGATCAGTGCCGTGTAGAACAGGCTCTGCGTGCTGTACACGCCATTGCCGGTCATCATCCAGTCGGTCACATACCAGAACGCGACCGCCGAGATGCCGCCGGCCACGATCAGGCCGCGGTACAGGGCGTTCATGATCTTGCCGCCCTTGATCGCCCACACGAAGAACGTGCCGACGATCGAAGCGAGGATCGAGACGCCGCCCAGCACCAGCGGGTAGAGGATGGCGTTGTCGAAGCCCTTGAGCATCAGGCCGCCGAGCAGCATGGTGGCGATGATGGTCACGGCGTAGGTCTCGAACAGGTCCGCGGCCATGCCGGCGCAGTCACCGACGTTGTCACCGACGTTGTCGGCGATCACCGCCGGGTTGCGCGGGTCGTCCTCGGGAATGCCGGCTTCGACTTTACCGACGAGGTCGGCGCCGACGTCCGCACCCTTGGTGAAGATGCCGCCGCCGAGACGCGCGAAAATCGAGATCAGCGAACCACCGAAGGCCAGGCCGATCAGCGGCTTCACCGGATCGACGCCGGGCATATAGTGCTGGATCGCGGCGTAGTAACCGGCCACGCCCGCCAGTCCCAGGCCCACGACCAGCATGCCGGTGATGGCACCGCCGCGGAACGCAATCTGGAGTGCGGCGTTCAGGCCGTTTTTCGCCGCTTCGGCAGTGCGCACATTGGCGCGCACCGAGATATTCATGCCGATGTAACCGGTCAGGCCGGAGAGCAGTGCGCCGACCGCGAAACCGATAGCGGTCAGGCTATCGAGCGCGAAGTAGATCACCGCGAACAGAATGACACCGACGATGCCGATGGTGGTGTACTGGCGGTTCAGGTAGGCGGAAGCGCCTTCCTGAATAGCGGCTGCGATTTCCTGCATGCGCGGGTTGCCAGCCGGTTTGGCCAGAATCCAGCGGTAGGAAAAAATGCCATACAGGATTGCCATACCGGCACACGCAAATACAAACAACAGACTGTTAGACATAAATGCTCCTCCCAATGTGTAGCGCCCGGGCAGCTCGTCTGCTGGCCGTCCACGCGCAAGAAAAACCTGTTTCGCTGGTTACCACTACTCTCTTCATGACTATTCTTTATTGTTGCGGCTTGATGGCGAGCCCGCTATCAAAACGCGCGCCCGGCTCAAATCCGAATACCCGGTCGAGCTGGCAGTCGCGGATCATCTGACCCACTGCCTTCTAACCGTGTCCACGACTGACCTCCGCCAGGATCAATTTAGCGGAATTGGCTTTGTAGAAGCCACCGAAACCGGTTTGGACCTGCAACAACTCCTTGGCCCTGATCGAGTGTCATGCGCGAAGCCCGGGAAGAATCACCGCAAGGGCGCGGGGACGCAAATTACTAATTTTTATGTGGCGATATTGTTTGCGTTCCGCGCCCAGGCGGCAATTTGTTGGGCATATTAGACACTGCTTATTGTTTACGGCTTGAATTCGCCCTTGAGCTTCTTCTTTACCGCCACGTTTTTCAGGCGCACGTACTGCGGCATGCCGTCCTTGTACGGGGGGTAGTCCTCGCCCTTGATGAGCGGCTCGAGGTACTGGCGGCACTTGGCGGTAATGCCAAAGCCGTCGGCGGTGATGAAGTCCGTGGGCATCATTTTTTCGACGTTTGCCACCTTGGAGAGTTCGGCCACGCCGACTTTCCACTTATAAGGCTTGTTCGAGACGCGCACCACGGTCGGCATCACCGAGTTGCGGCCCTTTGCGGCCAGCTCCACCGCTGCCTTGCCCATGGCGTAGGCCTGATCGACGTCGCTCTTGGAGGCGATGTGGCGCGCTGCGCGCTGCAGGTAATCCGCTACGCCCCAGTGGTACTTGAGGCCGAGACCTTCCTTGACGATCGAGGCCACCACCGGTGCCACGCCGCCGAGCTGGGCATGACCGAAGGCATCGCGCAGACCCTGATCAGCGAGGAACTTGCCGTCCGCGCTCTTTACGCCTTCCGATACGACCACGGTGCAGTAACCGAACTTCTTCACGTTCGCGTCCACCTTGGCGAGGAATTTTTCCTTGTCGAAGCTGACTTCCGGGAACAGGATCACGATCGGAATCTCGCAGTCCTTGGTGGAGGCAAGGCCGCCGGCGGCCGCGATCCAGCCGGCGTGCCGGCCCATGACTTCGAGGATGAACACCTTGGTCGAGGTCTTGCACATCGAGGCGACATCGAACGAGGCCTCGCGCGTCGAGACGGCAATGTACTTGGCGACCGAGCCGAAGCCCGGGCAGTTGTCGGTGATCGGCAGGTCGTTGTCCACGGTCTTGGGCACGTGCACGGCCTTGATCGGGTAGCCCATGGATTCGCCGAGCTGCGAAATCTTGAGGCAGGTGTCGGCCGAGTCGCCGCCGCCGTTGTAGAAGAAAAAGCCGATGTTGTGTGCCTTGAAGACTTCGATCAGGCGCTCGTATTCGCGCTTGTTGGCTTCCAGGCTCTTGAGTTTGTAGCGGCACGAGCCGAACGCGCCGCTCGGCGTGTGGCGCAGGGCGGCAACCGACTTGGCGGATTCCTTGCTGGTGTCAATCAGGTCTTCGGTGAGCGCGCCGATGATGCCGTTGCGGCCGGCGTATACCTTGCCGATCTTGTTCTTGTATTTGCGTGCGGTTTCGATGACGCCGGCGGCCGAGGCGTTGATGACGGCGGTGACGCCGCCCGACTGGGCGTAGAAGGCATTCATGGGTTTCTTGCTGGTGGCCATTGTGGGTCTCTCTGTATTGAAATGACGGAGGGTTGAAAGAAAAATCAGTTTGCTGCCGGGTTCAGGGCGTTCCTGGCGGCCTGGTCGGCCTGCACCTGCAACAGCGCCAGGACGCGTTCGCGGATGTCGGTGTAGATGACCCACAGTTCCGTGTCGGTAAAGTCGGTGATCTTGTCGTGCATCGCTTCGGGGTGACCGGTTGGATAATCGCTTCGGAGGGTGGTTCGGCGGCTGATTCTACCCGTTGTCGGCCGGTTTGCAGCGGCGATTATACGGTGCGTCACGGCCGGGGTGAAATCCGTTGCTTCGCGGGTTTTCAGCCCCCAAAACCATTGACGCCACATTGAGCAGGAGTTAGTTTAGCCCGGCATCAGCCGGGTCCGGAGGGGAGGAGCCCAACCGGTCCGTAAAACAAACAGCGAAACAAAGCGAGAACAACCATGCGAATCGTACTACTGGGAGCGCCGGGTTCCGGCAAGGGAACGCAGTCCAAGCTGCTGATCGAAAAGTATAAGATTCCACAAATTTCCACAGGTGATTTGTTGCGTGCCGCGGTTGCGGCTGGCAGCGATCTGGGCCGCAAAGCCAAGGCGGCGATGGATGCCGGGCAACTGGTGTCGGACGACGTGGTGCTCGGTATGATCCAGGAGCGCCTGTCCAAGCCGGACGCGCGCGCCGGGTTCATCCTGGACGGTTTCCCGCGCAATATCCCGCAGGCGCAAGCACTGGATGCGATGCTGGCGCGTTTGAGCCAGCCGCTGCAGCTGGCGCTGCTGGTGGACGTGGACACCGAAGTGCTGATGAAGCGCCTCACCGGTCGGCGCACCTGCTCGAACGCCTCGTGCGGCGCGATCTACAACATCTATTTCTCCGCTCCCAAGGCTCCTGGCAAGTGCGACAAGTGCGGCTCGAACCTCGCGCACCGCTCGGACGACAACGAGAACACTGTGCGCAGCCGTCTGCAGGTGTATGAACAGCAGACTGCCCCGCTCGTGTCCTACTATAAGGCGCAAGGCAAGCTGCGCACCGTGCGTGGCACCGGTTCGGTGAGCGAGATCTCCAAGAACGTCACTGACATCATTGAAGTGCAGATGCGCCCGCTGGCCGCCGCCATGTCGGCCGCCCAGGCCGCCGCCGCCAAGAGCGCACCGCCCAAGCCGGCAAAGCCCGCCAAACCGGCAAAGGCGCCCGCGAAAGCGGCGGCCAAGCCGGCCGCCAAGGCTGTGGCAAAACCGGCGGCCAAGAAGCCCGCCGCTAAAAAGCCGGCCGCGAAGAAACCCGCGCCCAAGAAAAAGCCCGCGCCGAAGCCGAAGAAAAAAGCCGTAAAGAAAGCGGCACCGAAGAAAGCCAAGAAGGCCGCGCCGAAGAAAAAGTCGGCACCGAAAGCGAAGAAGAAAAAGTAGTATCTATGCCGTAAAACTCAGGCCCGGGAAACCGGGCCTTTTTATTTGCGGGTGTCGTGTCGGGTGTTTGGCTTTAGGCGCTCGCGCGCTTCTCGGCCACTGATCCCGGCGCGGCGCTGCCTTCCCCCTCGCTGGAGCCGCACTTCCCGATCCAGGGGACTGTCTGCGCTCTGCGATGCCGGAGTCAGCCGGATTTTTACACCTTTTTTATCCCCACGGAGCCAGAATGTTCGCAGGCTTGATGCATATTCCGCTAGGCTGATCACAGTCAAGCCGCTTCCGTCGGAGGCATGCATGGACATCAATAGATTGTTGGGACTTCCCGGTAGGGTTGATCCGCCCAAGGGCAGTTACAAGTGGGCAGTATTTGCCTGCGTGCTCACGACCGTGATCGCCACCCCGCTCCGCGAGGTTCTCGACCTTACCAACATCGTCGTGCTGTTCCTGCTGACCGTGCTGCTGGTGGCGGCGCGTCTGGGCCGCGGGCCGGCGGTGTTGGCGGCGTTTCTCAGCGTTGCGTTGTTCGATGTCTTCTTTGTGCCACCGCGCTTCTCCTTCACAGTGAATGACGCGCAATACCTGGTTACGTTCGCCGTCATGCTGGCGGTCGCGCTGGTCACGGGCCAGCTCACCGCTGGCTTGCGGCGGCAGGCGGTCGTTGCCTCACTCCGGGAACAGCGCACTCAGGCGCTGTACGAAATGGCGCGCGGTTTGGCTGGGGCACCCAGCGTCAAGCAAGTCACCGATATCGTCCGCCAGCTTGTGCGTGACGGCTTCGGTCTCGACGTCGTCCTGCTGTTGCCGGACGCAGCGGGCGAGCTGAAGCCAACTTCGGTATCGGAAAATCCGCCACAGGTTGACCGGCAGTTTGCGTACATGGCATTCGATCAAGGTGAGCCGGTAGAGGACACCTTTTCGGGGTATGGCTATGGCGCCGGTTATTTCCCGCTCAAGGCACCGATGCGGATACGCGGCGTGATTGTCTTCGTGCCCGACAAGCCGAATTTCGGTGCGGTGCAGGAGCTGAAGCCGTTGCTGGCGACGGTCGCTTCGCTCGTGGCCATCGCCGTGGAGCGGCTGCATTACGTGGAGGTGGCGCACACGACGCAGATGCAGATCGTGTCGGAGCGGTTGCGCAGCTCGATTCTGTCCGCGCTGTCGCACGACCTGCGTACACCGCTGACGGCATTGGTGGGGCTCGCGGATTCGTTGGCGCTGACCAAGCCACCGCTTCCCGCCGCTGCGCTGGAAACGGCTGAGGCGATCCACGAGCAGGCAGTGCGCCTGAGCAATCTGGTGGGCAATCTTCTGGACATGGCGCGCCTGCATGCCGGCCAAGTCAGGTTACGCAAGGAGTGGCAGCCGTTGGAGGAAGTGATTGGTGCGAGCATCCAGCTACTGGGTGGCAGTCTAGCGAATCATCCGGTTCGGGTCGCGCTGGCAAAGGATTTGCCGCTTCTGGAATTTGACGCGGTATTGGTCGAGCGGGTCTTCTGCAACCTGCTCGAAAACGCCGCCAAGTTTGCGCCCCGTGGCTCGTCGATCGATATTGCGGCGCGCGTGCAGAACGGGAATGTCGAGGTTTCGGTTTGCGACCAAGGGCCGGGTTTCCCGCCAGAAAAACAGAGTGCATTGTTCGACATGTTCGCGCGTGGTGTTCCGGAGTCGGCGACCCCGGGTGTTGGGTTGGGGCTCGCGATCTGTCGCGCCATTATCGAAGCTCATAACGGAACGATTTCTGCCAGCAACCAGCCAGAAGGCGGTGCCTGCGTGACCTTCACCCTGCCGATGGGCACGCCACCAGTCATTGAGGAAGAGGTTGATGATGGTAACGGGACGGGCCGGCCATGAACGACATCACGCCGAACATCATCATTGTTGAAGACGAGAAACAGATCCGCCGGTTTGTCCGTTCCGCGCTGGAAGCGGAAGGCTGCCGGGTGTTTGAGGCAGAGACCGGCAAGCAGGGACTGGTCGAGGCAGGCACCCGTAAGCCCGACCTTATTATTCTCGACCTTGGCCTGCCGGATATGGACGGCGTAGAGCTGATCCGCGATCTGCGCAGCTGGTCGGCAATACCGATCCTGATTCTGTCGGCGCGCACCACCGAGAATGACAAGATCGTTGCACTCGACGCTGGCGCGGATGATTACCTCACCAAGCCTTTTGGTGTGGGTGAGCTGCTCGCCCGTGTGCGGGCGCTGTTACGCCGGCAGGGCAAGGCCAGTGAAGGCGGGTCAGTGGTCGTGTTCGGCGACGTGCAAGTCGATCTCGCCCGGCGCGCCGTGACGCGCGCCGGTGTGCCGGTTCATCTCACGCAGATCGAATATCGCCTGCTCGCTTTGTTGATCGCCAACCCCGGCAAGGTGCTGACCCATCGCACCCTGTTGCGCGAAGTCTGGGGGCCGTCATTCGTGGAGAGCAGCCACTACCTGCGGGTGTATGTCGGACACCTGCGCCAGAAACTCGAGGCGGACCCGACGCAACCACAATACATCCGCACGGAAACCGGTGTCGGTTACCGTTTCCAGCCCTGAAAAACTTTGCTTACCAGGAACCGTAAATTAATCATGGCCGAATCGAACGCACATCCGAAAAGCAGACTGCCAGTCCTGGCCTTGGCCGCGCTCGGTATTGTTTACGGCGACATCGGCACCAGCCCGCTGTACGCCTTGAAGGAAGTATTTGCCGGTACGCATCCGGTGCCGATCACGCCCGCGAATATTTTCGGCATTCTGTCGCTGGTGTTCTGGTCGTTGATGATCGTGGTGTCGATCAAGTACGTGGTCTTCATCATGCGCGCCGACAACCGCGGCGAGGGCGGCATCATGGCGCTCATGGCGCTGGCGTTGCGCAAGGTCGAGGGGAAACGCGGGCAGTCGGCGATCATGCTGGCCGGCATGGCCGGCGCGGCATTGTTCTACGGCGACGGTGTGATCACGCCGGCCATCTCCGTGCTGTCCGCAGTCGAAGGGCTGGAGGTGGCCACGCCAGCGCTCAAGCCGTGGGTGATTCCGATCACAATTGGAGTGCTGATTGGCTTGTTCGCGTTCCAGCGCCACGGTACGGCCGGCATCGGCGCCCTGTTCGGACCAGTGGTTTGTCTGTGGTTCGCAGTGCTGGCGTTTCTGGGTATCGTCAACATCGTGACCGAGCCGGGCGTGTTGGGCGCGTTAAACCCGCTCTATGCCCTGAATTTTTTTCTGTCCGACCCGCGGCTTGGCTTCCTCGCGCTCGGCGGAGTGTTTCTGGTCGTGACCGGCGGCGAGGCGCTGTATGCCGACATGGGGCACTTCGGCCGCAAACCGATCCAGCTTGCCTGGTTCGGTGTAGTCCTGCCGGCCCTGGTGCTCAACTATCTTGGTCAGGGGGCCTTGCTGCTGCATGATCCGTCTGCGATTGAGAATCCGTTTTACCGGATGGCGCCGGAGTGGGCGATCTATCCGCTCGTGGCGCTGGCCACCGCGGCGACCGTGATTGCCTCGCAGGCGGTGATTTCCGGTGCCTTCTCCATCACGCGCGAGGCCATCCAGCTCGGCTACTCGCCGCGCATGGAGGTGCAGCACACGTCGGAGAAAGAAATTGGCCAGATCTACATGCCGGCGATCAATGTTGCGCTGCTGATTGCAGTGATCGCGCTGGTGCTTGAGTTCCGCAGTTCTACCAGTCTGGCCGCGGCCTACGGTATCGCCGTGACCGGCACGATGGTGATTACCACGCTCCTGGCATTTATTGTGGTGCGGCGTCTCTGGGGCTGGGGCTGGATCAAGAGCGGGTTGCTGATCTCCGTCTTCCTGACCGTTGACGTCGTGTTCTTCGCGGCCAACGCCACCAAGATCGCGGATGGCGGCTGGTTCCCGCTGGTGTTCGGCTTGGGCGTGTTCACGCTGATGAGCACCTGGCAACGCGGGCGCCAACTGATGCGGTCACGCCTGCAGCGCGAAGCCATCGCACTGGAGCCGTTTCTCCAGGGGCTCGGGTCCGGCTCGGTGACGCGTGTGCCCGGCACGGCGGTCTTCCTCTCCAGCGATCCGGATGCCGTGCCACGCGCGTTGATGCACAACCTCAAGCACAACGTGGTGCTGCACCAGCGTGTCGCCTTGGTGACGGTGCGCGTCAGCGACGTGCCGCATGTGCCGGACGGCGAGCGCGTCGCGGTACAGGCGCTGCCCAACAACTTCCATCGCGTGCTCGTGCACTACGGTTTCAAGGACGACCCGGACCTGCCGAAGGCGCTGGCACAGTGCGAGCAATACGGGCTGCCGATCGATGCCACGCAGACATCCTTCTTCCTCGGGCGCGAGACGCTGATCCCCCGGCCGAAATCGGAGATGTCGCTGTGGCGCGAGAAGCTCTTCATCGCCATGTTCCGCAACGCCGGCAGCGCCGCCAGCTTTTTCAAAATTCCGCCGAACCGTGTGGTGGAGATGGGGACGCAGGTGGTGTTGTAGTTGCGCCTGAAAGAAGCGGGACGCCAACATTTGTTGGCGTCCCATTGTTTCATGTGACCGCACGGTGTCAGCGCGATACCTGTCGGCTGCCACCATCCAGAGACTTCGCCAGATTCACCAGCGTCAGAAACTCCCCGCGATAGCCGAAGCCGTCCTGGCCGCGCGCACCTTGGGCAAGCCTGGCCACCTCGTCGTAACCGAAATCGCCGGTGTATTTGCCGCCGCGCAGATGCTGGCCGAAGGCCGCGACCGCCGCGGCGAAGCGGAAGTCGGACGTAGTCGCAGCAGCGTCCTTGAAGGGGAAAGGGTGGGGAAAGGGGACGGAGGGATTAAACTTTAGGCAGGATGCCTATTGCCCACCTGTTGACGCCCACTAAATTGATGAAGGTCTTGCAGTAACTCGCTAGCCGCCCGGCTCCAGCAGCGCGAGATCGCGCTCGCGTCCGAAGGTGCTGTCTGCCGGGACGAGGATACTGACGATCCGCCCGCCGGCCGGGGCGGGCACGTCCACGGCGGTTTTGATCAGCACGACGGTTGCGACCGGCTGGCCGGCGGCGACTGCGTCGCCTTCCTTCACCAGCCACTTGTCGAGCAGCGCCTCGGTGCCGGGCTCGACATCCGTCCACAGCTCATCGGGCAGACGGATGCCCAGCGTCGCGGGTGGCATGCGGCTAGAGTTTCGCGCGCATCAGCTGCTGGCCCGCGGCCACGATGGCATCCACCTGCGGGATGACGAAGCGCTCCATCGGCCGGCTGTACGGAATCGGCACACCCGGCACGGCCAGGCGTCGCACCGGCGCCTTGAGCCGGACGGTGTCGAGGTGTTCGGCCACCACGGCCGAGATCTCGCCGGTGAGGCCGAAGTTGAGGTAATCCTCGTCCGCGACCAGGAGCCGCCCGGTTTTTTTCACCGACGCCAGCACCGTGTCCACGTCGAGCGGCACCAGGGTGCGCAGGTCTACGACTTCGGCACTGATGCCCTCATGCCGCAAGGCATCGGCGGCGAGCACTGCCTTCTGCACCATCTGGCTGACGGCGACAATGGTGAGGTCCTTGCCTTCGCGCGCTACGCGCGCCTTGCCGAACGGAATGGTGTAGGACTCGGCCGGCACGTCGTTGGTGCTGCCTTCGTAGTACGCCATCCACGGCAGGCCCATGATGCCCTTGTGAAAGAAGAACATCACCGGGCTGTCGTCGCGGATCGCCGTGATCATGAGGCCCTTGGCGTCGTAGGCATTCGAGGGGATGACCACCTTGAGGCCGGGCACGTGCGCGAACAGGCTGTACAGGCACTGCGAATGCTGGGCCGCGTCGTTGTAGCCGCCGCCGATCGCCGTCATGATGACCAGCGGCATGCGCACCGCGCCGTCCGACATGTAGGTGTTCTTCGCCACGTGGTTGTAGATCTGATCCATGCACACGCCGAAGAAATCGACGAACATCAGTTCGGCAATCGGACGCATGCCTTCCACCGCCGCCCCGAGCGCGGCGCCGATGAACGCCGATTCGGAAATCGGCGTGTCCATGATGCGCTCCTTGCCGAAGCGGTCGAGCAGGCCGCCGGTCGCGCCGAAGATTCCGCCGTATTTGCCGATGTCCTCGCCCATGACGAAGACCTTGGGGTCGCGCTCCATCTCCGCGCCGATGGCCTCGGCGATGGCCTGCGCCATGGTGAGCGCGCGCGTTTTCGGAGCGGTTGGGGTTGCGGCTTTGGGTCGGTCGATAACAGTTTCGCTAGCCATGATGTGCCTCCTGCGAATGCGTTGGGTGGGGCGTTCAGGCGAACACGTGTTCCAGCGCCTCGGCCGGTTCCGGGTACGGGCTCCGGCGCGCAAACTCGAACGCGGCCTCTACCTGTCGCGCCGCCTCCGTGCGCATGCGCTCCAGATCTGCGTCGTCGGCGAGACCCTCTTTCTTGAGCAGCGCCGCGAGCGCCGGAATCGGATCGTGCTGGCGCAGTTCTTTGGCCTCGTCTTTCGGTCGATAGACCTCGGCGTCGCCCTGGAAGTGGCCAAGATAGCGGTCAGTCTCGACCTCGATCAGGGTCGGGCCGTCGCCGCGCCTCGCCCGCGCCACCGCTTCACCGGCGGCGGCATACACCTGCACGGTGTCATTTTTCTCGATGCGCACGCCGGGGATGCCATACGCCGCGGCCCGCTCGCTGTTGTTGCGCACTGCGGTCGCGACGTTTTTCTCCACCGAGATCGCCCACTTGTTGTCCTCGCAAACAAAAATCACCGGCAGCTTCCAGAGCGCCGCGAGATTGAGCGACTCGTGGAACGTGCCCTGGTTGGCTGCGCCCTCGCCGAAGCTCGCCACCGTCACCCAGTCCTTGCCGAGCTTCTTGGCGGCGAGCGCGAACCCGCAGGCCTGCGGCATGCTGGCGCCGACAATGCCGCTGCAACTGAACTTGTGTTCCGGGTCGAACAGGTGCATGTGGCCGCCCTTGCCGTGACCGAGGCCGGTCTTCTTGCCGAAGATCTCGGCGGTCATGCGATCCAGCGGCACGCCCTTGGCGATGGCGAAGTGATGCGGCCGGTGCGTGCCAACCACCGAGTCCTCGCGCTTGAGGTGCACGCACACCCCGACCGCCGCCGGCTCCTGGCCGGCCGCGAGATGCATTTCACCGGGTACCGGACCCGAGCCGATATCGAACGCCAGGCCCTTCTGAATATTCGGCGGCAGCTTGCCTTCCAGATACACCTTCGCCATCGTTTCCTCGTAAAGGCGGATCAATAGCATCTTTTCGTACATCCAGCGCAGATGTTG
>Ga0315281_10010371_pt1 | contig 12847 bp, 8 predicted proteins | sample YL17G07_0_MG_FD_204540 | JGI IMG/M metagenome (GOLD analysis project Ga0315281, IMG submission 204540) | Sediment microbial communities from Yellowstone Lake, YNP, Wyoming, USA - YL17G07_0 | ecosystem: Environmental > Aquatic > Freshwater > Lake > Sediment | place: USA: Wyoming | collected... | reverse complement strand
GAATTATTACCAGAAAAAGGACCGCCTGGAAGACCTGCGGGCGATGATGCGGGAGGAGAAGACCCTCGATTTCCTCCTCGGCCGGGCGAAAATCAAAGAGGGGGGGAGCCCCCCGGAGGAAGGAAAATGACTCTCATCCCCATGGTTGTGGAACAGACGTCCCGGGGAGAACGGGCCTATGATATTTACTCCCGTCTGCTCAAGGACCGGATCATCTTTATCGGCACTCCCATCGATGACACCGTGGCCAATCTGATCATTGCCCAGCTCCTCTTCCTGGAGGCGGAAGATCCGGACAAAGACATCCACCTCTATCTGAATTCCCCCGGGGGCCTGGTGACCGCCGGCCTGGCCATCTACGACACCATGCAGTACGTGAAGCCCAAGATCTCCACCCTCTGCATGGGCCAGGCTGCCAGCATGGCGGCGGTCCTTCTGGCTGCGGGCGAACCAGGAAAGCGTTTCGCCCTCCCCCACTCCCGGGTCCTCATCCATCAGCTCATGGGGGGAGTGCAGGGGCAGGCTACGGACATCGCCATCCACTCCCGGGAAATCCTGCGTATGAAGGACGAAATTAACCGGATTATCGCCCACCACAGCGGTCATCCCCTGGAGAAAATCGAGAAGGACTCCGAACGGGACTTCTTCATGGACGGGAACCAGGCCAAGGAGTACGGCTTGATTGACGAAGTCATTTTCCGCAAACCGGTTCCCCAGATTCGATAAACCCGAGAGGTTCGATTGACCGAGCGGAAAGAAAAAGAGCGGACGGGAAATCTTTTCTGCTCCTTTTGCGGGAAAAACCAGTCGGAGGTCCGCAAGCTCATCGCCGGGCCGGCGGTGTACATCTGCGATGAGTGCGTGGCCCTGTGCAATGAAATCATCGCCGAGGGAGCGGACAAGGAAGAGTCGGCCCTGCGCAAGCATACCGTCCCCAAACCGGTGGAAATCAAAGCCATCCTCGACCAGCACGTCATCGGCCAGGAACGGGCCAAGAAGATTCTGGCCGTGGCGGTCCACAACCACTACAAGCGGATCGGGTCCCATATGGAGCTGGACGGGCTCGAAATCCAGAAGTCCAACATCCTGCTCCTCGGGCCCACGGGTTCGGGCAAAACCCTCCTGGCCCAGACCCTGGCCCGCATTCTCCAGGTGCCCTTCACCATGGCCGATGCCACCAGCCTCACTGAAGCCGGTTACGTGGGGGAGGACGTGGAAAACATCATCCTCAGCCTCCTCCAGGCGGCGGATTTCGACGTGGAAAAGACCCAGCGGGGAATCGTGTATATTGACGAGATCGATAAAATCTCCCGCAAATCGGACAGCCCCTCGATCACCCGGGATGTTTCCGGGGAGGGGGTCCAGCAGGCCCTTCTCAAGATCATCGAGGGGACGGTGGCCAACATCCCGCCCAAGGGAGGCCGGAAACACCCCCATCAGGACTACATCAAAGTCAACACCCAGAACATCCTCTTCGTCTGCGGGGGGGCCTTTGTCGGCCTGGAGAAGATCGTGGAGCAGCGCACCGACTCCAAGACCATGGGATTCGGCGCCGAGGCCCGGAGCCGGTCGGAAAGACGGGTGGGGGAATGGCTCGCCGAGGTGCAGCCCGAGGACCTGCTGAAATTCGGGTTCATCCCCGAATTCATCGGCCGCCTGCCGGTGATCGCCAGCCTGGACGACCTGGACGAGGCCGCGCTGGTGGCCATCCTCAAGGAGCCCAAGAACGCCCTCATCAAGCAGTACCAGAAACTCTTCGAATTCGAGAAGGTGAAACTGCGATTCACCGACGGGGCCCTTCTGGCCATCTCCCGGGAAGCCATGAAGCGCAAGACGGGCGCCCGGGGCCTGCGGTCCATCCTGGAATCCATCATGCTGGAGATCATGTACGAGCTGCCCTCCCAGAGCAATATCTCCGAGTGCATCGTCAACGAAGACGTGATCCAGAACCGCCAGAAACCCATCGTCCTTTACGCCAAGAAGGCGGAAACCGCCTGACTCAAATGCGGAATGGGGAATGCGGAATGCGGAGTAAAAACGGTTGCCGGTTCCCAGTTTCCTGTTTCCGGTTTCCGGTTTTTTTAACGGGGAACGGGGAACCGGAAACGGGCAACAGGTTACTAGGAATTTTTACTTGACAAATAATTTCAGGGTGATAAACAATGAAATACTTTAAGGGACCCTCTTTTTATTTACCTGAAGGGCGGACTGCTTTGTTCCTTGAGTCCAACAAGGGCGGATAGCTCAGCTGGAAGAGCGCCTGCCTTACACGCAGGAGGGCACAGGTTCAATCCCTGTTCCGCCTACCGGGGTCGTAGTTAAGCTGGTCTATAACGCCGGCCTGTCACGCCGGAGGCCGCGGGTTCGAATCCCGTCGACCCCGCCAGTGGAAAAGGGTCCCTTGTAATAAGCCTTGCAAGGGACCTTTTTTATCTCGCGTCGCGCATTGAGGAAGGGAGAAAATGAAAATTCTGCTCATGCAGCCCTCCCAGGAACGGGGGCTGGGATTCCGCAGTCTGGCCGTGGTCGAGCCCCTGGGACTGGAGTCCATTGCCGGAAATATCTCCGAACAGACCGTAAAAATCCTGGACTTGCGGATCGAGAACCACCTGTCCCAGACGCTGCGGGACTTCCAGCCGGATTTCTGCGGCATCAACTGCTCCTTCACCATCGACGTCTACCAGACTAGGGAAATCGCCAGCCGGATTAAGAACTGGAATCCCCGGGTTCCCGTTTACGTGGGCGGGCACCATGCCTCCCTCTCCCCGGAGGATTTTTACTGTTCCCCTATCGACGGAGTGGTGGTGGGAGAAGGAGAGGCGGCCATCCGGGACCTGGTCAAAGCCCACGAGACCCACGGAGAGGTGAAGGCCATTCCCGGCCTGGTGGTCAACGAGTCCTCCGCGCCCTGTTACACCCCGAAGCGCCCCATGGTGGAAAACCTGGACGAGCTTCCCATCCCCGCCCGCCACCTCACCCGGAATTACCGCCGGCACTATTACCTGGGTTTCCAGAAGCCCTTTTCCATCATGGAAACGGCCCGCGGGTGCGCCTACCGCTGCGATTTCTGCAGCGTCTGGAAGTTCTTCAACGGCAAGTGCCGGATGAAGAGCCCGGAGCGGGTCATTCAGGAAATCAAGACCATTCCGGAGAAATACATTTTCCTGGCCGATGACAACTTTCTGCAGAGCGTCCCCCGCGCCGAACGCATCGCCCAGCTCATCAAGGAAAACCGGATCAAAAAGAGATTCACCTTCCAGGCCCGGAGCGATGCCATCGTGCGGCGCCCCGAGATCGTCCCCCTTCTGCGCCAGGCCGGGTTCTGGAAAGTCTTCATCGGTTTCGAGAAGATCGATGAAGAGGCCCTGAGCCAGCTGAACAAGCACAACTCCGTGCAGAACAACGAGGAAGCCCTGAAGATCCTCCGGGCCCACGGCATGGAGATCATCGCCGCCTTCATCATCGATCCTTCTTTCCAGAAGCAGGACTTCCAGCGCCTCCGCCAGTATATCCTGGACCGGAAGCTCTACTCTCCCTCGCTGACCATCCTGACCCCTCTTCCCGGCACCGACCTCTTCACCCGGGTCAAGGAAAAGCTGGTCACCACCAACTACGAGCTCTTCGACTACGTCCACGCCGTTCTCCCCACCAGGCTCAAGCTGGCGGACTTCTACCGGGAGTTCACCGAACTCTACAAGGCGGGGTACGCCTGGTCGCAGATCGGCTGGGAAGGCGCGGCCGCCATCCTGCGCCATTCCTTCACCATTTCCCATTTGGTTTCCATGAAGCGGGCGGCGTGGGATTCCGTCGATCCGATGAACTACCTGGCCGGTCACGAGCGGCAGGGGGCGCCCCGGAAGACCACTCAGGGCTGGACCGGCTTCCCGGGCAGCGGCCAGTAAAGGAAACGGTAGACCTGGGCGCTGCCCATCACCCGGATGACGTAATTCCGGGTTTCCGGGTAGGGGATATTCTCCACGAACTCATCGTCCCCCGAAGAGCGCCCGTTGGCCAGCCATTTCCGCACCATGTGGGGCCCGGCATTGTAAGCCGCCAGCGCCAGATGGACCTTCCCCCCGAATTCCTCCAGCATCCTGGAAAAATACCAGCTCCCCAGACGGATATTGACCGCCGGGTTGAAAAGCTGCTCCCCCGAGAAACGGCGGATCTTGAGCTCCCGGGCGATCCGCTTGCCGGTCTGCGGCATGACCTGCATCAATCCCCGGGCCCCCGCCGGAGAAACCGCCTGGACCTGAAACCGGCTCTCCTCCAGAATGAGGGCACAGAGGAGGGCGGGGTCCAGGTTGTGGGCCTGGGCGTAACGATCAATCAGGGAGGGGTTCCCCACGGGGTAGGCCAGCCGGTAGAGAGCTCTTTCTTTATCCGAAGGCTGGCCGGAAAGGGATTTCAGGGTGAATTTTTTCCGAACCAAAAGGTTGGAGCGGTAATATTCTTCGGCTTCGCGGTACAGGCGGGAGATCTCCATCCACATTTCCTCCAGGTTCCCCCCTTCCCCCTCCGCCGCCTCCAGCTCCTCCGCGGCCAGAGGAAGGAGAGCCATCCGGGTCAGAAGCCGGCCTTTCTCCAGATGGACGGCCTTGGCTCCCGAAGAGTCGGCCTTGACCTCCAGAAAGGGAGGGAGGGGCGGGTCCTGCAGCACCGGAAAAGGCCCCTTGGGAGCCGACGGCGCCCGACCCCGGAGGGATATCAACTGGCGGTAATAAGAATGGGGGAAGTCCCGGGAAAGCCGGGCGTGGTGTTCTTCCGCCTCCCGGGGACGACCGCTTTTCTCCAGGGCCTTGCCCGCCCAGTACAGGACCTTTTCCATCCACCGCGAGGGGGGCTCCATATTTTTCAGCTGATCCCATGTTTGCAGGGCCGGCAACAGGTCGTTTTTCTGGTACGGGATCCAGCCCGCGCTCCACAGGGCGGCGAAACGATACGGGCTCTGGGGGAAGTTCTCTCCCGCTTCCCGGTAGGTAGAGACCGCCGTCTCCAGCTCTCCCAGATCTTCCTGGACGGTCGCTTTCAGGTACAGCGCCTGGGCCAGAAACGAGCTTTGGGGATAAGCGGCCTGGAATAGAGAAAAAGTGTTCAGCGCTTCTTCTTTCCGGCCGCTTCGCGCCTGGGTCTGAAACTTCCAGAATACACTTTTTTCGGCCATCCCCTCGTTCCGGGAGTGGCGGATCAGGAGATCGAATAATTCGATCGCCTTCGCATACTGTTTCGTCCGGAAATAGCCCATTCCCCGGTGGAAATAGAGGTCATCCACCCAGGGTTCTCCGGCATAATGGGAAGGATAACTCAGCGGCGGATATCCCTGGATCTGGTTCATTTCCCGCAGGGCGGCTTCGAAAGAATTGGCCTGATAGAATTGGAGGGCCCGGTGGAAGAGGGCTTCCGGGGGGATCTTTTCCTCTGGCGCTTTTTTCTCTTGGATTAAAAACTCCCAGCGGATTCGGGCTTTTTTCGCGTTGCCGTGAAGCGGATTCTTCAACCACAGTTCCCGGTAGGTCTTCACCGCCTCCGGCCACTGGCTGAGTCCCTCCCTCGCCTGGGCCAGAAGAAACCGTCCCTGGGCGTGGGAATCTTTCCAGGGAGCGTCCTGCAAAATCCGGTCACAGGTCTCGACCGCATTGGCGTAATCCCCCCGCTGCAGATAGATCTCCGCCATCCCCAACCGGGCCTGGGGAACCAACAGGCTCTGCGGATATTGCTGGATCAGGCGCTGGTAGGATCCCAGGCTCTTTTCTCCTTCGCCCGTCTTTTCCAGGGCCTCTCCCTGGGAAAAAAGAGCATAATCCCCGAGCAAAGGATGGGTCTCCGCGGCCCGGGAGAAGGCCTGCGCGGCCTCCGGCCAATTCTGCAGCCCCCTGAGGGCCTGGCCCTGCATGAAGATCAGGTCGGCGGCCAACCGCGAGTCTTTCGTTTCTTCCCCCAGCCGCTGGAAAACCTTCAGGGCCGGGGCGTAGTCCCCTTTCCGGTAGGAGAGGAGACCTTGCGCAAACTGCTCCTCGGGGGTGCTCCCGGCCAGCCCCTCACCCGGCGGAGAAAAGGCCCCGCAAAGAAGGATGAGGCCGCAAATCAGGATTCTTCGAGTGCCGTTCATATCTTTTTGCGCCATTGGATGGTGAAGGAGTTTCCGGGGTTGAGGCCCAGGGTATTCCGCGCGTTTCCCCGGTTCACCGAAATCTCCAGCAGGCCCCCACTCCCGAAGAGGGCCAGGGGTTGCCCTGGTTTCCCCTCCCCGTAAGTCCGGGAGAGCCGGTCGATGCTCCACCCCCGGCCCTGGATTTGGAAACGGGGTTCCAGCTTACGGGCATATTCCTGGCGGGTCACATTGGTGATCAGGTTTCCAAAAGAGTCCGCCCACAGGACTCGGGCGGTCAGATGCTTCTTTCCCCGGCGGGGTTCGGGAAAGCTCATCCTGACTAGGTTCTTGACCTTCGGCCCGAGTTTTGCGGGGTCCAGGCCCAGGGATAAGTGCCCGGCCACGGGAGCAAAGACATCCCTCCCCTGGAAGGTATCGCTTACCGGAGTGAGGAAATATTCCTTTCGGGCAATCTTGCGGGCCCTGATTGCCCCACCGGCGGAGAGAAGGCCGCTGAAGACTCCGTTGTCCGGCCCCACGAAGAAATATTTATCCTTTTCCACCACCACGGCCCTTCGCTTCGTGCCCACCCCCGGATCGACAACCACCCCATGGACCGTCCCCGGGGGATAATAGGAGTAGGATTTCCGCAAAACGAAAGAGGCCTGCAGGATATTCTGGGATTCGATCTGGTGGGTGATGTCCACGATAAGGCAGCGGGGATTGACTCTGAGGATCGCCCCTTTCAGGGCCCCCACGTACTCACCGGCCCATCCAAAATCAGTGATGAGAGTTACGATTCCCGAAGGTTTCTGCCTCATAGGGGGTCAATATTTATCAATAATATGATGATCTGATGATCTCGTAAAAAGTCTCTTGGAGCGTCACCCCGGCGAAAGCCGGGGTCCAGAACATCTTGAAATAACTGGATTCCGGCTTTCGCCGGAATGACGAATTCTATGGAATTGCGACTTTTTACGAGTTCATCAATAATCAATGATCAATCGTCAATGTTCTCGGGTAGTATGTTTTTGCTCTTTGCTCTTTGCTCTTTGCTCTCTGCTCTCTGCTCTATGCTCTATGCTTCTTTTTTATACATTTCCAGATAATTCTTGATGTACTTTTCCACTTCGGCCTCCGGCTGGATAATCCCGAAGTGCCCTTCGCAGAGAATGTCGGCCTTTAATCCCAGCAAAATTCCCATGGACTTTCTCCAGGCGGAAAGGTCCGAGCCGAAGAAATCGGAAAAGGGGCCGTGGATATCCTGTCCGAAGAGGACCCGCTTGCCATCCCGGTCCAGAATGATGGATAGGGAGCCCGGGGTATGGCCGGGGGTGTGAAGGCAAAGGATTTCTCCCTTTTCGAACTTCAGCACTTCCCGTACTTCATGTAACTTGATATCTACCCGGGTGGGGGGAAAGTCCCTGTTGTACCAGTTGGCCGCGGTCTTGACCGGGTCTCCCTTCTCCATGGCGCGGGCATCCAGAGCATGGGCGATGACCTGGCACCCTGTCCGCTCCCGCAGTGCGGGAATGCCCCCGATGTGATCGATATGACAATGGGTGGCGACCACCGCGGCGAGAGATTTGTGGCCGAGTCCCAGGGACTCGATATTCTCCAGAAGGACGGGGACGCTCCCGCCCGCACCGGCGTCGATCAAAACGAGTTCCCCCAGGTCCAGAAGGTATACGCAGCAGTCTTCCGGAGCAGTCAACTCCGAAGATCCGATGACATAGACTCCTCCCACGACTTCACGAAGGTGATTCATTTTCTTACCTTCTCCCTGTCAACCGTTGCGAAGAATGGTTCGAAACATCGGCAGGACTTCATTGTCTGTTCGATCAGGAGGGAACCATTCCGGTTTGGGCCATGAATTCGGGTTGGTCATCCCTTTGTCCCAATGTAAGAAATAAGCCGATGGGTGTCAAGTCGAATCCATTCACGTCATTCAAATTAAAGAGACAGATGGAAGACGTCAAATTCTTGTTCAAATTTGACTTCCCGCCAACAATATTGTACCCCGCCATGGCCCGACACTTTCCCGGAATGACAAAAAAAACAAGAATTCCAGATCATTACAGCATGAAATCACCGGAAAAGGATTGGCATATGAATTGCGTTACCCCCTCCTGGTATGACTTTCCGAGCAGCCCGCAGAACGCACAGGCTGGTTTGGAAGGCGGAGCGGCCGGGCTGTCCGAAAAATTCAGGGGAACCGCTGACCCCATCAGAGCCAGGGAGGGCTTGATGAAGGAGGAACGTAGTGCTTTTTTATGGCCTATCCCTGGTACTCACCCTTTTTCCCTACATTCCTACTCTGCTATCACACTTCCTGATAGGATTCTTTAATTTCTTGGCCCTGGCCGTCGCACCTCGTGCCCTGGGCTTGCTTATTTCCGCCCTTTTGCCGTTTCCGTTTCTCCGCGTCTCCGCATCTGCTTTTCATCGTTTCACCGTTTCTCCGTTTCTCCGGTACATTCCTTTGGCCTTCTCCCTTCTCCGCTGCGAGCGGCTTACCATGCCCCGTTTCCCTTATTCTCTTCGCCCCGCACCCTGCGCCCTCTACTTCTTCCTGGCGATGATCTTCTTTCTCTCCACCCCCGTCCAGTCCGCCCAGGTGACCCTTCAATGGGACCCCAACCTGGAGGAGGATGTGGCGGGCTACCGAGTGTACTATGGGACGTCCAGCGGCGACTACAGCCATTACCTCGATGCGGGGAAGACCACGACCTGTACGGTTTCCGATTTGCAGGATGGAATACCCTATTATTTCGCCGCCACGGCTTACGATACCGCTTTCGCCGAAAGCGAGTTTTCTTCCGAAGTTGTGTACGGTGGCGGGGGAGGATGCGCCTTCTCGACCTCTCCCGATGCTCGGTCCTTTGGCTCCTCGGGCGGAGCCGGGACGGTCAGCCTGTCCGCCGGCACGGGATGTTCCTGGACCGCATTCAGCAATGCCTCCTGGGTCATCGTCACCTCGAACAGCAGCGGCTCGGGAAGCAGTGCGGTCTATTTTTCAGTAACCCCCAATTCTTCTTCCTCCCGCAGCGGAACGCTGACCGTAGCAGGGAAGACCTTCACCGTGAATCAGCAGGGGACCTCCCCATCCACCTTCACCATCAATGCCTCGGCCGGGGCGAACGGAACCATTTTTCCCCCGGGAGCAGTGACGGTCACCGCAGGCGCGGGCCAGACCTTTACCCTTACTCCGGCCCCAGGATACACGGTGAGTGAGGTGAAGGTGGATGGAGGTTCTGTCGGAGCGGCGACCTCTTACGGGTTCGGAAACGTAACCGCCAACCACACCATTTCCGCCAGCTTCGCGGCCCTCTCTCCGTCCCCGAACCTGGTCCTGGCTCTGAATGCCGGGGGAGGCGAATACACGGACGGCAGCGGAGCGCGCTACGCGGCGGACCAGCATTTTTTCGGGGGAGCATCGGGCAAGAGCGCCGCGGCGGTAAAGGGAACGCGGGATGGAGCCCTGTATCAGGACGAAAGGTACGGCAACTTCTCCTATGCCCTTCCCATGGCCAACGGAAGTTATGACCTGACTCTTAGGTTCGTCGAAAGCACCCATTCAGCCAGGAATCAGCGAGTTTTCGACGTCTGGGTGGAAGGACGCCTTTCCTTGGATGGCCTGGATATTTACGCCGCAGCCGGGAAGGATACGGCTCTGGATATTACCTTCACGGTGAGCGTCTCCGACGGGGTGCTGAATCTGGATTTCATGCCCTCCACTGGAGACGCCCAGGTCAGCGCCATTCTGATCGTGAAGGCCTCCGGCACCGCCAAAAAGCCCCCCGGGAAGCTCAAGAGGCATTTCAGCACCCAGGCCAGAACAAGCAAATAGCTCATAGCTAATGGCAATTTAGCTCATAGCAATATAGCTCATGGCCAAGAACTGAGGTCTTTGCCTAATTGCCATGAGCTATGAGCCAAATTGCTATAAGCTTTGGGGGGGCTATTTCTTTTTCTTGAACCCCGGGAAATAAGGAGACAAGCCCTTTCCATTCAATTCCCGGATGACCTTCAATCCCTCTTCACGGGTGCTGAATTTTCCGGCCACCGCCCGGTACCAGGTCTCCCCTCCGGGCAACTTCCGGGGGATGATCTTGATCTCCTTCCCCCGCAAAGCAGGCTCTCCCTTCAGGAAAGAAGAGTACTCGGGCTTCAAGAAGGTCCCCAGCCGGACCTGATAGGTCCCGTCGCCGCTCTCCAGGACGAGCGACTCCTCGGTAATGTCGGGAAGGCTCACCTGCTGGTTGGCCAGGAGTTTGCGGGAACTGGGGATTCGCGGATTCACCTCCAGGATCTGGTCCACCACCGAGGTATTGGCCACCCGATAATTCTTGGCGGCAATGGTATAGATGGACTCTCCCGCTTTCACGGTGACCGTCTTTTTGATCCGGGCCTCCGCCTTGGACCGGGGACCGGTGGCCGGGGAGGGGGGGGATGCGGGCGTGGGTTTCAAGGCCACCGCGGGGCGCTCGTCCGGGGACGAAGGTTTTCGCTCGGCCGCCGCCGGGGCGGGCTCTGTTTTTGCCGGGATCGGGGATGCTGGTTTGATCTCCTTTGGAAGAACCGGAGGGGGAATCTTTTTCTCCGCTGGTGTTTCCTGCACCGTTTGTTGTTTGGCCGCTTCGGGTTGGGAAACCGTTTGGGCGACCCCTTCGGGCTTTTCTTCCGAGGGAACAGAGGGAGCTTTTTCCCGGATGGCCGGCGGCTGGATGGGAAACTTCGCCATGGGGGGCTCCTCCGGGCCCTTCAGGTATATCCTTCCCAAAAGGATGATGGCCCCCACCCCGAGCAGGGCCAGCAGAGAAAAGCCAATCTTCCGGAAGAGAGTGCTTTTTCCCCCGGCGGCCGCCACCCTTATCCTGCGCACCTCTTTCGGTCTCCCTTCATCCAACTCCTCCGGGTCGACGAAATCCAGGTCCTCCAGGACCTCGGTCACGATGGGGGAATCGACTTTCTTCTTGGAAAGGCCGTACCCGACCAGGAAGGCGTTGTCGCAAAGGATATTGAGGGTGCGGGGGTTCCCCCTGGCGTGCCGGCAGATCAGATCGATGGCCTCGGGGCTGAAGACCCTGCTGATCTCGCTGTCGACTTTCTCCAGCCGGTGGGCGATATACTGCCGGCATTCCTCTTCGCTCAAAGGCCGGATCTCGCCCGTAATCTCGACCCTCTGTCTGAGCTCCCGGAGGTTCGGCGAATCCAGCCTGGTTTTCAGCTCCGGCTGCCCGACCAGAACGACCTGCAGTTTCTTCGCGTTGAGGGTCTCCGGGGTGGGCAGGAGGCGCAGTTCTTCCATGATCTCCGGGCTGAGTTCCTGGGCATCATCGATGAGAATGGCCAGGGTTTGGTCCGGGGTGAGGCTGTGGAGGTAGTCATTCAGCTGTCTCACCAGGGATACTTTATTCTGCGGGGCCGAAGGGACTTTCAGCTCCCGGAGGACATCTTCCAGCAACTCCTCAAGGGTGTTTTGGGGACGGAAGACGGCCACGGCCTTGACCTTCCGGTCGATCGTGTTCAGCAGATGCTGGACCAGGGTCGTTTTGCCGCTTCCCAGCTCTCCCAGGACGAGGATGAAGCCCTTTCGATCCAGAAGGCCCCGGATCATGGAGTCCAGGACTTGCTGGTGGGTCTCCGTCAGATGGAGAAAACGGGGGTCCGGATTGACGTTAAAGGGCTCTTCGGAAAAACCGTAAAACCATGTGTACATGTTTCACCCGATGGAAAAGGGAGGAGGGAAAATTTCAGTGAAATTATAAAATGGGTATTGCGATTGTCAAGGAGAAAAAAGAGAAGCCCATTTCGAAAGGCGGCCAAGGAGAACGGCCTGGGGGACAAAAACGACGATTCGACCCTGCGACTATTGGGCGAGAAACCATTCGGGTCTTCCGTAATTCCTGGCCGCCTCGACGAAGAACCGGGCCCGCTCAATCGTGGCGTTGTAGGGCAGTTCGCACCCGGAGGAAAGGATGAAAGCTCCTCCGGGAGCCGCCGTGCGAATGCATTCCTTCACCGAGTTCTCGATCTCCTCCCGGGTTCCGCTGACAAAAAGGGAAGTGGCCACGTTGCCCAACAGGACGATCTTTTTTTGCGAGATCTCCACCATTCTTTTCAGGGACGACGGGCTGTCCATGCTCAGGGCCCCGATCCCCAGGTCCACCAGGTCCTCCATGAGGGGATCGATGTACCCGCAAATGTGCATGGAAAGGTTGGCCTTCCTCTCCCGGCAGAACTGGACGATCTGTTGATGGCAGGGCTTGATGAACCGGCGGTAAATCGCCGGAGAGATCAGGCTGCAGGAAGAAGCCGCCTCCCCCAGAGTCAGGCTGAGACCGGTCTCGAGCACCCCGGCCCCCAGAACCTGGGCCACTTCCGTGGTGAACTTCAGGAGCTCCTCAACGAAGGCGGGGTCGTCCACGGTGTCGTAGATCAACTCCTGGGTCCCCCTCAAACCGGCGGCAATGGTCCACGGACCGGTTACCGTTCCCGACATGGCGACTCCCCGGAGGGAACTTCCCACGGCCCTGCAGGCTTCCAGAAAGAGGGGGTATCTCCCGCTGGATTCCGGCCGGGGAAGTTGGAGGGCGGAAAGGGCCGCTTTCTGGGAGAGCACGTGCTTCCTTATCTGTGGAACCCCGTCATCCGGGAATTCCAGCTCCGCCCCCGCTGCTTCAGCCTCCAGGAAGATGTCCCAGGCCACGTCCACGCTGTCATGCTGGAACATTTCATGACCGATCAAAGTGG